>Ga0302325_10016665_pt1 | contig 15556 bp, 15 predicted proteins | sample Palsa_T0_2_FD_201948 | JGI IMG/M metagenome (GOLD analysis project Ga0302325, IMG submission 201948) | Peat permafrost microbial communities from Stordalen Mire near Abisko, Sweden - Palsa_T0_2 | ecosystem: Environmental > Terrestrial > Soil > Palsa > Peat permafrost | place: Sweden: Abisko...
GCCGATCGACCAGAGCATGAGTATCCGAGGGGATTCCATCGCGGTCAGCGGACACTCGGTGGTGCTCATAGATCGTCACGTGTGTATCTCCCTCAATGCGCTTGTCCACCACTAGCGTGCTAGAGCCACGCTGCCCCGTAATTTCGTCCACATTCCGAGTGCGCCCCGGTCCAACCGGCCATATCTCGACTGACGCCGCTTCCGCGGGTCAAGCCAAAGGGGGCGTCATCGGCTGCACTAAGAGTGTCATAAGAAACCTGGGAGTTTCCGGCGCAATTTGGTTACTGGTGAGTTCTACGCGCGAGTAATGGTGGGCTGGGTAACACTCCGCTCACGGGCGGCCGACGGTGTCCGGACCAAACCTGCTGCGTGCAGGTGGTTACGGTCGAGTAGCTATAACTGCGCAGATCAAGGCAGTATTGTTACCTAATCGTTATCTGGATAATTTGCGTCATATCCGGCCTCGCGGTCCTTAGTCGACGAGACGACGCGGTGCGACCGTTGAGAAACCGGCCGATCAGCCGCTCGGCTGAAGTTTGCTGGAACCTTACCCGCGAGTCAGCTCAGGCCCACTGGCCGAATTGTGGCTTGCAGATGTTGTTGATATCCACGCCGACGCCGCCGACGTGGCGCTTGTCGATCTCGACCTGATGCAGATGGGCGGCAGGATGCGTCCGGCCACCCGGCGAGCCCCAGTTGTGCTGCCAAAAGTACGAACCGAGGCCGTCGTGCAGCGCCCATTCGATCGTCTTGGAGTTGCCATACACGCCGGTCCGCTGGTGCCCGACGACGGATTCCCAGCCTCGCAGGTAGGGCGCGACCTGCGCTTGATACTGCTCAAAAGACGGGTCGTCGTCGATCGAGGCGTAGATGGGCACGTTGGCGGGACCGCCGGCGGCGGTGTGCAACTGCCACCCGCGCTTGGCGTGCTGCACGCCCGCGCTTTGCCCGCCAAGCCAATCGGCGGAGGCCTCTTTGCCGTACTGGTAGCAGGACACGATCTTCAGGCCGTTCTGGTGCAGGTCGCGTGCCTCGTTGATCTGCATCGGCTTACCCAGCATCCAGGCTCCCCCGGGCCGACGGTCCGACACATACCGGATGGAGCCCACGGCGCCCGCCGCCCTGATCTGGTCGGCGGGTATCACTCCCGCCGCGTAGTCCAGCAATACGCCGAGGCCATCCGCGTCGGCCGGCGGGGCACGCAGCGATTCCGCCGCGCTGACGAGCCCGATCAGGGCCGGTGTTGCGGCCGCATATTTCAGCGCGTCGCGCCGTGACATGTGCGCCACGTGTCACAGAGTACGACAACTGCATCAATTACCACATCAACGCCACTCGTCACATGTGTATCACGGTTATCGGTCAGGCTGACCCCGCATTCTTAGCCAGCGCGTGTGCCGTGCGCCGATGCCCATGAGATTCGAAACTGGCGACGACGGCCGCCGGCGCTGCGGTCACCACCAGCAGACACGCCGGGGTGGAAACCCCTGCGGATGCGAGGCCGACCGCCGCGCCCAGCAGCGACAGAGTGATCAGTACGACGGATGCATAGAGGCCATCCCAAGCTCGGGTCAGCAGCAGATACGTCCCGTAGACCGCGCCGATGTAGACACCCACCGGCAGAGCGACCGCCAGGACCGTGGCGGTCGAATTCATCGCTGACTTGTGTTCGATGTAGTCGGCGGCCGCATGTAGCCCCGCCCCCGTCGCGACGATGGACCCGAACACCACGACGTGGAGGTAGCCGTAGCCGAACGAGCGCTCGCGGTGAGCGTGCAGCAGGTCAGCCGCCGGAACCACGAAATACACCCACCACATACCGAAGGTCAGACCCGTCCCCGCGACCGCCACCAGCACGGCGTTAGTAGTCCAACCCTGTTCGGCGACCACCGCAGACAGCGAGGCGACGGTCCCGACCAGGCCTTCACCGAGAGCGATGATCGTGAGCAGTCCATTGCGTTCGGCGATGTGGTGTGCGTGCCAGGGCGTTCCGCCCATCCTCTTTTCGGCGAGTAGCGGTCCGCTGAGTTCGATCCCGACCAGCACGGCGACCAGGATGAAGGTCACGCCCAGCGAACTATTGACGATCGCGATCACAACCCAGCCGACTTGCGCGACGGTGATGGCGGCCGCGTAGGTCAGGCACACGGCCTGGCGAGCGGGATCTTGGGTGGCGGCGCGTAGCCACTGGATCACCATCGCCACCCGCATCACCACGTAGCCGGCGACCAGGGCCCGGTTATCGACGTGCCGGCCCTCGGCTATCGACGAGAACACCTGCGGAATCCCCAACGCCAGAACCAGCACGCCTACCATTTGCAGCATCGTCGTCAGCCGGTACACCCAGTCGTCGGTGTCATAGGCCGAGGCAAACCAGCTGAAGTTGATCCACGCCCAACACACCGAGAACGTGGCGAAGACGAAACCGGCCAACCCCGCGCCGACGTGGCCCGCTGCCAACATGTGCGCGAGCTGCGATGCGGCAACGCCGAAGGCGATGACGAACGTGAGGTCGAACAGCAACTCCAGCGGGGTGGCCACCCGATGGGGCTCGTGTGGGTCACGGCCCGACATCCGGCGGAGCGGGTGCGCAAGGCCTTCGCTGGTCTGGTGGCTTCCGGGTTCACTCACGCAGACATTCTCACCCGTTCCCCCGCCTGCACTGGGTTCCTGACGCCGGTCTGTACCATCTCCACATGCCGCTGGTCATTGGAGCCACGGCTGCCGGATTCAGCATCGTGCGGCAGCTTGGTTACGAGGAGTTCGGTGAGCTTTACGTGGCCGAGCATCCGCGGCTTCCTCGGCAGCAGGTTCTTCACCTGATTCCGGCCGAGATTTCCGTCGACCTCGATTACCGCGTGCGGTTCAACCAGGAGTCCGATCAGGCAGCGGCGCTCTGGCACCCGAACATCGCGGGGCTCACTGACCGCGGGGAGTTCGAGGATCAGCTCTGGCTTTCGTCGGAGTACATCGACGGCTCCGACGCAGCCGAATTGCTGGGCGAGGGCCATCTCGATGGCATGCCGCCGAGGATGGTGATCGAGATCGTGTCCGCGATCGCCGACGCCCTGGACTACGCGCACGATCGCGGGGTCCTGCACCGCTACGTCAATCCCGGCAACATCCTGGTCAGCAAATCGCCGGCCGACAGAAGACGAATTGCGTTGACGAGCTTCGGTGTAGCGCGGCCAGAGGGTGCCCACAACACGCTGACCCGGGCCGGCATGTTCATCGGGACCGCCGGCTACACCGCGCCCGAGCAGCTGATGGGCGAGGAACTCGACGGCCGCTCCGATCAATACGCCTTGGCGGCCAGCGCTTTTCACATGCTGACCGGGGCACCGCCGTTCGCACATTTCAATCCGTCCGTGGTGGTCAACAGGCAGCTCAACGATCGACCGCCCCGACCGAGCGAGATCCGGCCGGACCTGACCGAATTCGATGCGATCTTCGCCCGCGCGCTCTCGAAAGACCCGGTCGACAGATTCCGGCGAGGTCGCGAATTCGCCAAAGCGCTCGAATCAATTGGTGGCACAAGGTCGCACGTCCGCGCCACATCCGAATTACGCGCGGCGTCCATTTTCCGCGAGGCGCCCGACAGCACAGATCCCGCGCCCACCACGTCGCTCGCCACGCCGGAGTCCAACGCGGTGGCACCAACGGCGCCAACCGCTGCAACCGCGCAGACCACACCCGCTGCGCCGACCGCATCTGCCGCATTCACCGCCCCCGTGAGCGGAAATGGCTCTACCCCAAATGCTTTACCGGACAACCGCGTCGACGAAATGGTCACGTCTGCTGGACCTACACCGCCCGACGACGACGTCGTCGCCGTCACCGATGACGAGTCGGCCGAGGCGCGCAAACGCCGACTGAAGCACTCCGCGGCGATCGGTGGTGTGATCGTGGTCGTACTGCTGGCCTGGTTCATGGGCGTCCGAGCGCTGCGCTCGGCGTCTCAATCCAATGACACACCAACCAGTGTCGAGACCACCTCGGTCGAGCCCACAGCTGCCGTTCCTGCATTGTCTACTGCGCCGCCGGCGTTCATCGCCCCACCACCGCCACCCCCGCCACCCCCGGTGGTCGGCCCGCGGCCCGTCGTCAGCGCGCCGGTAACGACGACATTGCCTACGACCACCAAGCCCGCGCCGACGGTGACCACCACTGCGCCGGCGCAGACGACGGTGCCGCAGACGACAGTGCCGCAGTCGACTCCACCGATATCAACGACGTCACCGAAGCCGCCAAAAGGCTTGGACACCCGCCCGGCGGTCGGCATGCCATGTGGCCCGGAGGGCTCCTCCGCCGTTTCGAACTCGGGTGGTCCGGTGAACTGCGTCAGCACCCCGGGCGGATTCGCCTGGGAACCACCCGGAGGGTGATCGGCGCAACCGTCAGCTGTCGGCCGACAGCACCGCGATCAGGGCGTCGATGACGTCACGGCAGTCCCCGCTATCGGCGGGTGGGGCTGCGAGCATGGACTGCAACAGCTTTCGTGCCTGTGACCGGTTGCCCGACGCGACGAGCTGCCGCACCTGATCGACGTCATCAGCTAACTGCGGGTCGGCCTCGCTGAGATTCTCGACGGCGGATGCCAGCACGTCGATCAACTCCCAATCGCGGTACAGCGCCAGTGAGCGCTCGTAGAATGCGAAGCCGCTTACCGATTCTCCACGCAGTGTTCCGCGGTAGCGATACGGTCCTTCCATGTATTCGATCGGCAGCCCGTGCGCGGGTGCCGGCACCATGGGTTCCCCGGTGAGATCCAATTGCAAAGAGGCACATTGCAACCGGTGGCGATCCGGCATGAACCGGTTCGGGGCCAGCGGCCGCACCAGCGGCCGAATGGAATCAGGCCAGCGGACGTAGCTGCTCACCGTGACGTCGACGTCCTCCGCGCACTCCGGAGCCCGCTCCGGGTCGGGGTAGCTCACCGTCACACCGGTGAATGGTTGGCCCGCATTGCCGTCCGTCCGGTCGAACTGCCGCCAGATGCTCATGTCAACGCCGTTGTCGAGGTTGATCGTGCGCCATTCGTGCGACCTGGCTCGCGGGTCTCCCCCGGTTCCCCCGCCGCCGGCGTATCTGGGAAACCATTGTCTGTCAACGTGTCCCGCGCTGCCGCTGACATCTTCGTGCCGATCGCCCCAGCGCAGCGTTCCACTCATCGCCATGCCGGTTTGGAAATACGAGTAGGTGTCGTCCTGGCCGAAGCACGTGATCTTGCCGTCGCAGATGTCCGCGCCGACGGGTACCGGCGCACGCGTCGGCGTGACATCCAAGTCCAGTTCCATCGACTGGCCGGCCTGATCGACGCCGCGCAGGCTGACCCGGTAGGTGTAGGGCCGCAGTTCGCCGTGGTCGTCACGGCACGCTGTCCACACCACCGGTCCGGCGCTGCTGTCGTAATGGATGTCTAGGTATCCGGCGGACATCGACATCTTCTGTCGCGCATCGGGCTGCATGTTCTTGGGCGGCATGTCGTAATCGGTGTAGGTGCCGTATTCACCCGTGTCGCAATCAAATAGCGACATCGTGTAGAAATCGGCAACCACGGTGCCGCCCGGGCGGTTTTTGTTGAAGATGGTCAGGAATGCGAACGAGCGGCCCGTCGCGCCGGTCAGCTCGCCGGCGATGAACCAGGTGTCGGACTCCTGGTCGGCATGTAGGCCTTCGGCGGCGGGGAAATCCAGCGCACTGTCGTTGTGCACCAGCCGGAACGGATACTTACGCCAATCAGTGTTCATGTCCCGCCTCGGGTGTCTCGATCGCGTCGTACTTGTCGGCTCCCAGGAACTCCCGCACCTTCTCGATGTGGTCGTCAGCACCCAGCTCGAGCGTCTCGGCCGCCAGTCCGTAGTCCACGATCGCAATCGCCGCCTGAGCAAGGTGCTTAGAGAACGCCCGCTTGGTGGTCTGCAATGCGCGAGCAGGCTGAGCCGCCAGCCGAGCCGCCAGTTGCAGTGCCTGCTCCATCAACGTCTCGGCGGTCGTGACCCGATTCGCCAAACCCAGGTCCACCGCCAACTCCGCCGGGATGCGCTCGCCGGTGTAGACGTACTCCTTGGCGCGGATGAGGCTGGTCATGTAGGGCCACAACAGTGCGCCACCGTCGCCTGCGGTCAGGCCGATGGACACATGGGGATCGCACAGATAACTGCGCTCGGACATCAACACCAGGTCGCAGCACAGCGCCAGCGAAGCTCCCAGCCCGACGGCGGGGCCGTTGACCGCGGCCACCACCGGTAGCCGAAAGTTGATCATCGCGTGCAGGATGTCCGCCGCCTGGGCGGAGATGTCGTACCGATACCCAAGAGAGCGGTGTTGCGCCTTCAGGAAGGCGAAATCGCCTCCGCCACTGAAGGTTTTGCCCGCTCCGGTAAGCACCACGCAACGGGCGCCGGTGTCACGCTCAAGATCGCGCCAGACGTCCAGCAGCTTGTGATGGAGGGCGGCGTTGACGACGTTGAGATCATCGGGCCGGTTGATCGTCACGATGCGGACGGCGCCGTCCGCGGTCACCCGAAGTTCGTCGCTCACGTCGCCTTCACAGTTGATCCAAGGCAGATGCCAGACGGTCCGTCTTTTTTGCTATGTTAGCATCAATAGCGAAGTTGCCGTTGCCTTTTTAGGGGTGGTATCCCATGCCGGAAGCCCGTGACCACCGTTGCTACGACCAGCTTTTCATCGGCGGACAGTGGCGCAAGCCGTCCACCGACCAGCGTCTGACGGTCATCTCGCCGCACTCCGAAAAGCCGATCGGTGACGTGCCCGCGGCGACTCCCGAGGACGTCGACGCGGCGGTCGCCGCGGCGCGCCACGCCTTCGATCACGGCCCGTGGCCGCGACTCGACCCGAGCGAACGCATGCGCAAGGTCGAAGAGCTCGCGACGATCTACGGCGGACACCTCGACGAGATGGCCGACTTGATCACCGACGAGATGGGCTCACCGCGCAGCTTCAGCCGGCTGGGCCAGGCTGCGGCGGCGGCTTCGATGATCCATCTGACGCTGGCGGTCGCCCGCGACTTTCCGTGGAACGAGCGCCGCCACGGAGTGCTCGGCGAAGTGCACCTGCATCGCGCCCCGGTGGGCGTGGTCGGTGCGATCGTGCCGTGGAACGTGCCGCAGTTCTTGATCATGCCCAAGCTGATTCCCGCCCTGATCGCGGGCTGCACGGTCATCGTCAAACCCGCGCCCGAAACACCTTTGGACGCTTTGTGGTTGGCCGAAATGATCGAGCAGCTGGATCTGCCCGACGGAGTGGTGTCTGTGCTTCCGGGTGGCACCGATGTGGGTGAGGCGCTGGTGCGCCATCCCGGCGTCGACAAGATCTCGTTCACCGGGTCGAGCGCGGTTGGCCGCCGCATCGCCACGCTGTGCGGCGAGCAACTCAAGCGGGTCAGCCTGGAACTCGGCGGCAAGTCGGCCGCGATCATCCTCGACGACGCCGACATCGACAAGACGGTCAAGAGCTTGAAGTCCGCGAGCCTGATGAACAACGGCCAGGCCTGCGTGGCTCAGACCCGCATCCTGGTCAGCGAGCGGCGCCACGATGAGGTTGTCGACGCGCTGGCCGACATGATGTCGGGCCTGCAGGTCGGCGATCCCACCGACGAGGCGACCGACGTCGGGCCGCTGGTTGCCCAGCGCCAGCAAGACCGGGTTCAGGACTACATCCGGTCCGGGGTGAAAGAGGGCGCCCGGATGGTCCTTGGCGGCGAGGACGCGCCGAACAGCCAAGGCTGGTACGTGCGGCCGACGCTGTTCACCGACGTCACCAACGACATGCGTATCGCCCGCGAGGAAATATTCGGTCCCGTGCTCAGCGTGCTGACCTACCGCGACGAGCCCGACGCGGTCCGTATCGCCAACGACAGCGACTACGGTCTGGCCGGATCGGTGTGGACGGCCGACATCGCGCACGGCCTCGAGGTCGCCGCGAGCGTGCGTGCCGGCACCTACGGCATCAACATGTACACGCTCGACATCGGTAGTCCCTTCGGCGGTTTCAAGCAGTCCGGCATCGGCCGCGAGTTCGGCCCGGAGGGGCTGCACGAGTATGTCGAGCTGCAGTCGGTGATCAGCAAAGGCACGATGCCGCCGTTGCCCGAATAATCACTACCGTCTCCGGCCGGGGCTGAGCAGGGTCTGCAGGGCATCGCTTAGCACGTCGCGTCGCGAGCGGCCATCGTGCTCAGCGGCGATCATGCTGTTGCCGACGAACAGCGCGAACGCCAAAAGACTGCGCGCCTCGGCGTCATTGTCGTCGATGCTGATCTGGCGGAAGAGTAAGCGCAGGTACGTCATTCGCCGGTCGTCCACGCGGTGCAGTCGTTCGCTGACGCCGGGGTCGCGGCGGGCCCAGTCGCGGATCGCCAGCTCGACCGCGAGCCCGGGGTCGGCGCGGCTGGCGTGATCGCGCGCCAGATCGAACAGATGCCTCAGCTTCGTGCGCGGGTCGTCGTCGGTGTTTTCGATCCGGGAGATGACGTCATCGACGACCGCCTGTTCCCAGGTGTCGAGCATGCGCGCGACTAGCGCGTTGCGATCGGCGAAATCCCCGTAGAAGCCCCCCTTGGTTACGCCGAGCGACGCAGCCAGCGCCTCAATCCGTACGGCATCCGGGCCGCCTTCGGCCAACGCGGTGAGCCCCGCGCCGACCCAGGCCTCCGGAGGTGTCTTTCGCGCAGGCATGACACTGCATTATACGGTGGCGTATTGACGGCTACGGGTGCTGCGACTACCGTTTATACGTCACCGTATAAAGGAGCGCGGCCATGCGAATTGCCAACGAGGTGCATCTGTCGAGGCCATGGCGCATCCACGGTGTCGTCGCCGACTTCACCCTCGAGGACGTCTGGACACTGAGCGCCGTCTGCGGTGGGGCGGACGACTTCGGCAGCGTCATCGAGATGGCTGCCCGCTCCGACCCCGCCAACGCGGGCTCAGCGCCAACGCGGGTCCTATGGAGCGTCCGTGACCGCGTCGGCGAGCGGTTCGATCTGGGTCGGATATCTACGACTACAAGCAAGGACAACGGCTTGCCCATTCCTGGAACGCGCGAATTCTCTGTCGCCGACCGACTACCGGAGGATCTGCGCGGCTCCGCGAACAATGTGCATTTCCAGCATCTACCGTTTGTCCCGCTCTACCGCACCCAGAACGAGTTCGCCGCAGAGATTTCCAACCAGACAGTCCACGGTGTCATGCATCTTGCCTGGGTCGACCGCGGTGACGGCACCTACCAGGCGCAGATGGCGGTCTACGTCAAACCGCGTGGCCGGCTCGGTCGGGCGTACATGGCCTTCATCAAGCCTTTTCGGTACTGGATTGTGTATCCCGCGCTTGAGCGTGAACTCGAACGTGCGTGGAATCATCGCCACGCAGCGCAGTGAGGAGCGACATGACACCTCAAAGTGGTCCGCTATCAATGAGAGTCATTGATCAGTAGATGCAGAAGGCAGCGTAGCGGGTTGATCGCAACCACGAGCCGGGTTCGGACCAGTGGTGGCGACGCATCTGGCAGTCACAGTTAGTCACCGGTCGAGTGTGAGTTGTGCTCCGGCCGTGGCGCGTGATGTGCAGACGATGATGGCGTCGCCGCGGGCGCGCTGCTCGTCGGTGAGATAGGAGTCGCGGTGTTCGACCGCGCCTGCGCCGGCGAGCAGGGCGGTCTCGCAGGTCCCGCATATTCCGTGTCGACACAGATAGGGCACCTCGACGCCGTGGCGTTCCAGGGCCTGCAGAATCGACTCGTCCGCCTCGACGGTAACTTGCTCTCCGCTGGTATGTAACTCGACGGTGAACGGCAGATCCACCCGCGCAGGCGGCGGCGTGGGGGACGGCGGCGGGCGGTGCCTGGAGCGGCGAATCAGGTTCATCGTGTTTATCGGACGGGGCACCCAGGCGCTGTGCCCGGGGTTGCCTCGTGGTGGTCGTAGGGTGTGCCGGTGATTCCGCGACGTGCGGCCATCGCGGTAGCGATGGCGGCGTACTGCCGCCAGAACGGGTCGCCGTTGGCTGCCTTCCTGCGTCGCCGCCAATCCAGCGCAGGGAGCCGATCCAGCGCTGCGCAGTAGTGCACGTTGAGCGAGACGACGGCACCCAACACGTGCGGCCAGATCCCCAGTCGCACGGCGTGCAGCGGCGTCGTCTTCAGCAGCGCCCGCACCAGTGGTTCCCCGACGTAGTAGGCCATCAGGCCCAGGAGCGGCGCCGTCAGTGCCCGTTTGATGGCCCCGGCCATTGTCGGGTCGGCGAATGCGGTGGTGGCGGAATCGGCCATGACGGCAGTCCATTCCGAGGGCCCGCCGGCGGTGGCCGTCATGAAATCTGCGGTTTCGAGGGCGTCGACCGCGGTGCGGGGGATCAACTCCTCAGCGACGCCGAAGATGTAGGCGATGTAGGCCCAGTAATACAGCGCTGCGTCGAAGTCTTCGGCGGAACGGCGGCGTCCGTGCGTATGGTCGATGGCCAACGGGAGCAGCCCGAAAGTCACTGCGGCGCCCATCATGGTGGCGTTGGAGATGGGGTTGCCGTGGCGGGCGAAGTGGTCATCACCCCACGAGCGGCGCAGCCCGGCGCGCACCTGAGCGTGCATCAGCCGCACTCGGACGGTGTCTTTGAACACTGGCGAGAACCGGTCCATCGCGTCCCGGTAGGTGACGTTGCGAAACCAGGTGTTGCTTTCCAGGAAGCGGCGGTAGGGATCGCTGACGAAACGACCGGTCGCCCCCGTCGCAGCCGCTACTTCGTCGCCCACAAAGGTGCCGTAGAAATCGCCGACGAGCATGCCTAGCTTCGCGGCGTAGGAACTGGAAATCCACACCTGCCTGCCGTGCTCCCAGCGGACCGGGTCGTAGGGAATCGCTGGGTTGTCGAGACGCTCGAAGAGCGCCGCCAGTTCTTCGGGAGCGCCACCGACTGCGTCGATGCCGTCGTCGAGTGCCCGATCCAACATCTCGCGGCCCCGCTGCGCGCCGATGCGCGCAAAGCATCGCACCACCGCGTCCATCGGCTCGTCGCCCTGCCACAGGTGATCGGCGAACAAACGAGTCACGTCCGTCTCGACGGGCACCTGGCGAAATCGACGCCCCAGGATGGCGATGTCGTGTCGGCCCGTGTCCCACATACTGTTGACGACCGCACGCGGCGGCGCGGGCCGGCACGGCATACCCGGGCGGAAGTAGTAGTCATAGGGGTGGCGATCGTCGGCGGCAGACCGCACCGAACCGCTGACGGAGTGCTTGTCGACATTCCGAGATTCCTGTGTGACCATGGGCTTTATGGTGACACGAGTTTTTACTCGCATTCAAGTCGCGTTGTGATGGCCAGGTTACCCAGCAACGCACCGCGTCCGCGCCGGGCGCCGCAACAAGAACGCTCGCGTTTGATGGTGGACCGCATCCTGCACGCCGGCAGCGCGGTGCTGATCGAGCAAGGCTATGACGGAGCCACGACCAATCGGATCGCCGAGGCAGCGGAGATCAGCCCCGGTTCGCTCTACCAGTACTTTCCCAACAAGGACGCGATCATCGCCGAGGTGGTTGACCGTTACGCCGACCAGATCGCTGCCCGCGTCACGGCCCATCTGACAACCCAGATCGGCAAGCCCGATGAGGCCGCGCTCGCACGCCAGACGATCGGTGTCTTGCTCGACGCAATGGACGAGCAACCCGAACTCCTCAGAGCCGTGATGGAACACACGCCCCGCCTGGGCATCGGCGACAAGATCGCCGCGTTCGAACAACGCGTCGGGGAGATCGCGATCGCACACATGCGACTACGGGCCCAACCCCTCGGCCGCGCCCAGACGACCATCTGGCTGCTGGTGCGTACCGTCGAACACCTCACCATCCGCTACCTACTCGACCGACCACCCATCGACCGCGACGAATTCATCGAGGAACTCAGCGCACTCGTCTTCAGTTACACCCAGTCGCAGGCGAATTCACCACATTGACCCTTCGGGTGGTCATACCAGAGTTACCTCGCCAAGCAGGCCTGGCAACTCGCGCTGCGTCGCGTTTTACCGACACCATGCCACCGCGCGAATTCTCTGGGCCGTGGTCGGGCCAGTGCATCGGGCCATCGCACCGCGGCTCATCGAGCACAGCGCCCGGCGCGCCGCTGCACCCACGGCTCGCACCTAGCCGGCGCTGAACGCAAATCCGCGCTCACAAATATTGGTCATTCGGCGGACGCCAACCGGGGTTACGGCCCAGCCGGGCAAGCAGTTTCGATTGCGGGTCGGTCTGGTGACCCACCGCGACGGGAGCGTCGAACATCCCGGAAACGCTCAGCACGCTGGCGTCGCCCGGCAACGCCGCGTAGAAGTGCTCGCACCACTGGGGATCCAACCGGTCATCGGCGCCCACCGCCCGGGCCAGGTCCCAGGTGTGCACCAAGACGTCGCGGGTCAGATTGGGCATCATCGCGCGGGCATCAAGTCGTGTCGCCGGGTTGCCCTGCAATTCCGGGATTTCAACGGCTCGTTCGAACAGGCGCCGACCCGGCTCGAACGCCTGCTCCAGCGCCGCGTACGTCAGCTCCCAGCGGATCCGCGGATCATCGCGCGGGCGATCGGGCTTGAGCCCCAGCGGTCGCAGCAGCAGCACATCGTGAAAACCGATGACATGCTCCAGCACTCCCCTGGCATCCCACGCATCGCATGGCGACCGACGCTTCCATTTTCCGTTGGCCGCGCGCACCGACTCGCCGAACCTTTGGCAGACCGCCAGATGTCGTTCGCCCAAGCCGTCGGCCATCGCAACTACCCAGGTAGCTGCAAGGTGAGCTCGACCGGACAACACAACTCGCCGCGCTGGTTGACGACCTCGATCTGCAGGTCGAGCAGGCGGCGCGGCGGGTCGACAGTCGTGTCGCAGTGCTTGGCGACCACGCGGGCGCGGCCCACCATCGTGTCGCCGGCATAAATCGAGCCGGCCAGTCTCATCTTCCGGCGCACGACCCGGCTGCACGGCCCGGCCCAATCGGTGGCGATGCGGTCGGCGAAGCCGGCGAGGTGCATGGTGTTCACGAAAATTGCCGGGTGGCCCTGGTTTGCGGCGTAATTCGGGTCGAAGTGGCCCGGAAAGTAGTCCCAGGTGGATCCGGAGTTCATCACCACGCGTTGGTAGCTGATCTCATCGCGCACCTCGGGCAATTCCGTCGGGACGCTGACCTGGTCCCAGTTCAGCGTCACGACGCCGCCGCCGGGGTGAAGCGGAACAGGGTGTTTCGGTTTGTCGCGACGACAGCGCCGTCCTGCCGGGTGAAGGTGTCCATGGTTTCGATGAAGTGGCCGACACCGAGCTTGGTCTGCTTCTCCGGTGAAACCGATACCACTTCTTCGACGACGGTCAGCCGGTCACCCTCGACGATCGGCAGCGGAAATTCGGCTTCGTTGGCCGCGTTGATGAACGTCGTGCCGGGCAGCGGCACCCGGATCGCGATCGCTGACACCGGCGGTCGTCCGCTAGGTTCCCACGGCAGCGGCGTGAGCCAGCCCATCAGCAGGCCCGGCGGCGCGACCAACCCACCCCAGGTCTGCAGTGCGAAATCGGGGTCCCAGTAGGACGGATTGCCGTCCTGGACCGTGGCGGCGAACATTTGGATTCTGGCCGCACTCACCACGGTCCCTGCGGTCCGCGGCTCGGACGGCACGCCGACCATGCGCAGGGCATCCTCGTAGGTACCGAACGCCAGCTGGTAGCTGATTGGTGTCGACAAGTGCCGCTCCCCTCACACCGTGAGCGAGTGTCCGTTCGACACCGAATCCCATTGGATCTCACGTGAAGTGAAGTACCAGCCGCCGCGCTCGTAGGTCAGCTGATCGCGATAGCTTCCGGTGGCGCGCAACGTGCTGCCGTCGCCCGTCGCGGTGAACAGCAGGGCCACGCATCGCTGGGTCGCATTGACTCCATCGACGCTGATGTCGTGGTCGACGGTGACCAAGCGCCCCTTGCCGCCGTCGAAAGCCTCACGCAGATCGGTGAATTCCGTACCGTCGCGTGTGAAGCGGGCACCGGAGTGGCGGAAGGTCGCAATCCATCCGTTGCGGTCGCCTTCGGAAAAGCATCGGTTGTGCCGTGCCGTCAGGTTCAAGATGGCGTCGCGGCCCACCGAACCGTCGAGGACGTATTGCTGCTGATAGGTCATGGCCATCTGTATTTCTCCCTGTCTCAACGGCTGACGATGTAGCCGTGACTTTCACGGTCCCAGGCGGCGGATCCGACACCTCTGGTGCGAAGAACATCTTTGCGGACCCGTCCGATAATGGTCTTCGGCAGCTCGCTGACAATCTCGATGTATCGCGGCACCGAGAAGTACGGCATCCGGGCGCCGCAAAAGTCCAGCAGCTCTGCGTAATCCAGGTCGCGGTCCGGTTGCACGGTGACGAACAGCAGGATGTCATCCTCACCCAGGTCACTGGGCACGCCGATCACCGCGGCCTCGAGCACCGCCGGATGCGCCGTGACCACGTTCTCGACCTCGACCGACGAGACGTTCTCCCCACGACGGCGCAACGAATCCTTCACCCGGTCGACGTACGTGAGGTTCTGGTCGCTGTCCAGCACACCGAGGTCTCCCGTTCTAAACCACGCCGGGTGCGGGTCGACAGCCAGGCCCGAGGCGTTCATGTAGCCCTCGCTCATGACGTGTGGGTAGCGGGGGCGGCACGCGATCTCGCCCACGGCGCCGTCCGGGAGATGCTCGCCGTCCGGGTCGACGATTCGCAGCTCGAAGTTGGGATTCGGCCGGCCCGACGTCCCGGGCACTCCTGCCTCGGCGACGCCTTTGACCGCGATCGGGAAGGCTTCGGTGAGGCCGTACATGGTGACGATTCGGCATCCGTAACGCTTCTCGATGTCGCGGTACACCCCGGCGGCGATCGGCGCGGCGGAGATGAAGCGCAGCGGCAGCTGCGCGTCGCGCGGGTCCGGCGGCTGATTCATGAGCATCGAGACCATCGCGCCGGCGCCGACGAAACCCACGGCGCCGCAGCATCGCACCTCGTCCCACACCGAGGCCGGATGAAAAGTGGGCGCCAGGACCATCGTCCCGCCGACCAACATCGGCGCCAGCACCGCCGGCGCGGCGCTGAGGTGAAACAACGGCATTGCCGTCCACAACGCCTCGCCGGGTCTGAAGTCCCAGGCCGCCGCGGCCGTCGCGGCCGTGGTGAACAAGTAATGCCACGTGGTGGCGACAGCCTTTGATGCCCCGGTCGTTCCCGACGTGAAGAAGAATGACCCGATGTCCGCGACGTCGCCGACGTGTTCGCCGACGGTGCCCAAGTGTCCGCCGAGCCAATCGTCTTGCACGACAATGCTCGCGAGCCCCGGCAGTTGATCGGTCAACTCGGCGATGCGCGACTGGCGCTCAGCGTCGGTGACAACCACCTTCGCCCGCGACACGCGAAGTGCATGCAGCAGGAAGTCGCCCTTGTTGGCCGCGTTCACGGCGGCGGTCACCGCGCCGATGCGTCCGGCGCCCAACCAGAAGTAAATCCACTCCGGGCAGGTTCCGGCGAACAATGCGACGCAATC
>Ga0302325_10016667_pt1 | contig 15555 bp, 10 predicted proteins | sample Palsa_T0_2_FD_201948 | JGI IMG/M metagenome (GOLD analysis project Ga0302325, IMG submission 201948) | Peat permafrost microbial communities from Stordalen Mire near Abisko, Sweden - Palsa_T0_2 | ecosystem: Environmental > Terrestrial > Soil > Palsa > Peat permafrost | place: Sweden: Abisko...
CCCCAAGCCGGCCCGGTCGATCCGTCCCCGCCCGTCCTTACCCTCCGGGCATGCTCGAGCTCGCTACCTCGCCCGCGCCCGAGGCGCCCACGGGGCCCGTGGCGCCCGCCGCGGAGCCCCCCGCGCTCGCCGCGCGCACGGCGCTCGCCGCGCCCACGGGGCCCGCCGCGCCCACGGGGCCCGCCGCCGCCCCCGCGCCCCCGCCGACCCCACGTCTCGAGATCCCGGTCTATGACTTCGAGGCCGCCACGGCGCTCGAGCGCGAGCTTGGCGTCAGCCATGTGCTCGGCCAGGTGCTCGTCCGGCGGGGGCTCGGCGACCCGGTCGCGGCGCGGGCGTTCCTGGCCGCGGAGGAGGCCCATGACCCGACGGCGTTCGAAGGCATCGGCGACGCCGTGGCCGTGATCCGGCGCCACGTGCGGACGGGGTCGCGGATTACCGTGCATGGCGACTACGACGTCGATGGCGTGTGCGCGACGGCGATCCTCGTGCGCGGCCTGCGCGCGCTCGGCGCGAACGTCGACTGGTTCCTCCCGAGCCGGATCGACGACGGTTATGGGCTGGCGGCCGCCACCGTCGACCGCCTGGCCGTGCGCGGCACGAGGCTGCTGATCACCGTCGACTGCGGGATCACGGCCGTGGAGGAGGTCGCCCGTGCGCGCGCGGCCGGGCTCGACGTGATCGTCACCGACCATCACAGTCCCCGTGCCGACGGAGTCCTTCCCGGTGCGCCCCTGGTCCACCCGGCCGTGTGCGGCTATCCGTGCCCTGAGCTGTGCGGAACGGGGGTGGCCTTCAAGCTCGCGCAGGCGCTCGGCGCCCCGACGGCGGCGGCGGACATCGAGCTCGTCGCGCTCGCCACCGTGGCCGACGTCGTCCCGCTGCGGGGCGAGAACCGCCGGCTCGTGCGTGAGGGGCTGCGGGCCCTCGCCAATACGGCCAAGCCGGGGCTGCGGGCGCTGATGGCGGTCGCGCGCGTCGATCCAGGCGACCTCGACGCCGGTGCCCTCGGCTTCCGGCTCGGGCCGCGGATCAACGCGGCGGGGCGGCTGCGCCGCGCCGACGCCGGCCTCGAGCTCCTGCTCACCGAGGATCCGGCCCGCGCCGAGGAGGTCGCGGCCGAGCTCGGCGCGGCCAACGCGGAGCGCCGCGCGGTCGAGCAGCGAATCCTGTGGGAGGCCGAGGCGCTCGTCGCCGAAATGGGGGAGCGGAGCGCCTACGTGCTCGCGGCCGAGGGATGGCACCCCGGCGTGATCGGAATCGTCGCCTCGCGCATCGCCGAACGCCGTCACCGACCGGCGATCCTGATCGCGCTCGAGGCTGGCACAGAGGCCGGCACCGGGTCGGGGCGCAGCATCCCCGGCTTCGACCTGCTCGGCGCCCTCCACGCCGCGTCGAGCGAGCTGACGCGCTACGGCGGCCACCGCGCCGCGGCGGGACTGACGATCGCGCGCGAGCGGGTGGACGCGTTCCGCGAGCTCGTCGAGGAGCACGCCGGGGCGACCCTGACCGCCGAGCAGCTGGTGCCGGTCGAGCGCGTCGACGCCGTCGCGTCGGGGGCGCAGCTCGGCCTCGCGCTCGCCGAGGAACTCCGGCTGCTCGAGCCGTGCGGGGCCGGGAATCCCTCCGCCCGGCTGCTCGTGCCCGGGAGCCGCTTCGAGGACGTGCGGGCGATGGGCGAGGGTCGGCACGCGCGCTTCTCGGTGCGGACCGCGGGTGGCCGCGCAGGCGCCGTCGCCTTCGGCTGCGGCGGCGCGCTGCCCGTGCCCTGCGGCGTCCCCGTGGATGCGACCTTCCGTCTGGAGCGCAACGCGTGGCAGGGCGTGGTCGAGCCTCGCCTCGTGCTGCGCCAGGCGCAGGCCGCGATCCGCCGGCCGATCGAGATCCTCGGCGAGCCTTCCGAGTACATGACCGCCGCGCTCGAGGAACTCGACCGCCCGCCCGTCGCTGCTTCCGTCGCTTCACCGGCGCCCGGGCAGCAGGAGCGCGCGGTCCTCGACCGCAGCGGCGAGAGCCCGCTCGCGGTACTCGCGGACGCTCTCGCGGGTGGCGGGCCGGTGCTCGCGGTGTGCGCCGATGTCGCCCGCCGGCTGGAGGGTCTGAGCACGCGCACGGGCGGCTTCTCGCTGTGCTCCTACCATGCGCTCGAGCGCGCCCCGGCTCTCGCCGATCGGTTCGTTCACGTTGTCGCGCTCGACCCGCCTGCCGCCGCCAGTGCCCACCAAGCGCTGCACGCGCGCCCGGGCGGGGTCGAGGCCGGATATGTGCACCTGAGTTGGGGCGAAGCTGAGCTACGCTTTGCTGAGCAGATGCACGAGCTGGAGTACGGACTCCGCGCTTCGCTCGTCACCCTCTACCGGGGCCTCAGGCAGCTGGGGAGGGCGGCCGGCGGGGAGCTCGAGCGCCTGCTTCGCGGAGATGGCCCGCACGGCCGTCCGGCACGGCTCGCCGGCAGACTCGTCCGGGTCCTCGCGGAGCTGGAGCTCGTCAGCCTCGACCGGGATCTGCCGGCCCTGGCCATCGCGGGTGCCACATCCACCGCGCTGGAGTGCTCGCCGGCCTTCAGGGTCTACTCTCAACGGTACGAGGACGGACGCAGATTCCTGAGCAGCGAAAAAGCCCGACGAAGCGCCTAGGCCGCTCGAAGCCCGCGGCCGGTGGTGGCGCGGGCGAGGGCCAGGGCGGTCGCGGCGGTTCGGATGGACGCTCGGCGCGCGCGACGCTGCTGGCGACCACGCGGCGTCAGGTCGATCGCGTCGAGCGGGACGCGGACGACGTCGTCGCGCCCGCGGAGCTGACGGACGAGGAGCGCCGGCTGCTCGGCGACCTGTTCGCCGTCGTCGAGGAGCACGCCGAGCAGGCCGCGGTCTCGATCGACCAGGCCAAGGTCGAGGAGGCGTTCGTCTACGCCTGCGTCCATCACGCCGACCAGCTGCGGCGCTCGGGCGAGGATTTCATCCACCACCCGGTGGGCGTGGCCAAGATCTGCGCGGGAATGCGGCTCGATACCGAGACGCTGTGCGCGGCGCTCCTGCACGACACCGTCGAGGACACGTCCGCGTCACTCGAGCAGGTGACCGAGGCCTTCGGCGAGGAGATCGCCGGGCTCGTCGACGGGGTGACGAAGCTGACCGGCCTGACCTTCCAGTCCCGCGACGAGGCCCAGGCGGAGAACTACCGCAAGATGATGGTGGCGATGGCCACCGATATCCGGGTCATCCTCATCAAGCTCGCCGACCGTCTGCACAACATGCGCACGATCGCGGCCATGCCCAAGCAGAAGCAGATCGACAAGGCGCGCGAGACGCTCGACATCTATGCCCCGATCGCGCACCGGCTCGGGATCCACGCGATCAAGTGGGAGCTCGAGGACCTCGCCTTCCAGACCCTGCACCCCCGCAAGTACAACGACATCAAGGGGCTCGTGGCCCAGCAACGCACCGAGCGCGAGCGCTACGTCGACCAGGCCGGCGCGTACCTGAGCAAGGAGCTCTCCGAGCTCGGGATCGAAGCTGAGATCTCCGGGCGCGCCAAGCACTTCTACTCGATCTACTCGAAAATGACCAAGAAGGGGCGCGAGTTCAACGAGATCTACGACCTGACGGCGATGCGGGTGATCGTCGCCTCGGTCAAGGACTGCTACGGCGCCGTCGGGGTCATCCACTCGCTGTGGAAGCCGCTCCCCGGGCGGTTCAAGGACTTCATCGCGATGCCGAAGTTCAACCTCTACCAGTCGCTGCACACGACGGTGATCGGTCCCGAGGGAAGGCCGCTGGAGATCCAGATCCGCACGGGGGAGATGCACGACCTGGCCGAGTTCGGCGTCGCCGCCCACTGGATGTACAAGGAGGACTCAGGCGGGGTCGCCGCCGCGCCCAGCGACCAGGACGGCAAGCTCAAGTGGCTGCGCTCGCTCCTGGACTGGCAGCAGGACCTCTCCGATCCGCGCGAGTTCATGGAGACGCTGAAGGTCGATCTGTTCGAGGACGAGGTCTTCGTCTTCACGCCCAAGGGCGAGGTCAAGTCGCTCGCCGCCGGCGCGACGCCGCTGGACTTCGCCTACGAGATCCACACCGACGTCGGCCACCGGTGCGTCGGCGCCAAGGTCAACGGCAAGATCGTGCCGTTGTCGTACTCGCTCCGCTCCGGCGACATCGTTGAGGTCCTGACCTCCAAGCGCGAGCGCGGTCCTTCGCGCGACTGGCTCGCGCTCGTCAAGACGACCCGGGCACGCAACAAGATCAAGCAGTGGTACAAGGCCGAGTCGCGGCGCGACACCGAGCACAGCGGCCGAGAGATGCTCCAGGAGCAGCTCAAGAAACAGGGGCTCCCGGCCCAGAAGATCGTCGGCTCCCCGCTCCTGGCCGACGTGATCCGCGAGATGGGCTTCCGCAAGGCCGAGGACTTCTACATCGCCGTCGGCGGGGCGAAGGTCTCGGCCAAGGTCGTCGTCAACAAGATCATGCAGCTCCTCAAGCAGGGCGAGGCCGCCGAGTCCGAGCCGACGGCGGCCGACGACCTGATGAAGACCAGTCGGCGCCGCGACCGTCCCACCACATCGTCCGGGCGCTATGGAATTGCTGTCGAGGGGATCGACGAAGTCATGCTGCGGATGGCGAAATGCTGCCTGCCCGTCCCCGGTGATCCGATCGTCGGATATATCTCGCTCGGGCGCGGGATCACCATCCACCGCGAGGACTGTCCCAACGTCACGGTGCTCAAGAAGGACCCGGATCGCTTCACCGCGGTCTCGTGGGACGGTGACGCTGAGACCTCGTTCCGGGTCGAGGTCCAGGTCGACGGCTGGGACCGCCACCGTCTCCTCGAGGACATGTCCCGCACCTTCGCCGAGGCGGGGATCAACATCCTCGACGCCCACTGCGCCGTCAACCATCCCATGGTCAGCAACCGCTTCGTGGTCGAGGTGGGGGACACCCGGACGCTCGATCAGGCCATCAACCGCCTGCGGAACATCGACGCCGTGTTCGACGCCTACCGCGTCACCCCGGGCAGCGGGTAGTCCACGTGAGCGAAGGAGATCCTGGTAGCGAGGGCTTCGAGGAGAAGCTCCGTGCCCTCGCTCGAGGCGTTGGCCACTCGGTTGAGCGGGTGGCTGCACAGCTTGACCGGGACGAGATCGCCGACCGGATCGGTATGGCCGGTGATCGCGTGCGGGACTTGGCCGAGTTCACCGGCCGGTGGCTCGAGCATCAGGTCGGCGACCGCGATGCCCGAAGCCCGGCGCGGGCCCGCCGTTTGCGCTTCGGCGGCCCGGACCCTCGTGACCTGCCCACCGAAGAGCAGGGTCTTGCGCTGAGCGCGCTCGACTCGGGCCGGTGGAAGGTCGAGGCCGGGACGAGCGAGCTGATCTCCGATGGCGAAGGACCGGCTCCGAGCGAGCGCTTGGGCCTCGTCAGCGAGTTGCGCGTCCGTGACTGGATCACCGCCGGTGGCGAGGTCACCCTCCTCGGACGCGCCGCCCTCAGGCGGTGGGAGGAAAGCACCGCGCCGGGCTGAGACCGCCGGTCCAGCCCGCCTCATGTGACATGCACGGTTGCTGCGTCGCGGGTCCAGGCGCCGTCCGGTGATACGGCTCGCACCGTGATCTTGTAGGTCCCGGTCGGGGCGAGCTTGCGCTTCATCTTGCCGTTCCAGGTGAGCGAACCGCGCCCGGCGTCGCGGCGGGTGGTGCTCATGGTGGCCACGACCTTTGTCCCGCGGAGCACGGTGAGCGTTACCTTGGCTGGGGCGCTCAGGATGAACGGCACCAGCACCCGCTTGCCGCGGGCGGCCCTATAACTGGTGGCCGAGAGCCACATCATCAGGCGGGTGCCCGCTCCCGTCGAGCCGGTGCCGCCCTTCGAGCCGTTGCCGCCGGTCGAGCCGTTGCCGCCGGTCGAGCCGTTGCCGCCGGTCGAGCCGTTGCCGCCGGTCGAGCCGGTGCCGCCGGTCGGCCCGGTGCCGCCGGTCGGCCCGGTGCCGCCGGTCTGGCTGGGGCTGGTGATGGTGAGGGACTGTTGCGCGGTTCCGACGTTGCCGGCCGGATCCGAGGCTGAGGCCACGACAGGCCACGTTCCGTCACCGACATTGGCCGGGGTCGCGTTCCAGGACCCGTTGGCCTGAAGGAGCGTGGTCATGGTCTGTCCCGCGATCGACACCGTGATGGTGGTGCCGGGCGCGGCATTCGAGGTTCCCGAGATTGTCGGGTCGGTGTTGGTAGTCGCCGCGCTCGCCCCGCCGTTGATGGCAATGACCGGCGAAACGGTATCGACGGTCAGCGTCTGGGTCGCGCTGGCCTCGTTCCCCGCTGCATCGATGACCGACATGACGACGCGATGTGGGCCGTCGGAGAGGAACCCTGCGGTTGCGGACCAGACCCCGCCGTCCTGGACCAGCGTGGTCAGCGTCTGGTCGGCGAGGGTCACGGTCACCGGCGTCCCGGGCACGACGTTCGCGGTGCCGGAGATATTCGGCGTCGGGTCGTTCGTCAGCGCGGTCGCACCACCGGTGATCGTGACCGCCGGTGCGACGGTGTCCACGGTCATCACCTGGCTGGTCGTGCCCACATTGCCGGCAGGGTCGGTGACGGAGGCGGTGACGGTGTAGGTCCCGTCGGGCAGCGCGGTCGGAGCCACGTTCCACGTCTCGCCCGCCTGCACGAGCGCGGTCAGGGTCTGCGAGTAGACGGTAACTTGGACGATAGTCCCTGGCGCGGCGTTAGTGGTGCCGGCGATGGTCCGGGTTGGGTCGTTGGTAGTAAGGGACGGTCCGCCGTCGATGGCCACGACCGGAGGGACGGTGTCGATGGTCAGCTGTTCGGTGGCGCTTCCCGTGTTGCCTGCGCCGTCGGTGGCCGAGGCCACGACCGGGTAGGTGCCGTCTGCCAGCAGGGCCGATGTCACCGACCAGGTGCCGTCTGAGGGGGTCGCGGTGAGGGTCTGCCCGGCGATCGTCACGGTCACGAGTCCGGGTGCCGCGAGGTCGGTCGTGCCGGAGATGGTGGGGGTCGACTCGTTCGTGATCCCGGTGGCCCCCCCGTCGATGGTGACCGCGGGTGGAGCGCTGTAGAAGTCGTTGGAGTTGAGCGAGATCGCGCCGGTGAGCGCCAGTGCGCGTCCGTTGACTTCGCTGCCGGCGCCGATCGCGATCGCGTCGTGGGCCATCAGCGTTCCCACGAAGGTGTCGCCCGCGCCGATGGCGCCGGCGCCGTTGACCTGCCAGAAGACGTTCGAGGCCTGGGCGCCGTCGGTGAGCTTAACCTGGGCGCCGGCCGCCATGGCCAGCGCGCCTCCAACCTGGAAGACGAACACGGCGTTCGGGTTTCCTCCGCCGTCGAGGGTCAGCGTTCCCGTGTTCGCCACCGCCCCTACGTTGGAATACAGGCCGGGGGCAAGCGTGAGGCCGGCGAGGACGCCCGGAAGCGGGGCTCCGCCGGTCCGACCCGCAACGTCGTTGTAGGCGGCGACGAGGTCGGTGTAGGCCGGGGTGACGGTGGTGCCGACTCGAGTCGCGCCGGTGACGATCCCGGGCGGGAAGCCGGTGGGCTGGGCATTCGCCAACACACCGAGATCGCCCCGGAGCGTCGTAAACGCGGCACCGGCGGCGTTGACGGTATTAGCAACCGAAGCGCCGCTCAAGACCGCATAGGTCGACGCCTGGCCGAGGTCCACCGTGGGAGTCGAAGCGGCGAGCGCGGACGGCGCAGCGGACCCTAAGCCGACGATGAGCACGCCGCCGGTCAGTACACCGAGGCACACGACCCTCGCCGCGCGGCTGGTAATACCGGCAGACCGTAACGCGGTCCTTGCAAGCAACTGAAGGAAACCAGGCATAGGTAGCCCCTTAAGGAGGGGGCTGTCCGAGCCCGGCGGTTGACTTTCTGTCAAGAAGGCCATCGACGGTTGGCATTACGTCCTTGACACAAGCCAATGGGACTAGACAAAGCGTGCGTAGGGCTTGCGCGCTGGCGAAAGGACCCCCTAATTCGGGGTAGTCCATCAGAGTCATAGATGGCGTAATGGTTGGCAATTGGGAGCGATTGCCACGGTGATGGGGAAACGTACTTGCCGTCCTCGCTTAACCCGCGGCATTACGGTACGTTGATGTTGGCTCCTGAGTTCTTGCTCTTCTCGCTCTCCGAGCGCCGTCCACCAGCAGAGGAGCGCAGCAAGGAGTTGGCGAATGCTGACTGCATCCGAGATGGCGCAGGTTGACCGGGAGCGTCGAGAGGCGGCTGCCCGAGGGCTGCATCTCGCAGCCCTGGTGAACGCGTCGAACGACGCGATCATCAGCGCCGACGCCAACGGGATGATCACGACCTGGAATCGTGCTGCCGAGAAGCTATACGGCTACCCGGAGGAGGAGATCATCGGGCGGTCGATGGCCGTACTGTGCCCGCCGGCGAGGAGGGGAGAGCTGGCGCGGCTGCTTCGAGCCGTGGCCGCCGGGGACGTGAGGATAGAGGTCGAAACTCAGCGTTTGCACATGGACGGTTCGTTACTCGATGTGTCGGTAACGGACTCGAGGATCATGGAAGCGGGTTCGTTGCTCGGGTTCTGCGCCGTGGCGCACGACATCAGCGAGCGGGTTCGCTCGCGCGATCGACTCGAGGAGCAAGTCCGCGAGGGTACGCACGACCTCGTCCGCTCACGCGCCGAGACACTGCGCAGCTTGGCGCTCGCGGCCGAGTACCGAGACGGCGACACCGCCATGCACACCGAGCGTGTGGCCGCCAGTGCGGCGCGAATCGCCGCAGAGCTCGGACTTCCCTCGACCCTCGTGGATCTGATCGGCGAGGCCGCACCGCTGCACGACGTGGGCAAGATCGGGATCCCCGACAGCATCTTGCTGAAGCGCGGAACCCTGACGACGGCGGAGTCGGAGACGATGAGGCAGCACACGATCCTCGGGTCGCGCATCCTGGCCGGGAGCGATGGCGAGGTACTCCGCTTGGCCGAGCAGATTGCTCTGACGCACCACGAGCACTGGGACGGCAATGGTTATCCGGCGGGCCTGGCGGGCGAGGAGATCCCGGTGGCCGGTCGTCTCGTGGCGGTGGCAGACGCCTTCGACGCGATGACGCACGAGCGCACATATAGGTCGGCGGTGGCCGTCGAGCTCGCGCTGGCGGAGATCTCGCGGTGTAGCGGCTCTCAGTTCGACCCCGGGGTCGTCGCCGCGCTCCTGCGGCTGAACGGTCATGGCCACGCGCGGGAACGGGCAGCTCCGCCAGGCGCGAGCGCCTCCGGACCGGCGTCTCGGCCGCTCGCGGGCAGGGCTTGCGGCTGACCTGCGCGGTCAGCCCACCGACACCGGCCCGCCGACGATCCCGTCGTCGTAGAGACGGCCGATCTCGGCGTCGGTGAGCCCGAGCACGTCGGCCAGGATCTCGTCGGTGTGCTCGCCGAGGACGGGCGCGCGCCGGACGGGCAGGCGCTCACAGGCCTCGAAGTTGAGCGGGCTGCCCGGCATCAGGTAGGTGCCGATGCCCGGCTGCTCGACCTCCTCGAACATCGGGTTCGCCGGGGAGCAGCGCTCGTCGTTCTCGACCAATTCCATGAACGTCCAGTACGGGCCCCAGCAGACGTCGTGGGCGTCGAAGATGGTTCGGATCTCCTCGAGCGTCCGGGCGATCGTCCACGGCTTGAGGATCGCCCCGATCACCTCGCGCGCCTGGAAGCGGTCGCCCTCCTTGGTCAGGTCGACGCCGAGCATCTTCTCGCACGTGGTGAACGCCTCCGCCAGCCCGGTCGCCTTGACCAGGTTCTGCCACTGGCGCAGGGTCAGGGCGACAACCATGATCCGCCGCCCCTCTTTGGTCGTGAAGTCGCGCCCGAACGCCCCGTAGAGGTAGTTGCCGTCCTTGGGGCGCTCGCGCTGGTTGATCTGGGCCTCGGCGATCTTCCCGAGGTTGCCGACCATGGCCAGCGCGACGTCGGAAAGCGCGATGCGCACGACTTGCCCGGCGCCGGTGAGCCGGCGGTGGCGTTCGGCGGCGAGCAGCCCCGCGGCGGCGAGCGAGCCGGTGATCGCATCCCACGCCGGCAGCAGGTGGTTGAAGGGTACGGCCACGTGGCGCGGCCCCGTGGCCCAGGGGAAGCCGGTGGCGGGGTTGACCGTGTAGTCGACGGCCGAGGAGCCGTCGTAGTTACCGGTGATGTTGACCGTGATCAGGTCGGGACGCTTGGCCGCCAGGGCGCTGTGGTCGAGCCAGCCGCGGAGCGGGAAGTTGGTCAGGAAGAGCCCGGCGTCGGGTCCCGGTGCCGTCACCAGCTCGCCGATGAGCTCGCGACCCGCTCCGGTGCCGAGATCGATCTGAATCGAGCGCTTGCCCTTGTTCAGCCCCGCCCAGAACAGGCTCTTGCCGTCATCGGTGATCGGCCAGCGCGTGTAGTCGAGTCCGCCGCCGATGGGGTCGAAGCGGATCACGTCCGCCCCGAGCTGGGCCAGCGTCATCCCTCCGAGCGGGGCGGCGACGAAGGCCGAGCCCTCGACCACCCGCATGCCGGACAGGATCCCGGTCACGCCATCAGCCCCACGAAGCGCCAGTCGAGCACGGGATCATGCTCCGCGCTCGCGTCGGCGCGGTCGGCGTAGACGAGGGCGTGGAGGTCGAGCAGGCCACCGTCGGGCAGCGGGTGCTTGGCCTCGAGGGTGAGTTCGGTGCCGAGGATGTCGCCCTCGAACACCGGCGCCAGGTGGTCACAGCCCTGCCAGGCGATGATCGAGGCCAGATTCGGCAGCGCCCGGGTCGCGTGGGAGGCGGCGAGGGAGATCGTGTGCCCGCCGTACACGAGCCGCCGGCCGCGGGAGCTGGCGCCCGCGTCTGAGTGGGCGTAGGCGAGGTTGAGGGTCAGGCGTACGAGCTCGGGGGCGGCCGTCACCGTGTCCCGGCCCTCGACCTCCCAGACCGTCGACTCGGCGAGGTCGGCGAAGTGCTCGCCGGGGACCTGTTCGCGCAGGCGCTCGAGCTTCCAGTCCGCGGGCACCGCCGCGCGGACCTCGGCCATGTCGAGGTCTTGAGGGATGTGGTCGAAGCTGTCGGCGTGGCCGGTCTGCGCGTCCGAGGAGCGCAAGGGGATCATCGGGCAGCGCCAGAAGTCGAGCACCGGTTCACCGCGCTGGTTGACCGTCTTGATCCGGAGCACGACGAGGCCCGTGCCCGGGCGTCCTTCGCGCGCCTTGTTCTGCCGCAGGCCGACGACCTCGGTGGTCGTGCGCAGGGTGTCGCCGATGAACACCGGGCTCAGGAGCACGAGTCCCCGATAGAAAAGGTTGCCGAGCACGCGCTGCGTGGGCCCGGTCGACTGGCCGATGGCCACGTCACAGACAAGGTTGGGATGCGCGAGCTGGGCTTCGTTACCGGTCACCGATCGGCTGAGCTCTGAGTCGAGCGCGAGTCGCATGCGGTCGCCGGTGAGGGCCTGGTGCAGCGCGGCGTGACCGGAGGTCAGCGTCAGCGCGGGCGCGTCATCGAACACCTGTCCCGGTTCGAAGTCCTCGAAGTAAGGCCCTCCGACCCGAATTCGCTCCGGCGCTCGCAGCATCGATCTCCCAGTTAGACGTGTCCTGTCGCCGGGCTGAGCGAGCCGCCGGCGGCTGATTAGCCTAGCCCATTGCGGTCGCGATGTCGCTCTGCGTTGTCTCTATATGATCATCGGGATGCGTGCTCGGCGCTCCTGCCTCTCCGTGCCAGGGGTATCGGCGAAGATGCTCGACAAGGCGCGCACGCTCGAGGCTGACGAGGTCATCATCGACCTTGAGGACTCGGTCCCCGGCGACCTCAAATCCAGCGCGCGAGAGCAGGTCTGCGCGGCGCTGCGCACGGGCGAGTGGCGCGCGGGGACGGTGGCAGTGCGGATCAACGCGACCACGAGCCGCTGGTGCCACCGCGACGTCATCGACCTGATCGCGGGGGCCGGTGACGGCCTCGCCGCCCTCGTCGTCCCCAAGGTGGAGGGGGCGGCGGACGTTGAGTTTGTGGCCCGCCTGGCCGGCATGGTCGAGCAGGAGTCGGGCAGGGCGCAACCGGTCGCGCTCGAGCTCCTGATCGAGACCGCGACCGGGCTGACCCGAATCCACGACAGCGCGCGCGCGAGCGAGCGCGTAGAGACGCTGATCGTCGGCTACGCCGATCTTGCCGCCTCGCTCGGGCACCCGATGCGCGAGGCCGGTGACGAGGCGGGCGAGCGCTGGCACCACGTGCTCCAGACCGTGCTCATCGCGGCGCGCGACGCGGGCGTGCAGGCCATCGACGGCCCCTACTTCGAGATCGCCGACCTCGACGGGCTGCGCGCACGGGCAGCACTCGCCCGCAGCCTCGGCTACGACGGGAAGTGGGCCCTGCACCCGGGCCAGATCGCCGCCCTCAACGAGGTCTTCTCGCCCACGCCGACCGAGTTCGAGCAGGCCTCGGCCGTCCTCGACGAGCTGGCCCGCGCGGAGCAGTCGGACGGGCGAGGCGCGGTGATGCTCGACGGCCAGATGATCGACGAGGCGATGCGCAAGCAGGCAGCGCAAATTGTGGCCCGCCTTCCCCCGGCGGACCGGCCGTCGAAACCCAGTTAGGAAGGCGGACCAGGCACCTTCCACGGGGGCTTCGCGCGGTGTGGCATCTGGTTGGGAAGGTGCGCGCCTGGTGGTTCGGTCTTGGTTCAGTCGCGTTCCAGCCCATCGCTTCGCCTTGGGGGGCGGACGGTTACCTTCTGCACGGATGCGCTTGGGATCTTGGCGATGACTACGGCCTCCCCGGGCTCGAGGGTCTTGATCGTGTCCGGTTCGACGCGGTAGCGATCGACCTGGCGGCGGGTGCCCCGGCCCGTGTCGCGGTCGGGGAGGAGGGCTCGGCGATTGGTCTGGTAGGTGTGCTCCCATACCCGCTCGGTCCCGGCCATCTCGGCGATCATCCGCGCCGACTCCGCGAGGTCTTGGCGGTGGGCGATCTTGACCCCGGGGATGCCGAGGAGCTGAGCCGACAGGCCGCGCGCGACCCGCTCGATGTCGGCGAGCTCCTGGGTTGCGGGGACGATGGTCATGCGCGCCTCGCGTCCGCGGGCCACGAGGTTGAGCACATGCTCGGCGCCCAGCGCCGAGAGCTCGTCGATCCCGACCATTACTGGCTCGACGGCGCCGGCCTGCTCGAGGCGGCTGCCCATGACGGCGTTGAGGTCCTGGGCCACGAGCGCTCCGACCTGCGACGCGAGCTGCCCGTAGCGGCTCGAGTTCAGGCTGAAGAGAATGACCTGGCGTTCGCGCGTCGCCGCCTGGAGGTCGATCGTCCTCGTCCCTCCCGGCTCGAGGTAGACGCCCGCCTGTGACTCGGCGATGATCGCCAGGCGGGTCTCGAGTCCCCGCACCGCGCTGAGCTGATCGGGCGTGAGCGAGGTGAGATAGTCAAGCACGTGGTTCGCGTGCTCCCTGGGGACATCGCGGAGCATCACCCCCAGGCGGCGAGGGTCCATGAGCGCGACGACGTCGCCGAGCGTCGGCGTCTGGCCCGGCCGGGCGTGCTGCCAAACGTGCAGCACCGTCTGCGCGTAGCGCTCGGCCGCGCGCTGGTAGTGGGGCTCGGTCCAGCGCTCAGCGGAGATGAGCCGATCCTTGAGCTCGGTCGGGTTGCCGTTGGCGAGCGGATTCCAGTGGCCGGGACCGTCCAGCGTCCAGAGGTGGAAGGGTCGCCCCGCGCGCTGCGCCGTCGCCTCGAGCCGGCAGGCGAACTCGTGCGACCCCTTCATGTCGATCACCACCGCGCCGCGACCGCGCTCGATGTGATCGGAGAGGATGGTGAGGAGCGTGTTCGACTTCCCCGCTCCGCTCGCGCCGAGGATTAGGGTGTGGGCCGAGAGCTGTCGATCGCTCAGATGGAAGGGCCGTCGATCCGCCGTCGTCGTCCCGAGCAGCATGGCCGAGCCGGGGTCGGGCGCCGGCGCGGCGCGGGCGCCACGCCCGCGGGCTCGGCGAAAGACAGCGGTGCCGAGCGCCGCCGCCGCCAGCGCCACCGCTCCGATCGCCGTCGGGGTGAGGAGCAGCACGACCAACGCCGCCAGTACCAGGTATGGCGGCCAGCGCCCGCTTGGCCGAGGCGGGGTCATCGGGCCGGAGCCTCGACACGGTCGCGGGCCGCCCGTGCTCTCGGCGCCTTGACCTGCGAGCGCCCCCGACCAGCGCCCGGCTCGGCTCCTCGGGGCCAGGCGACAGGCTGGATGTGGACGAGGTCCGAGATCCCGAGCCTGGCCGCGGCGGACCTGACGGCGCGCTGGATCTGCGGCTTCTCGACCAGGTAGAGCACGGCGTCGATGCTCGGGTCGGCGCCGTAGCCGGCGAGAATGGTCTCGAGCCGGCGACCGCCCTTGGCCGAGAGCTCGAGCTCGATCGCCACTCGCTCGCCCCGAGCGCCGATGAGCAGGAGGTCCGGGTAGTGAAGCCGGACCTGCCCGCGGGGGCCCACCCCGCCGAGGCGCACGCCGAACGGAGGCCGGGGATCGCCGCCGGCTCTCGGCTCGAGCTCTTCGTGCGCGCCCGGCGTCCGGCGGTGATCCGCCGCCGCCGTGGCGTCGCGTGAGCGCATCTCGCGCTCTGAGACGAGGTGCCGGGCGCGGCCGAAAGCCCCCCGCGAGGCCGCGAGCCAGACCCAAGCCATGCCGATGTCATGGCCGTGGCAGCGCAGGTCGATGCGCGGACGCGGCAGGTCGCTGCCGACGAACGCCAGCCCGGCCCGCGTGATCTGATACCAGCCTGGCTGTTTGTGGAGCACCTGCGTGTGCTCGAGTAGACCGCAGGAGATGAGCGCACGGAGCCTGCTGTAGGCGACGGACCCGCTCGTCCCGAGCAGCGTCTGCACGTGGCCGACGAGGACGATCCGGTGTTGGGCGACGAACGCGAGGATCTCTCGGTCGCGCTCGGTCACCACGGTGGAGCGGGCGCCGCGTGGTGCCCGTCGATCGCTCATGCTCTCCAGAGCGCCGGGAGGGGAGCTTTTCACCCCCCTTCGCCTATGAAAGGACGGCGATTCCGCGCGGCGTCAGCCCGAATGTCGCCTCGGGAACGGCGCCGATGTAGTCGCCGTCGACCTGGAGCGGGAGCGGCCGGTCGTCGAGCGAGTGCACGCGCAGGCCGGTGAGACCGCTGAAGGCGTGTACGCGGCGGTGGTGGGCGACCCGGGCGCGCTGCGACAGGGCGCGGAAGATGACGGTCGGGATGTCGACCGCGCTCGCCCGCTCGAGCACGACGCCCGCGAGGTCGCCGCTGGTGAGCTCGGCGCCTTCGCCCATGTTCACCGGGCGATCGCCGAAGTAGGTGTACGGGGTGCCGTTCTGGACGAGCGCGGTCACGCCGGTAACCGTCTCCGAGCCGAGCAGGACCTCCATCCTCGGGGGATGGAACATGTAGTGGCGCGCGAAGGTCCGGATGCTCACGGCGGTGTAGTACCACTCGCCGCGGCGGGCCTTGAGCCGGGGATCGGCGTCGACGCGCTCGACCACGCTGGCGTCCAGGCCCACGCCGGCGGAGAAGAGGAAGTGGCGGTCGTTGACGCGGGCGAGATCGACGCGGCAGGGC
>Ga0302325_10016668_pt1 | contig 15554 bp, 16 predicted proteins | sample Palsa_T0_2_FD_201948 | JGI IMG/M metagenome (GOLD analysis project Ga0302325, IMG submission 201948) | Peat permafrost microbial communities from Stordalen Mire near Abisko, Sweden - Palsa_T0_2 | ecosystem: Environmental > Terrestrial > Soil > Palsa > Peat permafrost | place: Sweden: Abisko...
GCGAAAGGGCTGGCTGCTAGACAGGGCCAAATTGGCAACGGAGGCGACGAAAAGTAAAGAAGTCCCAACGAACCGACCAGCCAATGCGCGCGTGACCAGTTCCCAAGGCAGACCTACCGGGCGGGCAACCCTATCACCATATCAAAAAAACCGTTGTCAACGGTGCGAGGCGTGTCGCTTAGGCAGCCTTGGCGGGAGTGTCCATTGCTGTCGTCCGCTGCCAGGTGTAAATGACGCGGTGAATCACGGTGATCGTCGAGAGCACGGCGATCACCCAGAGCACCGGGGCCATGACGTTGAATAGGGCGCCGATGATCAGCAGCACCAGGCGCTCGGGGCGTTCCATGAAGCCGACGCGGCAGGTGCCAATGAGCGACTCGGCACGGGCGCGGGCATAACTCACCATGATGGCGCTGATCATGGCGAGCGCGGCCAGCACTACGTAGAAAAATCGGTTGCCGCGGCCGTAAAAGACCAGCAATCCCAGGAAAAGCGACGCGTCGCTGTAGCGGTCGACGATCGAATCGAAAAAACCTCCGAAGCGGGTGACTTGATTTGAGGCGCGGGCGACGCGGCCGTCGACCAGGTCGAAGAATCCGGACCCGATGATGACCAGACCGGCGTAGAAAAACATGCGGCGCTGGTTGTCGCCGTTGGCGTATCCAAACAGGAACGCGGCATAGGTGTTGACGAGCAGCCCCATCAGGGTTAGGACGTTCGGATTGATGCGGGAAAGAGCGAGCAGGCGGACGATGGCATCGAGCAGAACGCCGCAGGCGCGTCCGACGCCGTTGGTCCAAGTCATGGGGTTGTTCCCGGGATGCTTGTCTGTAAGCGGGTTGGTGCCAGGTTTGGAAGGAGCGAAGCCCGGTCGCTACGCCCGCCGATCGAACCCACGCCCGTCCAACCGACGCCCGTCCAACCGACAAAAAGCGCGCTTCTAAAGTTGGCGATCATTCCGTTTCCCCTTCCGGGGCTGATTCGAGGTCCGCTTCGAGCTTGGCCTCGGCGAGATCGTGCATGGTGGAGAGTTTCAGGATTTCCATTTCGCGGCTTCCGCCTGGGGTAACCACCATGGCGGTGTCGCCAACTTTCTTATTCAGCAGGGCGCGGCCGATCGGCGAGGTGGTGGAAATCTTGCCCGCGGCCACGTCGGACTCTTCGCTGGTCACGAGCTGGTATTCCATTTCTTCGTTCTTGGTGCCGTCATAGATGGTCACGGTCGAGCCCAAACCGACCTTATCCTTAGGGATATTGTTCATGTTGATCAGCGACAGGTCGGCAAGGCGCTTGCCCAGTTGGCGGACGCGCGCCTTCAGATACTCCTGGCGCTGCTTGGCCATGTGATATTCGGCGTTTTCGCTGAGATCGCCCATGGCGACGGCTTTTTTGAGCTCTCTCGGTATATCGTAGGCCAGCTCATGTTCGAGCGTGTTCAGCTCGTCGCGGAGCTTCTTTTTGATCAGTTCCGTCATTGCTGTGGGCATTATAACCCTCCCCGATGGGGACAGGGGCGGGGAGGACCGGATTTCGCTCCCGACCATAACCATTCAACCTACTCAAGCGGAATGACTTAGACCGCGATGGCGGGCCCGATTGGGTTCGGGACTCGAGGGGCGGCGCTTCTCGGTTGCCTTCAGGTCGGCGGTCGGCTAGACTAGGTTGAGTTCTCCCAGCACCCTCGGGCGAGGGCCCCTCCATGAATGGTAACGGCGTTTTCCACATAGGCGACAAGGTCGTCTACCCTAACCATGGCGTCGGAATCATCGAACAAATCAGCAGCCGCACCATCGGGACCACGGTCGAAAAATTCTACCTGTTGAAAATTGCGGCCAGCAGTTTGAAGGTGATGGTGCCATTTGCCAACGTCAACAGCGTGGGGATGCGTCCGGTAGTACGCAACGGCGAGGTAGAAAAGATCGTGGATTACCTCTCGTCCGGCGAATGCATTAACGCGGCGGACTGGAAAGACCGGTTCAAGGAGAATTCCGATCGCATGCGCACCGGGTCACTCTCGGACGTGGCGGCGGTGCTAAAGAGTCTGCTGATCCTGGCACAGGCTAAGTCGCTCTCCTTCCGCGAAAAAAAGATGCTCGAACGCGCCCGCTATTTGCTGGTCAGCGAAATCGCCATTTCGCGCAACTGCGAGGAGAGTCTGATCGAACAGGCGCTCACCAAGGCGCTGACCAAGTGTAATCTGCGCTTCCCCGAAATTTCTGAACTCGCCTCCTAGGCGAAGCGAACCCCATCCCTTATTTGGCGCGGATGTGCGGGGCCGAACTCTGCCCGGTCTCAGCGCCTAGGAGCGGGCGGGATGGGCTTCCATCCAGGATTGAAGAATCAGGATGGCGGCCATCCGATCGACCGCTTTTCCGCGCTTGGCGATCGAAAGATCGGTCTCGCGCAGCAGGCGGTTGGCTTCGGTCGAGGTCCAGCGTTCATCCCACAGATGGACGGTCACGCCGAACCAGGCGTGCAAATCGTCGGCGAAACGGCGCATCTTTTCCGATTGCGTTCCTTCCGCGCCGCTGAGGCGCAGCGGCAGGCCGACCACAATCTCCCGAACCTCATATTTCGCCATCAATTGAGCCAGGGCCTCGAGATCGCGACGCTTGTTCTGACGCTCGATCGTATCCAAACCCTGCGCGGTAATGCCGAGTGGGTCGGTGACCGCGACCCCGATTCTTTTCGCACCGACGTCGAGGGCCAGAATGCGCTTGTGGCCGGGCGTCCCAGGGGAATCCATCGCTCAATTGTAGATGGCGGGACCGAACAATCAATGCGGTCGAGGCGCTCGGCACAATTCCGGTCGTGCAATTCGGGCGACGGTAGGGCAGAATTGTTGTCCAGTCAGGAAAAGGAGTGGGCAACAATACCGCATGGAGACCGCAGAAACACCAAACGGGCATCACTGGTCGCTGACCCTGCTCGGCATGGGCCTAGTCATTGTGTTCGCATATTACGGGGAATCGGTGCTGGCGGTGTTGTTCTTTGCCATTCTGCTCAGCTTTATGCTCTCTCCGGTGGTGCAGGCGTTCGAATTCTTGCATCTTCCGAGGTCCATGGCGGCGCTCGTCAGCGTGGTCATGCTGCTGGTGCTGCTCTACGGCGTGACCGTAGCCTCCTATAACCAAGCTCTCATTTTCGCGGACAACGTTCCGAAGTATTCGCAGAAGATCCGCTCGATGCTGCAGCCCTATCAACAGCAGGCGGAACGACTGGAAAAAACGGGCGAGGTGGTCGGGCCAGAGGACACCAATATTGTGCCGGTGCGGGAAGTGCAGAGTTGGTCCGAGGCCCTCACCCACGGCGCCGGCACTGTGACCGACATCGTGCTGGCCGCGTCGTTTATCCCGTTTCTGGCTTATTTTCTGCTGACCTGGCAGAGCCATGCGCGTTCGGCCACCGTGATGCTGTTTCCTTTGCATCACCGGCACACGGCATTTGTCACGCTCGGCCTGATCGGGAAAATGTTGCAGAGCTTCATCGTCGGGAACCTGCTGATCGGGTTGCTGATCTCAGCCGTGAGCGTGGGGATTTTTGGGTTGCTGCACGTGCCGTTTTTCTACTTCGTCGGCTTTCTCAGCGGCTTTCTGAGCCTGGTTCCATACCTTGGGATTGTGCTGGCCATGGTGCCGCCGATTCTGGTCGGCCTAGGGCAACTCGAACCCGGGGACCTGATCGTGGTGGCAGTTTGCGTGGTCGCAATGCACCTGCTCGCGCTCAACGTTCTTTATCCGAAGCTGCTCGGGAGTCGGCTGAAAATCAATCCGCTGGCGGTGACGATCGCGCTCTTGTTCTGGGGGGCGGTCTGGGGTGCAATCGGACTGGTGCTCGCCATTCCGATCACGGGCGCAGTCAAGATCGTCTGTGATCACGTCGAGTCGATGAAACCCTATGCGGATTGGCTCGGGGAGTAGCGGGAGACATCCTGAAACACCCGAAAGCCCGGCCGCTATCGCCGGGCTTCGGTCTTTCGGGTGTTTGGGGTCGCCCGAGGTTAGGCAGCCGCGCTTCTCTTGGTGCGTCCCGACCCGGTCACAGGCTGCGCTACCTTGCGCACCAGGAAGGGCTGAAGATTCTGCTCACCCCCAGCCCACTCGATGCTGCCAATCGGGTGGCCGGGTTGGCGGGTAACGAAATAGCGTTCTCCAGTCGGGCTGGCCCCTTCGAACTTGCCTTGCTCGCCCTGTAGAGCCTCGGCAATGTCATAGGTCGTGATGCTATCGTTCAACTTCATGGGGACCTCCTTCAGTCTCGAATACGAGGTTCCTGGTTGAGGTTGTCCCCCTAGGGGGAAGTTTGGTCTTAGATAACAACGCCGCGCGCAGGCGAAAACGCGCTTATTTAAAATTGTTATCTACAGTGTTTACGGTAGGGAACAGGCTCGAGGGTGCGGTCAGGTTTGGGTCCGGTCGCTCGAGATCGCTGTGATTGTTGTGTCAGTTTCTGCGTCGGTTTCTGCGTTCAATCGAGAAGGGGGATTTCTGATGCGAAGTCGTTCTGTTGCCGCCGTCCTGCTGTGCACTTTGGGAGCCGCCTGCTTTTCCCAAACCGCCCCCGTGACGCGCGCACAGGAACCAGCGCCACGCGCCGCGGCCCCTGCGAAAAACGATTACAGCAACGGGGACACCTGGCTCTGCCGTCCCGGCCGCGAGGATGCTTGTGCGGTCGATCTGTCTACGACCGTCATCTCCGCCGGCGGCACGCTGACCATCGAACCCTGGGCAGCCGATCCGAATGCGGCGATCGATTGCTTCTACGTCTATCCTACGGTGTCGAACGATCCCGGTGGCAACAGCGATATGATCCCGGGTCCGGAAGAAAAAGGCGTGGTGCGGGCGCAGTTTGCCCGGTTTGCTTCGCGCTGCCGGGTCTATGCGCCTTTGTACCGCCAGATCACCGTCACCGCGCTGCGGGCCGCCATCCGCGGCACACCCATTGCCGTCGATCGGGCTCTCGCATATAACGATGTGCTCGACGCCTGGAATTACTACCTCGAACATGACAACCGCGGCCGCGGCGTGGTGCTCATCGGCCATTCGCAGGGCGGTCAGGTGCTGACCGAGCTCATCAAGGACCAGATTGATGGCAAGCCGCTTCAGTCGCGCATTATTTCCGCATTCCTGCTGGGAACTACCCTGCCCGTCCCAAAGGGAAACGATGTGGGCGGCGCTTTTCAGCACATGCCACTCTGCCATGCCGCCGATCAAACCGGATGCGTGATTGCCTACGTATCGTTTCGCTCGACCGACCCGCCTCCCTCCAACAGCCGCTTCGGCAAGGTCCCGGGGGACGACATGACCGCCGCATGCACGAATCCGGCAGCGCTCCGAGGAGGCAGTGGCGAGTTGCACGCTTATCTCGGAACAAACGGCAGCGGCTTTCTGGCCGCGGCCGCGGAAGCGACGCCGGGACCCTGGGTCAAACCCGCGCAGCCGATCACCACCCCATTTGTAAGCGTGCCCGGCTTGCTGACCGGCCAGTGTGTCACCGGCGAGAACGGCTCCTATCTTGCGGTCAGCGTGCATGGTGATCCTGCGGGTCCGCGCGCCAGTGACATCACCGGCGACATCATCGTCAACGGACAGGTAATGCACGATTGGGGTCTGCATCTGATCGACGTGAACCTGGCAATGGGGAATCTGCTGGATCTCGTGAGAGAGCAGTCGAGGGCCTTTCTGGCAGCGGCCCCGAAAAAATAAGGCTTCGCTCGTTCGGGGATGGACCACACGTCCTTGTACTCCAGCCACTTTGTGGCAATCGAAGAACCCCTCTACACTGGAAACTTGCGTACGCTGCTCAAACTGTTTCTGGTCATCGTTGCGGCCGTCTGGGGCTGGGGGGCGTGGCAGGTCTATGCGCCGGTTATCCCGCCCGCCAATAGCTCATTGCTGTTGCGTCCCGGGTATTCGACGCGCCGGATTGCGGCCGAATTGAAAAAGGCGGGGGTGATCCGCAGCGAACTCGTTTTCGGACTTTGGCATGTGCTGCACCCCAAGCCATCGTTGAAGGCGGGCGAGTACCGCTTCGAGCGCGCGTCGAGCCTTCCCGATGTCTACGAGCGGATCGCGCGCGGCGATATCTACTTCCACGTGGTCACCATTCCCGAAGGCTACACGATGTTCGACATCGCCAAATCGATCGAAGACGCCGGGCTCGGGTCGGCGAAGGATTTTCTCGAGGTTGCCGAAACCCGGACTCGGCTGATCTCGGATCTGGCACCGGAGGCCAAGTCGCTCGAAGGATATCTGTTCCCTAACACCTACCAGTTCACGCGCACCCAGAGCCTGGGAGAAATGGCAGCGGAGATGGTCCATCAGTTCCGGCAAGTGGCCCAGCAGATCGGGCTGACGGCCGACCTACCGAGGGTCGTCACCATGGCGTCAATCGTCGAAAAAGAAACCGCGGCGCCCGAGGAGCGACCGCTCGTGGCGAGCGTTTACTACAACCGCCTGGCGCAGAATATGGCGCTCGACGCCGATCCGAGCGTGATCTACGCGGAGGTGCTGGCGGGCACCTACCAGGGAAGCCTCCATCACGCCGACCTGGCAGTAAACTCGCCCTATAACACGTACCGATTCCCGGGTTTGCCGCCCGGGCCGATCGGCAATCCGGGGAAAGAAGCCCTGGAAGCGGCCCTCCATCCGGAGCGCACGGAATTCCTTTATTTTGTCAGCGATGGCAACGGGCACCACCGCTTCGCCCACAGCCTCGAAGAGCACAATCGGAACGTCACCGCCTATCGCCGATCGCTTGGCCTGCGATGAGCGCTGAACCCTCCGCTGCCTTATACTAATCTGATATCCATGTGGCGAGAGTTTCCCCGGGTACTGGCATAGGAATGTATCGTCCTCATCTGCGCCTGTTTTTTGTCCTATTTCTATCGGCGGCGACGGTTCCGCTGAGCGGCTGTCTTTTCCGGACACGGACGGTCGACCGTCAGTTCTCCGACCGTCCGCTGCAAACCGCGACCCAACAGCAGTTGATCGAGTACGTCAACGCGCAGGCTGCCAAGATTCAATCGATGCTGGCGACAGTCGACATTGACGCGTCGTCCGGGGACCCGAAAAACGGCCGGATCACCGATTACAAGGAGATTCGGGGCTACGTGCTGGCGCGCAAGCCGGCCATGCTGCGCATGAAGGGCCTGATGCCGGTGGTGCGGAACACGGCCTTCGACATGGTGAGCGACGGGCAGAAATTCAAGTTGTGGATTCCCCCGCAGAACAAGTTCGTGGTCGGATCGGACAACGCCGACCACTACCAGCCCGACAGACGGCTGGAGAACATGCGGCCGCAGTACATCTACGACGCGCTGCTGCTGCCCGAAATTGGTCAGGACGAAGCCGTGCTCGACAACGGCTTTGAAACCGTGCTCGATTCGAGGAAGCATCGGGTGGAACAGCCGAATTACAGCCTGCTCGTGATCCGCAACGGTCCGCAGGGCTGGTTTTTATCCCGGAAAATCGAGTTCAGCCGAACCGACCTGCGGCCCTATCGGCAGAGGATCTATGACCAGCAGGGAAACGTCGCAACCGACGTTCACTACCCGGATTACAAAGATTACGACGGAATTAAGTTCCCAAGTATCATTCAGATCGAACGTCCGCGCGAGAACTACGACCTCACTCTGAACATGATCAAATTGGAAATCAATAAAGCGCTGACCGACGACCAGTTCGCGCTCGAGCAACCTCCCGGCGCGGAGGTGGTGAACCTCGATCAGCCCGATTCGAGCGCGTCGAAGACCGCAGAGAGCCAGGGCAAGTAGTTCGTAATCTCACAAAGACATGATGAATCGCATGATCGTCGGCAATCTCGTGCATCGTCCGGTGCGCTCGCTGATCAGCATCGTGGCGGTGGCGCTCGAAGTGACGCTGATCCTGCTGATCGTCGGCCTCTCGCTCGGGATGCTCGAGGATCAGCGCACGCGGAACGCGGGGATTGGGGCGGATGTGATCGTGCTGCCCGCGGGATCCTCGTTCCTGGCCGGACTGACGGGCGCCCCCATGCCCATCAAGATTGGAGAGGTTCTGCTGAAATTGCCCCACGTGGAGAAGGTCGCACCGGTCGTCACGCAAGTCAGTTCAGCGGGCACGCTTGAGATCATCGCCGGGATCGACTTGGCCAGCTATGAGAGCTTGTCGGCGGGATTCCACTATTTGGAAGGGGGGGCCTTCGAGGGGCCCTACGACGTGCTGGTCGACGATCTTTTTGCCAGGTCCAAGCACGCCAAGGTGGGGGACACGATCGAAATCCTGAACAATAAGTTCCGCATCTCTGGGATTGTCGAACGAGGCAAGGGCGCTCGAAAGTTCGTTCCGCTTGCTACCTTGCAAGACCTGATCGGCGCCAAGGACAAGGCCACGATCTTCTATCTGAAGCTTGACAACCCCGCAAATGCGGATACGGTGGTCGACGAGGTCAAGCACGTACCGGGCATGGGGCGGGACGTGGTGAACTCAATGGCATCCTATCTGGCGGCGATGAGCACGAGCAACGTTCCGATGCTTTCGACCTTCCTCGACGTTGTCATCGGAATTTCGGTGGCGATCGGCTTCATCGTGATTTTCCAGGCCATGTACACGGCGGTCATGGAGCGGACTCGTGAAATCGGCATTCTGAAGGCACTCGGTGCGTCCCGGTTCTACATTGTCAATGTGGTCCTGCGAGAGACGGTATTGCTGGCCCTTGCTGGCATCGTGCTCGGGATCGTGGTGAGCATGGCGGCCCGGGCTGGGCTGGCGCGCAAGTTTCCGCTGCTGCAGGTGGTGGTCGACAGCGGCTGGATCGTACGCGCCACCCTGATTGCGGTCGTGGGCGCGGTTGCCGGGGCGCTCTATCCTGCCTTCAAGGCGGCGCAAAAGGACCCGATCGACGCGTTGGCCTACGAATAGGCGGACGATGTTCTCCCATTTCGCTTTTATTTCGCCCGGGCTTGTGCGGTCTTTTTCTGCCGCATAATTTTCCTCGCAAATCAGCAGGGAATGCACGATACTGCCCCGTGAAACTGTCCGTGCTATAATCGCGCGCCGTTACCGAAGAAGTATGGGCAGTTGGGCAGCGGGTTGTCCTAATTCAAACATCAGGAGGAGCTATGCGCTTCAATGATCCGACCCTCTACGGTCGGGACGATGAGACGGATGAATACAACGACAGCGGCGCCTACGGCGAATCGCTCGAAGAGGATTTGGAAGAAGAGGAAGAAGAGGAAGAAGAACCGGTACTGGTAGAAGTAGAAGAAGACGACGAGATTCACGCGATTCCGCCGGTGCGAGAACCCGCGCCTGTAACCCCATCGGGCGGCGGCGAGGGCGGCCCCCCGAAGAAGGCGCCGGCCAAGAAAGCGTCCGTCAAGAAGGCAGCCGTCAAGAAGGCAGCCGCCAAGAAGGCACCGGCCAAGAAAAAAGCGACGAAGAAGCCGGCCAAGAAAGCCGCAAAAAAAACGGCCGCCAAGAAAAAGTCGAAGCCCGCCAAGAAAACAAAGGCAAAGAAGCCCGCCAAGAAAGCGGCCAAGAAAAAAGTTGCCCGCAAGAAGGGCCGGCGTTAGCGGTTCACGCTGGCAACCCGCGCCCAAAGATGGCGGAAGCCTGGCTGTTGCTCGGGCTTCCACCATTTCCTCTACTCGGCATCTGGGACGATTGCTTCCGCTTCGATTTCGACCAGCATCTCCGGAGAAACCAGGGCGGTGACCGCCATCATGCTGCTCGCGGGAAGGATTTCCCGGAAAAATTCCCCGTGGGCTTTTCCTACTTTTTCCCAATCCGCAATGTCGGTGAGGAACACGCGCGTGCGGACCACGTCCTTCAATGAGGCTCCAGCCCGCTCCAACGCGCGCTCGATGTTATTGAGAGTCTGAACCGCCTGCGCGTAGGCATCGCCCGCGACGATTTTTCCGTCCGTTCCGGTCGCCGTGGTGCCGGCAACGTGGACATGAGCGCCCACGCGAACCGCACGAGAGTAACCAACGATCGGCTCCCAAAGTGTGCCGCTTGAAATGTTGACTCGCTTCACTGCGCCTCCCTGTTCGTGCCGCTTGGTGTCAATCGCTTCGGTGAAACATGTAGATAGACCCAGTAAATCATGTAAATGGATTCAGTAAATCAAGTTTTTCGATGCGCGCTGCGGGATTAGCAGTTATCTCCTGTGGCTGCCAGTAAATAATTGCAAACCCAGCGGGCGCCGCGGGCTACTAACTGGGAGCAATGGCTCGAATGGGTACTTGTGTTCGATCGGGATTCACGGTATCTAATGCGCACGGGGTTCTGTTGCCGAAAGGAAACCATAGGGGACTGGTTTAGGGGGGAGTGGGGCCATGGAAATTCCGGAGACGCATCCGCTGCAGCAGTTGTTTCTTGAACTGGTCGGTCGTCATTATGCGCAAGAGATCGGAATTCGCGATCCGCAACTGGTCAGCTACGTCGCGCATCTGCTGTCGGAGTTTTGCGATACCGAGCAGTTGTTGAAAATTCACAATGCGTCGGGCAAGCCGTTGAACGATGTGGGCGAGATGCTGATCGAGTCGGATCCGATCTACGGCCCCGCGCCCTCATTCGACCGCGAGCGCCAGGTCCGCAAGCACATTGGCGACTTCACACTTTTCTATGCCGGCATGTTTCCGGAGAGCATCAACCACTTTCGCCTGCGCCGCCAGCGGGTCGAGGGCTTCGTCGATTGGATCAAAGCTGGAAAAGAGAGTTACTACGTCGTCTCGAAGTTCGAGCACTTCGAATACGCCAAGGTGGCGCCTCTGTTCGCGCAGCTCTCGCAGAGATTCGAGCAATGTGTGTACGGACTGAACCTGGTGAAAAACGAGCTAGAGGTGATGCAGCATCCGATTGCGCGCAGGACCAACGAACTCATTATGTAGGCTTCGAGCAGTGAGCGGGCAGAATGCAGAGGTGAACACCACTGCGCGCTGAGTTTTCGTTTTAGATTTTCATTTCTGCAATCCGACCTCTCCCCTCTCGCCTCTCACGAATCGCCGCCCGGCAAGCGCAAATTTTCCTTCCAGCACCATCTTGATCGCTTCGGGATAGGCGATGTGTTCCTGCTCGAGGATGCGCTCGGCCAGCGTGTGCTCGTCGTCGTTTTCGAGCACGGGCACGGTTTTCTGCACGATGATGGCCCCGTGATCGAGTTCCTCATCCACCAGGTGGACGGTGCAGCCGGACACTCTCACCCCATAGGCAAAGGCCTGTTGCTGGGCTTCGAGGCCGGGAAACGCGGGCAGCAAGGAGGGATGGATGTTGAGGATTTTCGCCGGAAACTGCTGCACAAACCAGGGCGAAAGCAGGCGCATGTAACCGGCCAGGCAAACCAGATCGACTTGGTTTTCGAAAAGCGCGGCTGCAACTTCCCGGTCGTGCTGCTCGCGCACCTTGCCCTTCGAGGGAATCGCGCATGCGTTCAGCTGTCGCTCGCGGGCAGTTCGCAGGCCGGGAGCATCGTCACGGTTCGAAATCACGACGGCGATGCGGGCATTCGGGATCCGGCCGGCGTCAATGCTGTCGGCGATGGCCACAAAATTGGAACCGCGTCCGGACAGGAGGATGCCGAGATTGTTCACAAATCTATTGTAGTGTTACTCCGGGTTCGGCCGGGGACATGCAGTTTCAGTCGGCTGCGGAAAACCTATCTTCCATCCAAGACACGGCTGGGGGCAGAAACCGCTGCGCCATCAAAATCAAAAGCATCTCGTTTTTCTCCGCCGCTACTTGTGAACTCGTCCGTAGCGCGCATCGAGGGCAAGATTCAATTCGAGGACGTGAACGCGCGGCTCGCCCAGAAATCCCCATTGCCGATTCTCCGAGTTCTCCCCGACCAAACGTGCCACTTCGGCTTCCTGGATTTTTCGCTCTGCAGCTACGCGCCGAATCTGGAATTGCGCGGCGGCAGGCGAGATATCCGGATCGAGCCCCGAGCCCGATGTCGTGAGCAGATCGACCGGGATCGGGGTGCCGGGGTTCTCGGCTTGGAGTTTGGCGACGTCTCCCTGAACGCGGGCAATCAATTGCGCGTTGGTCGGACCAAGGTTCGAACCACCGGAGGCGGTCGGATCGTAGCCCGCGGCTCCTGCAGCCGAGGGCCGCGAATGGAAGTAACCGGGTCCGGAAAAGCTCTGCCCGATCAGGCGAGAGCCGACCACCACTCCGTCTTTTTCCTTGATCAGTTGGCCGTTGGCCTGGTTGGGGAACAACAGTTGCGCCAGTCCGGTGACGAGCAGCGGATACAGAATTCCGAGCAGCACGGTCGTCGCGATCGTCATGAGCACCGCGGTCATCAGATTCTTCTTCATGGCTGTTCTCTCTGCCTTCCCTACGGCGGGTTTTCGCCACCCCAGGCTCTCGCTACACCAACTTGATGCCGGTGATCAACATGTCAATCAACTTGATGCCGATGAACGGGACCACCAGTCCTCCCACCCCATAGACCAGCAGATTCCGCCGCAGAAGCGATCCGGCGCTCATCGCCTTGTAGGCGACACCTCGAAGCGCCAGCGGAATCAGGGCCACGATGATGAGCGCGTTAAAAATAACCGCCGAAAGCACGGCCGACTGCGGCGTTTGCAGCCGCATCACGTTCAAAGCGTTGAGCACGGGAAATGTGCCCGCAAACATTGCCGGAATAATTGCGAAATACTTGGCAACATCGTTCGCAATCGAGAAAGTGGTGAGCGCTCCGCGCGTCATCAGCAGCTGTTTGCCGATGGCCACGACTTCGATGAGCTTGGTGGGATTCGAGTCCAGATCCACCATGTTTCCGGCCTCTTTGGCCGCTTGGGTTCCGGTATTCATGGCCACGCCCACATCGGCCTGAGCGAGCGCGGGTGCATCGTTGGTGCCATCGCCGGTCATGGCCACCAGCTTTCCGTCGCTTTGTTCGCGGCGAATCAGATCCATTTTGTCTTTCGGAGTTGCCTCCGCCAGAAAATCGTCCACCCCCGCCTCGCGCGCGATCGCCGCCGCGGTCAGCGGATTGTCGCCGGTGATCATGACCGTCTTGATCCCCATGGCGCGCAGTTGGTTGAAGCGCTCGCGCATCCCGCCTTTGACGATGTCCTTCAGATAGATCACGCCCAGTGCCCGCTGATTCTCCGCGACCACCAGCGGAGTTCCTCCGGAGCGCGCGATCTGTTCCACGCTTGCCTGAATCTCGCGGGGCAGCGATGTGCCGAACTGATGGAGGTATTTGGTGATGGCGTCGACCGCCCCCTTGCGAATCTCGCGGCCGTCAAGGTTCACGCCCGACATCCGGGTTTGCGCGGTGAAGGGAACAAACACCGCTTCGTGCGACGACAGTTCCCGCCCGCGCAAGCTGTAGCGCTCTTTTGCCAGCACAACAATCGACCGGCCTTCGGGCGTTTCGTCGGCGAGCGAGGAGAGCTGCGCGGCGTCGGCCATTTCTGCCGCCGTGATTCCAGGTGCGGGGATGAACTCCGCCGCCTGGCGATTGCCGAGCGTGATCGTTCCCGTCTTATCGAGCAGCAGAGTGTTCACATCGCCAGCCGCTTCGACGGCGCGCCCGGACATGGCCAGCACGTTGTGCTGCACCAGGCGGTCCATGCCCGCAATGCCGATCGCCGAAAGCAGGCCTCCGATGGTGGTCGGAATCAGGCAGACCAGCAGGGAGACGAGCACGAACACGGTTTGCGGCGATCCCGAGTAAATTGCGAACGGTTGCAGCGTAACCACTGCCAGCAGGAAAATAATGGTCAGGCCGGCCAGCAGAATGTTGAGCGCAATTTCGTTCGGAGTCTTTTGCCGCTCCGCGCCTTCGACCAAGGCAATCATTCGGTCGAGGAAGGTTTCCCCGGGATTCGAGGTGATGCGGACTTTGATGACATCGGAGAGCACACGTGTGCCGCCCGTGACGGCCGAGCGGTCGCCTCCGGCTTCGCGGATCACGGGCGCGGACTCGCCCGTGATCGCCGACTCGTCGACCGACGCAACCCCTTCGATGACTTCGCCATCGCCCGGAACAAGCTCGCCCGCGACCACCATCACGACGTCCGAGGAACGCAGCTTTGCGCTCGGCACCGTTTCTGTCGTCCCGTCTGGCAACAAGCGCTTGGCCACGGTCTCCGACCTCGCTTTGCGCAGCGTGTCGGCTTGCGCTTTCCCGCGCCCCTCCGCCATGGCTTCCGCAAAATTCGCGAACAGTACCGTGAACCAGAGCCATAGCGTGATCTGCAGATTGAAGGCGAAGCTCTGGGTCTCGCGCAACAGCAGCAGGGTCGTCACCACGCTGCCGACCTCGACCACAAACATGACCGGATTCTTCATCATGGTGCGGGGATCGAGTTTGACCACGGCATCGACCAGGGCGCGCCGGATGATCTTGGCGTCCCACAAACTCTTGCTTTTCTTTTCTGCCATCTTTACCTCGAAAATCCACGCCTGGAGAATTTCTGTCTCAGAAAGTCTTCCCCGCCATCATCATCAGGTGTTCGAGTACCGGTCCCAGACTGAGCGCCGGGAAAAATGTGAGCGCTCCCACGATCACAATCACCGACACCAGTAAAACGGCAAACAGGGGCGTCGTCACCGGGAATGTGCCGGCCGAAGCGGGCACGGTTTTTTTCTTCGCCAGATTGCCGGCAATCGCCAACATGGGAATGATCATGAAGAAGCGCCCCACCAGCATGGTGAACGCGCCCGCGATGTTGTACCAAAGCGTGTTGCCGTTCAGTCCGGCAAACGCGGAACCGTTGTTCCCGGCCATGGAGGTGAACGCGTAGAGAATCTGGGTGAGGCCATGCGGGCCCATATTGCTGATACTCGATCTGCCGAATCCCTCGACCGATGAAATCGAGGTGAGCACCAAAATGATCAGCGGGAAAACGAGCGTGACCAGCATGGCCATCTTCACGTCATAGGCTTCAATCTTTTTGCCCAGATACTCCGGCGTTCGTCCAACCATGAGCCCGGCAATGAACACCGACAGCACGACGTAGATCAGGATGCCGTACAGGCCCGCGCCCACCCCGCCAAAAACGGTCTCGCTGAGCATAATGTTGACAAGCGGCACCATCCCGCCCAGGGGTGTAAAGGAATCATGGACGCCGTTGATGGCGCCACAGCTGGCGTCGGTGGTGACGGTGGCAAACAGGGCGGAATTGGCGATGCCAAAGCGCACTTCTTTGCCTTCCATGTTGCCGCCCGACTGCGACGCGGTGGCCTGCTGATCCACCCCGTGCAGCAGAGGATTGCCTTTCGCCTCCGCCCAGTAAGCGGTCGTAACTCCAGCGAGAAACAGAAGCGCCATCGCCGCCCAGACTGCCCAGCCGTGACGCTGCGACCCGCTCATTCGGCCCAGGGTGTAAGTAAGACCCGCCGGAATCGCGAAGATCGAAAGCATCTGCAAAAAGTTGCTAAGGGGCGTGGGATTCTCGAAAGGATGGGAACTGTTGGCATTGAAGAACCCGCCCCCGTTTGTGCCGAGCATCTTGATCGCTTCCTGAGAAGCGACCGGCCCTTGGGCGATGGTCTGGTCGGTTACGGTGTCCATCACGGCTTTGCCATCGGGCCCAACCATTGGCTTGCCGTCGG
>Ga0302325_10016670_pt1 | contig 15554 bp, 17 predicted proteins | sample Palsa_T0_2_FD_201948 | JGI IMG/M metagenome (GOLD analysis project Ga0302325, IMG submission 201948) | Peat permafrost microbial communities from Stordalen Mire near Abisko, Sweden - Palsa_T0_2 | ecosystem: Environmental > Terrestrial > Soil > Palsa > Peat permafrost | place: Sweden: Abisko...
GTCGACCGCGGCGAGATCCGCTGCGAGCAGGCGGCGGCCGTCCGCCAGCCGCGCCCGGTCCGTCACGATCAGCTGGACCAGCGTGCCGAGTGCTTTCCAGTCAGCCGACGCCGGGGCCCCAGTGTCATGTCCGGCAGCCCTGTCGTGTCCAGCGGTCAGGTCAGCCCCGGCGGCCGTCTCATGTCCGGCGGCGGCCGCGCCCATCATGAGCCACCCGAGGTGGCCTGGGCCGACCCAGAGCTTGCCGTCGGCGTCGGCGTCGCTGTGGCGCTGCTCGAAGTCGATGCGGATTTCGCCGTCGTCCCGGAACCGCCCGACGTGGCTTTTGCGGATGCCGGAGTGCTCGTCCCCGACGTGCTCGCGGACGACGTCGACGCCGGGCCAGGCAGGGTGAAGGCCACCACTCCGGCCGTGCCGAGCCCGGCGGCGCCGACCGCGACGGTGGCCGCGCGGAGCCGCGCCCGACCGCGCCGACGCGCCGCCACGGCCGGCCGAGTGTCGTCGTTGCGGCTGGTCATCAGGCCTCCTCTGGTGATGCCGGGCCCGGTGCCCGACGCCATCAGTGTCGCCCCGGGGCTTGTGACGGGCCTAGGGAGAACCTCTGGCCGTCCTCTGAGCGTGATGGCCGGCCCGGCCGGGTGGCGCGCCGGCCGATGCGGGCTCACGTGCTGTCCGGGCCACTCCCAGCGGCCGGCGGCCCCGCCGCGAGCAGGCGGCTGAGCTTGGATGCCGACGCCGACGGCTGCGCGCCCGCGGCCTGCAGGCGCTGCCCGGCGGCGGTGAGCAGGTCGCGGGTGCCTGACATGAGCTCGACCTCCACCTCCCGCCAGCTGGCGACCTGCTGCCAGGCGGGCGCGTCAGGGGTTTGGCCCGGCCGCGACCCGGTCACCAGGTCGTCGGCGGCCTCGGCCAGGACCTGGCCTGTTTCATCGAGCAGGCGCCGCACGGTGCGCCTGGTCTCCAGGCGGGCTATCGGCCGCAACGGCTTGCCCTGGGTCCACTCGGCGACCTGCGCGGCGACGCGCTGCGGCACCGTGCCGGTTGCGCGCCCGAGCGGGAAATGCAGCTCGCGCCGGGTGTCCTCGCTGACCGGCAGCTTGATGTGCCAGCCGGCGTCGGAGCCGCCGGTCCGCCGGCGGAGGGTAATGTGCGCCCCGGCCAGCCGCAGGTCGTCGGTGTCGAAATAGGTGGCCGCCAGTTCCTGTATCTGCGGTGGTGCCGCGGTGACCCCGGGACTGAGGCCGGCCAGGTCGGGGAAGGCGAAATCGGTAGCCACGTCGTACTTGTGCTCGATCTCGGTCATGCTCGATTCGCCGCTCTTCATGGACTGAGGCTACGAGCTAGCCGGGGGGGTCAGTACCCGAAACCTGCGCCGCTGCCTCCGTGCGAGCTGAACAGGATGCCGATGACGATCAGCACCGCGACAATGATGCCGCCGATGAGCAGCCCTGTGCGGCCCATGACGTTTCCTCTCCGTTGACGGCCTACAGCATTGACACGGGACTGGTTCTGCGCAGGTTCAGTGCACCGCCCCGGAATGCCCGTTGTGCGCTGCCGCTGACCGGCCATTTCGGCCCGTTCCGCTGGTGCGTTCATGCCGCTGCGAGGCGGTGACAATGCCAGACTTCTTCATGACGTTCCGTGTCCGGGGCGGGCCGGCGCGGGGCGAAGTCCGAGCGCGGCGGACGGGGGAGTGCATGGGTCTGATGACGGATGCTGACCGGGCAGCCGGAGGCTATGAGGAGGTGGCCCTCCCGTTCCCGGGTGACCGGCCGGGAACGGGCGGCCTGAACCCCGCCGTGCTGCGCCGCCGGAGCGCGCGGCCCAGCAAGCGCGCCGTGCTCTACCTGCACTGCATGGGCGATGTCTTTGTGCCCGCCGATCTCGCCTGCTGGTACACCGACCGGGGTTTCCACTTCTACGTGGCTGATCTGCGCACGCCCGGCGCGGCTGGCCGCGTGGCGCCCGGCAGCCGGCTGGAGGCGCCCGCCGAGTACTTCGGCTGCCTCGACGCCGCGCTGCGGCATGCGCGCGCCGCCGACGGGATCGAGACCGTGGTGCTGTGCGCGCACGGGGCCGGAGCGCTGATCGCCGCCCTGTGGTGCCATGCCCGGCGCAGCGGCCTGTCCGCGGACGCGCTGGTCCTGACCAGCCCGGAGTTCGGGCCGTCCGGCTTGTGGCGGGGCTGGGCCGGGCCGGGGGCAGATCCGGGCCGGCCCGGACACCGCCCGGTCCGGCTGCTGGCCGGTGCGCAGCGCCGGCTGCGGCGGGGCCTGGACATCAGCTGCCCGCTGCTGGTGATGTGCCCGTCCGCGAGCTGGGACGCCCCCGGGGGCCCGGGGGGCCTGCTGGCGGCGCGGCTGCTGACCGGGGGGAGGGCCACGATGCGGCTAGGCGCCCACGTGACCTGGCTCAAGCTGGAAGGCGGGCAGCCCGGTCAGGCCCTGCCGGAGGGCCCGGACCGCAGGCGGTTCTTCGACGAGCTCGGCCGCTGGCTGGGCGCGTACCTGTCCGGCCAGGTCCGCGATCAGCTGCTCTGACCCGGCCCGGGCCGCCCGGCCGCAGGCTGGCGGTCAGCTGACAGTTATGGTGACGCTCGGATAGCCCGAGGCCCCGTTCGGTTCGGGCGGTTCCTGGAGGGCGGTCTGGGTGTACCCGGTGGCGTCCGTGGCCCGCGCCTCGATGGTGTGCCGGCCGGGCGTCGCGTCCCACTCCCACACCCACTGCCGCCAGGTGTCGATGTCCGGCACGGCGGCCAGCCGGGCCTGCTGCCAGGGGCCGCTGTCCACCCGCACGTGCACCGCGTCGATCCCCTTGTGCTGGGCCCACGCGACGCCGGCCACCGGGGTCCGGCCCGCCTTCACCGAAGTGGTCGGCACGTCGATCCGTGACTCGGTCTTGATGGGCGCCTGCTGCGACCAGCCGCGCTGGGACCAGTAGGCGCTCTCCGCCGCGAACGTCGTCACCTTGATGTCGGTCACCCATTTGGTCGCCGACACGTAGCCGTACAGCCCCGGGGTCACCATGCGGACCGGGAAGCCGTGGGCGACCGGGAGCGGGGAGCCGTTCATGGCCACCGCCAGCAGCGCGTCCCGCCCGTCCATGATGGTCTGGATCGGCGTGCCCGAGGTAAAGCCGTCCACGGAGGTGCACAGCAACTGGTCGGCGCCGGCTTTCACCCGGGCGCTGCGCAGCAGGGCGGCCAGGCTGGCGCCGAGCCAGAGCGCGTTGCCGATGTAGGGCCCGGCCACCGGATTGGACACGCAGGTGAGCGTCACGTAGTCCTCGATCAGCGGGCGCCGGAGCAGTTCCGCGAAACTGATGCTGATCTCCCGGTCGACCATGCCGTGGATCCGCAGCTGCCAGCTCTGCGGAGACACCTCCGGGAGGATCAGCGCGGTGTCGACCCGGTAGAAGGACCCGTTCGGGGTGATGAACGGGCTCAGGCCCTTGATATCCAGGTCCGAGCCGGCCGGCAAGCGTGGCGCCCGGTGGGCGGGGGCGGGGAAGTGTACCGCCGACCTGGCCACGGTCACGCTGGAGCGCTCGGTCAGCACGCGCCCGGCGAACAGGCTGACCCCGCCCGCGGCCACCGCCCAGGAGCTGGTGACCAGGAAGCTGCGCCGGGCGGGCTGGGCCGGCCCGGCGGGCCGCCGCTTGTACGGCGAGCTGGCGCCCCAGCCCGACCTCCAGGGAAGTGCGGGATCGTCCCGGCCCGGCTGGTCGGCCAGGCCAGTCTCGTCCTGGTCCGCCGCGGCGTCCGCATCGCCCGCGTCCGCATTGCCTGCGTCCTCATCGCCCGTGGGGGCCGCGCCAAACGGGTCCAGGACGAAGGGGTCCAGCACGGGTGCGGGACCGGCGATGCCGCCTTCGGTGCCGCGCGGCGCCCCGGTCAGCGCGGGCGTGTCCTCGGCCGCCCGGACCAGGCGCGACAGGGCGAATGCTCCCGCGGCCGCACCGAGCAAGGTGGGCAGCGCATCCACGAGTTCCGCATCTGGCCGGGTGAGCGCGGCGACCAGGCCGATCAGCGCGAAGACGGCCAGCCCGGCCAGGCCGTAACCGAACCGGCGCATGGCCAGCGCCCCGATCACGGCGGCGAAGACGGCCAGGATCACCAGCACCCCGCTGACCAGCACGAGCTTGTCGTGTGACCCGAACGCCGAGATGGCGAAGTTCTTCACCGGGGGCGGGGTAAAGTCGATGGCCATGCTGCCGACGGCCGCCACCGGCGAGCTCTGGGGCCGGGCGATCCCAGCGATGAGCTGGCCCACGCCGACCGCGACAAAGCCGGTGATCAATCCGGCCAGCAGGCCCTGGCCAGTACGTCGGATGTCAGGAGGAGCACTCACAGGACCTATTCGTAGCCCATCGCGATCTGGATTGCCGTGTCGGGCCACCAAGCCGGCCTGCTTTCGGTAACGAATAAGGAGCGTGGGAATGAGGGATGGCCAGTCGTGGCCGTCCCCGGGTGACCGGGGAGCAGGCCAGCCGCCTGCCCATGACCCGCGGCCGGCCGGGCCCGCTGGCGATCTCGGTGCGCTGCTGGCCCAGGTGGCCCGGGGTGACCAGCCCGCGTTCGAGACCGTCTATGACAGTGTGGCAGGCCAGGTGTTCGGCCTGGCCCGCAGCGTGCTGCGCGACCCGGCGCAGGCCGAGGAGGTCGCCCAGGAGGTCTTGCTCGAAGTCTGGCGCACCGCGTCCCGGTTCGACGCCAGCCGGGGGAGCGCGATGGCGTGGGTGATGATGCTCGCGCACCGCCGCGCGGTGGATCGCGTCCGATCGCGGCAAGCATCAGCAGAACGAGAGGTCCGCGCTTCCTCCCCGGACATTGACTACGACGTCGTGGCGGAGACCGTCGAGGGCCGGCTGGACGCGGAGCGGGTCCGCAAGTGCCTGGGTGCCCTCACCGAGCTTCAGCGCGAGTCGATCACCCTCGCCTACTACGGCGGCTACACCTATCGCGAGGTGGCTGGCCTGCTCGACGTGGCGGTGGGCACGGTCAAGACGCGGATGCGGGACGGGCTGATCAGGCTCCGTGACTGCCTGGGGGTGGACTGGTGAAGATCCGCCGGACCGATCCGCATACCCTGCTCGGCGCGTACGCGCTCGATGCCCTCACCGGGGCCGACCGGGCCCGGTTCGCGCGGCACCTGGCCGTCTGCGAGTCCTGCCGGCGCGAGGCCAGGGGACTGCAGGAGGCCACGGGGCGGCTGGCGGCCGCGGCGGTCACCCAGCCCCCGGACCGGCTGCGGGAACAGGTCCTCGCGACCGCGGCCCGGACCCGTCAGCTTGCGCCGCTGACCCGGGAGACGTCGGCGTGGCCGGGGCGCCGCTGGGGCGTGGCGATCGCGTGCGGATTGCTCGCGGTGGCCTTGGCGGTCGGCGGCATCGCCATCAACACGCAGCATCAGCTCAGCGTGGAGCAGGCGCACGCCCGCGACATCGCGGCCGTGCTCAACGCGCCGGACGCCACCATGATGACGGCCCAGGCGGCCGACGGCGGAACCGCCACCGTGGTGATGTCGAAACTCGACCGGGCGCTGGTCTTCACGGCGTCGAGCCTGCCCGCCCTGCCGTCGTCCCGGCGTTATCAGCTGTGGCTGATGGGCCCCCGCGGCGCCCATCCGGAAGGGATGCTGCCGATGCCCCATCAGGGCATGACCGCTCCGGTCGTGGTGAAGGGCCTCACGGCCGGGGACAAGGTGGGCCTGACGGTGGAACCGGCGGGCGGCGCCAGCCACCCCACCGCCCCGCCCGTCCTGCTGCTCTCGCTCACCTCTGCGTCTTCTTAGCGGCTGGGGAACGTCCATCGGGTCGGCGAGCCGGTGAAATCGCCGTGCACCATGCCGAAGACCCGCTCCGGGCGCACCGAGAACGTGGCGTTCACGGCGGGGTCGAGAAAGCCGATCACGATTTCGGTCGAATATTTCTCGTTCATGAGGTCGATGACCCGCCGCAGGCTGACGGGATCGGTGACGACCCGGGCGGCGCCCTCGATGATGACCGGGTTGACGGCATCCTCGGTGGTGACCACACATCGCGGGTCGGCCATCAGGTTCCGTGCTTTGCGTGACTGAACGCCGCTGGTGAACCACAGTTCGCTGTCGTCCCACATCCCCCAGACCGGCATGGCATGCGGGGCGCCGCTGTCCGGGCGGATGCTCGACACCCAGTAATTCTGCGCGCGTGTCAGCCGCTCAGCGGCCCATGACCAGGGAAGCAGCCCGTTGCCCTGGTCGGCGGCCGCGATTCCGTAGCCGGGCATAAAGGGCCTGCTCACCCGAGGGAGCTCCATGCCACCCAGACTTACCGTTACCGGGCCCCCGCCGGATGCCATTTGAGCGATCCTGTGCCCGGCGATCCGGCTGTTTCCGGTTGCCGCGGCGGCAGGCTAACGTGGGGACCCGTGAAAGCATCTCCCGAGGCGCAGCTGCGGCTGCTCGAACTGGCCGACCTGGACGCTGAACTTGGCCGGCTGGACCACCGTCGGCGCACCCTCCCGGAAAATGAGGAGGCCGACCGGCTGGAGGCCAGGGACACCGCGCTGCGGGACGAGATCGCGTCCCTGGAGGCGCAGGAGCGCGATCTCGGCCGGGAGCAGCTCAAGGCGGAAGGCGACGTCGAGCAGGTCCGGGCGAGGGTCGAGCGGGATCGCGCCCGGCTGGACGCCGGGCAGGTGTCATCGCCCCGGGAACTGGAGAACCTGCAGTCAGAAATCGCCTCGCTGGCCCGGCGCCAGTCCGATCTCGAGGAGATCGTGCTGGATGTCATGGAGCGCAGCGAGGCCGCCCAGAGCGGCCGGAGCTCGCTCACGGCCGAGCGGGACCAGATCGCGGGCGAGCGGGCGGACGTGCTGGCCCGCCGGGACGTCGCGCTCGGCGAGATCGCCGAGGAGGCGGGCAAGGCCCAGGATCGCCGGGCCGCCGTCGCCGCCGGGGAACCAGCCGACCTGATGGCTCTCTACGAGAAACTCCGCGTCCAGCACGGGGTGGGCGCGGCCGCGCTGCGCGGCGGCCGCTGCCAGGGCTGTCATCTGTCGCTCAACACGGTGGACCTCAACCACATCCGGGCGGCGGCGCCGGACGAGGTGCTGCGCTGCGAGGAATGCCGCCGGATCCTCGTCCGGACTCCTGAGTCCGGCTTGTGACTGCGTCCGGCTTGTGACGCGCCAGTTCGTCGTTGAGGCTGACGGTGGCTCGCGGGGCAACCCGGGACCGGCCGGATATGGCGCCCTGGTGCGCGACGCGCAGACCGGGGAAGTGCTGACCGAGATCGCCGAAAGCCTGGGCCGGGCGACCAACAACGTGGCGGAGTACTCGGGGCTGGTGGCCGGCCTGCGGGCGGCGGCGGACCTGGCGCCGGGCGCCGACGTCGAGGTCAGGATGGACTCCAAGCTGGTGGTCGAGCAGATGTCGGGGCGCTGGCAGATCAAGCACCCCGATCTGCGGCCGCTCGCCGCCGCCGCCCGGGAGGCGGCCGGCCGGCTCGGCCGTGTCTCCTACACCTGGGTGCCGCGGGCCCGGAACGCCCACGCCGACCGGCTGGCCAACCAGGCCATGGATCAGACCCAGCGGCCGCGCCCAGGCGATGGTGAGCAGGCGGGGAAGGTGCGTTCGGAAGGCAATGGCTCTTCTGCTGGGGGCGCGGGACCGGCCGGCGCGCAGCCGCCGGGCCCGGGCGCGGCCGGTGCGCGAGGCCGGCCGATCACCACGGTGCTGCTGCGGCACGGGCAGACGCCGCTGTCGGACGAGCGGAGGTTCGCCGGCCGGGCCGACATCCCGCTGACCGCGAAGGGACTGCGCCAGGCCGAGGCGGCCGCGGAGCGCCTGGCCGCCCGCGGCGGCATCGACGTGATCGTGACCTCCCCGCTGCAGCGGGCCCGGCGCACCGCCGACGCGGTCGCCGCGGCCACCGGTGCGCCGGTCCGGGTCGACGACGGGTGGATGGAGCTGGACTTCGGCGACTGGGAGGGCCTGAGCAGCGCCGAGGCCGCGGAGCGCGGGCCGGGTGAGATGGCCGCCTGGATGAAGGACGCCGCGGTGGCGCCGCCCGGCGGCGAGAGCATCGCGGCGGCCACCCGGCGCGTCCTGCCCGCCCTGCGCCGGGTGCTCGAGCAGCCGCGGGCCACGGTGGTCGTGGTCAGCCACGTCACCCCGATGAAGATCGCGCTCCGGCATGCGCTGCTCGCCCCGCCGGCCGCGGTGCGGCGGATGCAGCTCGACGTGGCGTGCCTGTGCGAGATCGACTGGTACGACGGAGAGTTCGGCGTGGTGCGGACTTTCAACGACACCGCCCATCTTCACCCGCGCGAACTGGCGGCCAGCACCTATGCTGAGGAACGCGGCGGGTGAGCCGGCCGGGCGGCCGCGCCGGGCCATGACTCCATGAACGTATGGAGACGTGGACCAGCGAGGAAGGTCCGGGCTCCGCAGGGCAGGGTGGTCGGTAACGCCGACCCGGGGTGACCCGCGGGACAGTGCCACAGAAAACAGACCGCCCCGGCCAGGTCTTCGGCCTGGCCCGGGGTAAGGGTGAAACGGTGGTGTAAGAGACCACCAGCGCCGCAGGTGACTGCGGCGGCTTGGTAAACCCCACCTGGAGCAAGGTCAAAAGGCTGGCTTCGGCCAGCTGCGCGAGTGCTTGAGGGCGGCCCGCCCGATGCTCGCGGGTAGACCGCACGAGGCTGCCGGCAACGGCAGTCCCAGATGGATGGCCGTCGGCCCGCTTCGGCGGGTGCACAGAACCCGGCCTACAGGCCGACTCACCCGCCGCCTACGACGCTGACCTGCGCTTGAGCGTGGGTTACGGCCTGTCAGGGCACCTTCCGGGCACATGCAGTGCGGTTCTGAACGCCTTGTCTAGGGCGTCCCGGGCACGGCCGCTGGCCTCCGGGACCAGGTGCCGGCTGTGACTGCGTCCATCTGCTCGCGGGTCAACCACACGTTGAGGACCATCTGGGGACCACACGCCCATCCCTTCGGGCACAAACAGCACGTCGATGAACAGCCTGCGTAAACGAGAACGCTCTGCGCTGCGATAAACGTTAGCGCGCCGTTCTGGGGTCAAGAGGTCGCAGCTTCTCTCGTGAGGTGCCCGGCCGGGTCGCTCATGCCTTCGCACTATGGACGGCCCGGTAGGCCGGATCAGCTAGGCAGCCGTTTCTCCATGTAGATGCGCCGGTAGCCGTCCTCGGCGCGACGCTCGATCTCGGTGTAGCCGAGCCGGGTGTAGATGGCCTGGTTCTCGGTCATGACCTCGTGAGTGACCAGGGCCATTCGGGTAAGCCCGCGGCGGGCGGCCTCCTCCTCGGCGAAGCTCATCAGGACACGGCCGAGCCCATGGCCCTGGGCTCCGGGGTGCACGGCGATGTTCTCGATGAGCAGGTGGTCGTCGCGAGGGTACAGGGTGAGCACGGCGGTGACAGGGGTGCCGGTGACCCAGGTAGTGCCGGCCTCGACGGACGGACCGTAGTCGCGCAGCATAGGGCCGGGAGGCTTGTCCATCCGGGCGAGGTACCTGGCGTAGGCCGCGTCGATGAGCGCCTTGATCGCGGGCAGGTCGGCGGCGGTCGCACGGCGAGGGCTGATCGGCCCGGGCGTGGTATCGGATGGCAGCGGCACGGGCCGACTGTACAGGCCGGTGGCGTTCTGACCCTTACACGTCAAGACGCGTGCATCAGCGCACCGTCAGAATGCCTGGTGACCTGGTGGTGTTGCGTCCTGGCCCAGGGTCACCGGCCTCGCCTGCAGATCGGGGTGGCGCAGGAACTTGCCCACGAGCGGGGCCGGCCCGCCGACGCAGGTCCAGTCGTCATCCCACAGCGTCGAAACCAGCCACGAGCGATCGGCCGGGAACATCAAGTTGGGCAAGGCACCCTTCCAGAACGATCTGAGGTCGCGCCGGCGCCAGGTGGCGGCCTGCTCCGGCCCTGCGTCGACCAGCACGTAATGCCATCCCGAATACATGGTCACCATCGGGGCACGAGGAAAGACGATGTCGTCGGCGCCGGTATCGAGATACCCCAGCCACCACGGCTGGTCAGCCGAGTGCTCGCCCAGCAGCGAGAGCACAGCCCGGTCGTGCACGTCCTGCCCTTCACCTCGGTACGGCAGGACGATCGTGGCGTACGCCTCGAAGATCGGCGGGATGGCAGAGGTGATGGTCCGGTCAGCAGACGTTCCATTGGTGATCCACGCGACCTCGGCATCCGTTCCGATGCGCCAGGTCCTGCCGTCCCGTTCCTCGCTGACCATGCCATCAGCCTCTGTTTCTGAGGACCTGGCCGCACCGCACGGTGCCGAGCCATGGGATCGAATGCTAACGGAGTGCTGGGCGCGGGAGGATGACGGCGGCCTGCACCGGCAGAAGGTGCGGGGATTCTCCGCGTAGCAGCGTGCGCATGGCCGGCCGGCGCTCGGCCCAGGAATGCGGGCGGCGGGCACTGGCATGGCGGAGATTGAACGTCATCACGTCCAGCTCGGCCCCTTGGCCAGAATCCGGACTCGTCGGCATCGGGCCCTCCTCCGGCGGGTCATGGCAGGATAGCCCGGGGTGAGCGGTCCGCGTCTCGTCATGGCAGTCGTCACGCGGGCCGTGACCAATCACCGGACGTCCGCCCGCAAGCGGCATCGAAGATTCAGGGAGCGAAACCGATGGCTACGTATCGGATGGTCTACGGAGACGACGAGGAAGTCGTGCGGGAGACGTACGAGAACATCGATGATGTGCAACGCGAGGATGGCTGGGTCGTGCTTTTCCGGGGCCCGGAGGCGATTCTGCGGGTTCAGGAGATCCACGTGCAGTCGCTGGAGCAAATCGACGCGTAGACCCGGCAATGAGGTGGCGGGATCAGTGACCGGAAGGGGGCGAAGTTGCCGGAGCGATCAGGAGCCCTCGCTGACGATCCGTTCGGTGGGCGGCCCCCAACCAGTCACGAACGGGTGTCGGGACTGCCCTGGGATGCGTCGTACCACGACGGCCCTGCGCCGTGGGATATTGGCCAGCCGCAACCAGCCATAGTGCGGCTGGCATCCGCCGGCGGATTCACCGGAGCGGTGCTCGATGCGGGCTGCGGGACCGGCGAGAACGCCCTGCACGTCGCCTCGCTGGGATGGCCGGTGCTGGGCGTTGACGTGGCTGAGGCGGCACTGGCGATCGCCCGCGCGAAGGCCGCCGACCGCGGGATCGAGGTGGAGTTCGCTGCGGCTGACGCGTTCGGGCTGGAGTGTTTGGGGCGCAGGTTTGAGACGGTGCTGGACTGCGGGCTGTTCCACACGTTCGACGGCGGCGAGCGACCACGGTACGTGGCCAGCCTGGCGTCGGTGACCCGCCGCGATGGAACCCTGTATGTGCTGTGCTTCAGTGACGATGGTCCCGGCACCGGCCCGCACCCCGTCAGTCAGGAAGAGTTGAGAGCGGCGTTCAGCCCTGGCCACGGATGGAAGGTCGCCGCCATCGAACCGGACCGGATTCAGACGAGATACCACGACGACGACGGCGCACCGGCCTGGTTCGCGGCCATCAAACGGATCTAGCCTGCGGATCTGCCCGGCCTTATGCCGCGCGGTCGCCGATGGCACCCGTCATTCGTAGGCCAGGCAGCCATCGCCTAGATCGGCGTTCGGGAGAAGGTCCTTCTCAGTCCAGTAGTCCTGGCTGTGCTGCCACTCCGGCTTGTCGCCCCTCTTGGGGAGCAAGTCTGCCGAGCGCATCAGGTAGCCGGGATTGAAGTTCTCGGGATCGACCCATGGCAGTATCGGCATGTCCGCATCCTCGGGCCGGAGTTGAGGCGTGACCTTCCTGGCGCCCACCGCGGCCATGTGCGCCAGGAGGCGGCAAACTAGATCGCTTATCAGGTCGGCCCGCAGCGTCCAGCTCACCCGGAAGTAGCCGAAAACCCACGCGAGGTTCGGGACGCCCGTGAACATCACACCCCGGTAAGTAACGGTATCGGCCAGGTCGAGTGGCTCGCCGTCGATGGTGAAGTCGATGTCACCCATGAGGCTGAGGTCAAAGCCGGTAGCGGTGATTATTATGTCGGCGTCAAGCTCCTCACCACCCATGAGCAGAATGCCGCTCTCGGTGAAAGTCCTGATCTCGCCGGTAATCATGGTGACCTTCCCGGACGAGATTTCGGCGAGCAGATCGCCGTCGGGGAGGAGGGCGATTCGCTGACGCCAGGGCCGGTAGGCCGGAGTGAAGTGCTTCTCGACGTCGTAACCGGGAGGCAGGCGATCACGCACCAGCTTGATCAATTCGGTTTTGAGGAATTCTGGCTGCTCGAACGACAAGCGAATTATGGCCTGCTGGTCGTGCAGAACCTTCCGGCGGACTATCTCGTGCACCCACTCTTCGGGAATCTCGAGTTCCCGGAGCATGTCGGCCACCTCGTTCGAGTTGGGCGCAGAGAAATAGTAGGTTGGCGAGCGCTGCAGGACAGTGACGCGGGCGCACTCCGCGGCGATGGCCGGCGTGAGGGTCGCCGCGGTGGCGCCCGAGCCGATAACGATGACGTTCTTCCCGGCCAGGTCCAAGTCGTCCGGCCACTCCTGCGGGTGAACGATCCGTCCTGAGAAGCGATCCATGCCGGGCCAGTCCGGCGTGAATCCGTCGCCATGGCGGTAGTAGCCCTGGCACATCCACAAGAAATTCGTGGTGAAACGGCGAGTGTCACCCGTGTCAGTTTGGGTCGCCTCAATCGTCCACGTTCTGTCGTCGCTCGACCATGAGGCCGAATTGATCCGGTGACGGTAACGGATGTGCGAGGACAGCTCGCCTTCGTCGATGACCTCGCCCAGATAGGCGAGGATCTCGGAAGCGGACGCGATTGGCGGCCCCGTCCATGGCTTGAACCCGTATCCGAACGTGTAGAGGTCGCTATCGGAGCGTATTCCGGGAAAGCGCTGCGACAGCCAGGTACCGCCGAAGCTCTCGAGCCCTTCGAGGACGACGAAGCTCTTCTCCGGGCACCGCTGCTGGACGTGGTATGCGGCGTCTATTCCTGAGATGCCGGCCCCGATGATCAGGACATCGAAATGCTCGGCGCGCCGGCCAGCCGGGTACACCGAAGCGGACATGCTCGTCATGTTGCTATAACGACAATATGGCTGTCAATCAGCAGATAACCCCGCAGTCATGTGCCTGTGAGCCAGGCGAAGCTCCACGGCGGCAGTTCGATCTGGCCCGCGCTGGTGACGAGGCCGCCGGCCGTCGAGTGCACGTGGCGGGGCTGGTCCAGGCCGGCCCGGGCGATGATCCCGGCGTCGAGGGACTGGGCGTGGTCGCTGAAGTTGGTGAGCGAGAGGAAGGGAGCGCTGCGCGGGTGGGCCCGGCGGTAGGCCAGCACGCTCCGGTTCCCGGCCGGCAGGATCTCGGTCGTGCCGCCCGAGCGCAGGGCCAGCAGCGTCCGGCGGGCGCCGATCAGGCCCCGGATCGCGGCGAACACGCGGCCCTCCACCGAGTCCGGGTCGCTGCGCCGGGCGGCCCGGGCCCAGTCCATCGGCGGCCGGTGCATCCACCGGTTGTCGCCGGCGTGGGCCGGGTCCTCGCGCCACCGGGGGTCGTTACGCATGCCCAGCTCGTCACCCATGTAGATGAGCGGGATGCCGCCGAACGAGAAAACGACGGCATACATCGACTCCAGCCGCCTGATGGCGAGAGTGAGCTCGTCCTCGTCGCGGGCGGCCAGGGCATTCTCGATGCCGCACAGGGACGCGGCACTGCCGGAGATGCGGGCGTCACCGGTCACCGGGTTCTCCTGGAACACGGCCCCCCGGGCGAAGGAGCCCGGGAAATGGCCGGCGTAGAAATCGTTGAGGAACCGCCGGTGCGCGAAACCGTCGAGCCAGGCCGAAGCGGCGTCGTCGTCGGACACCGCCCAGCCGATGTCGTCGTGGCAACGCAGGTAGGAAACCCATGAGGTCGGCGCGGGCGCGGGCCGGCGCCGCGCGAGCGCGTGCTCGGCGAGGCGCACGTCGCGGGTCGCCAGGGTCGACCAGAGCATGACCATGAGCTGGTTGTCGTAGGCCAGGTCGCATTCCGGGCGGTACCGGTCGTGCCCGCCGAGGTACTGGACCAGCATGTCCGGGGCGACGATCGCCTCGGCCTTGAGGGCCAGGCCCGGCGCGGCCAGCCGGGTAAGGGCGCGGAACGCCTGGACCAGCAGGTGAGCCTCCGGCTGGTTCTGGCAGTCGGTGCCCATCCGCTTCCACAGGAACGGGGCCGCGTCCAGCCGCAGGACGTCGACGCCGCGGTTGGCCAGGGCGAACATCGTTCCCAGCATGCCGCGGAAGACGGCCGGGTTGGCGTAGTTCAGATCCCACTGGAATTCGTGGAATGTCGTCCACACCCAGCCCAGACCCGGCACCTCGGTGAAGCTGCCGGGCGCCATGTCCGGGAAAACCTCGGGCAGCGTGCGCTCGTAGGCGTCCGGCTCGGTGCGGTCGGGATAGATCAGGTACATCTCGCGGTAGGCGGGGTCCCCGGCCAGGGCCTTGCGGGCCCATTCGTGCTCGCGCGCGGTGTGGTTGAGGACCAGGTCGATGCACAGCGCGATGTCACGCTGGTGCAGATCCGCGATGAGCGCCTCCAGGTCGGCCATGGTGCCGATCCGCGGATCCACCGCGCCGTAGTCCTCGACCGCGTAGCCGCCGTCGTTATCCCCGTCGCGGGGCCGCAGCAGCGGCATCAGGTGCAGGTAGCTGATACCGAGATCGGTCAGGTAGTCGAGATGCTCGCGGACACCCGGCAGGGAGCCCGCGAACCGGTCGGCGTAACAGACGTAGCCGATCATGCGGGACCGCTGGAACCACGCGGGATCGATCTCGCGGCGGCGGTCGAGCAGGCGCAGCTCCACCGGCCGCCCGGCCGCCGCCGCCAGCGCGTCGAGCACCAGCTCGGTCACGAACCCGGTCACGTCGACGACATCGCCGTAGACCTGCCCGAGAGGCTCGACGATGTCGAACGACAGCTGCTCGAGGCGGGCCAGGAACGCATCGGCCTCCTGGAACCCGAGACGCAGCCGGACTGCCCTTTCCGCCACCGGATCTAGCCTGAACACACGGGACTCCTCCCTTCGGGCTGGCCACCTGCTGTTAGCGATCAAGGTCCGTCGCTTTCCTCCCGATCCTGGCATGAGCCGGGTGGCGGGCCGGAGCCGCGGTTCTGGCCGCGGGCCAGGATGAATCGTTTCGGCGGGACGCGGGTCTAAGTAAGTGAAAGCGAAAGGAAGGACCGGACACATGCGCAACACCCGAGCCAAGACCAACGCAGGCTCAGCCGCGGAGATCCAGAAGCGCGATGAGCAGTGGCGCGAGGAGCTAACTCCCCAGCAGTACAGCGTCCTGCGGCAGGGCCACACCGAGCGGCCTTTCACCGGCGAGTTCGTCCACAACCATGACGACGGCTTCTACCGCTGCGCAGGCTGCGGAGCCGAGCTGTTCCGCTCCGACGCCAAGTTCGATTCGGGCACGGGCTGGCCGAGCTTCTACGAGCCGGCGGTCGCCCAGGCCGTCGAGCTGCGGCCGGACAACAGCCTGTTCATGCACCGTACCGAG
>Ga0302325_10016671_pt1 | contig 15554 bp, 11 predicted proteins | sample Palsa_T0_2_FD_201948 | JGI IMG/M metagenome (GOLD analysis project Ga0302325, IMG submission 201948) | Peat permafrost microbial communities from Stordalen Mire near Abisko, Sweden - Palsa_T0_2 | ecosystem: Environmental > Terrestrial > Soil > Palsa > Peat permafrost | place: Sweden: Abisko...
TCGTTCGCACGGCGCACGACCTCGGGGTTCTTCATGAGATAGTAGACGCAGAACGACAGCAAGCCGCTGGTCGTCTCGTGGCCGGCGATCAGGAAGGTGAGCATCTGGCGGCGGATGTTGACGTCGTCGAGCTGACCCCCGCTCTTCTTGTCGACGCCGGTCAGCATGTAATCGAGCAAATCGCGCATCGGATGGTTGGGGTCGGCTGCGTTCTCGCGCTTCCGCTCTTCGACGATCCGGTCGGCAACTTCCGACATGTAGGCGGTGTTGCGCTGCAGTTCGCGCATCTTCGCGCCGCCGACGTCCTCGAGCGGCACGCCACGCAGCTTCATCGCGCCTTCGAGCGACTGGACCATCGCATTCACGAACGGATGGAAGTCCTCGCGATAGAACGAGTTGAAGCGGAAACCGAAGCCGCACAGGCCGATCGTATCGAGCGTGAGCGCGGTCATGTCGCGCGCGACGTCGATCTCTTCGTCGGGGTTCGTGCGCTGCCACTTCAACATCAGTTGCTCGGCGATGTCGAGCATCGACGGGTGATAGCTCAGCATCGCGCGATCGCTGAAGTTGGGCAACAAGATGTTGTGGGCTTTGTGCCAGTTGGCTTCGGAGGTATACGCCGTAAATAACCCGTCGCCGCCGCCCGCATCGGTCCGGATGCGTTGCAGCGCGCCGCGCACCGATTTATCGAAACGCTTCTCGTCGCAGAGTTCGTCGACGAGTTCGTTGCCCCAAACGATCGTGAACGGCCGGCCCATCATGTTGAGTTGGAAGATCGGCCCCATTTTCGAGGCCATTTCCATGATCGTCTGAACCGGATGGTCCTTGTCGATGTCGAGCAGGTTCCCGACTACCGGCTTCCCGGGAATAGTCGGAATCGGCACCCTACCTTTCGGTTTGGACGCCGAGGGCTTGCGAGGAAGCGTCTTTGCCATTGGCCTTACAGTACTGTGCGCAGGTCGTTACGTCGAGGCCCAGACGTCTAAGACGTAACGCCGCTTCTCGGTGAGGTCGTTCAGCCAAGCGTTGGCAGCGTCTTCGCTCTGGCCCGTCTTATCGCAAAAGAGTTGTGCCAGTTGTTCGCGGACCTGCGGCTCCATGCGGCTGCCGTCACCGCAGACGAAGACGATCGCTCCGCTTTGGAGGGCCGCCCAGACCTGGTCGCCCTTCTCCGCGATCAGATGTTGGACGTACGTCTTCTTGCCGTCGAGTCGCGAGAACGCGACGTTCAGATCGACCAGGCCGTCGCTTGCGTACTCCTCGAGCTCTTCGCGATAGATGTAGTCCTGCTCGGGGTGACGGCATCCAAAGAACAGCATCGCGGGACCCAAGGTCTTGCCTTCGGCTTTCAGCGCGGCGCGTTCTTGGAGGAAGCCGCGGAACGGCGCGAGCCCCGTGCCCGGGCCGATCATCAGGATCGGCTTTGCCGGATCGTCCGGGAGCGTGAACCCGCTTTTGGATTCCTTGACGAACGCGAAGAGCCGCGTTCCCGCCTCGCGACGCGCGATGTGGGTCGACGCGATGCCTTCGTAGATGCCTTCACCGGAGTACGCGGGCTCCCGCACGACGCCGACGGTAATGCTCACACGATCGGGCGAGGCCAACGGCGACGAGGAGATCGAGTAGTAGCGCGGCGTCATCAGGGGCAACATTTCGACGTACCCCTGCAGCGATAGCTCGCAGGCGGGAAAGCGTTCGAGCAGATCGAGCACCGACGTCCGCTTGGCTTTGATTTCCTCGCGATACACCCTCGCATCGTCATCGCCCGCGGCGAGCCGCAAGAGGGCCGGTTTGGAATTCGGACACTGCGTGTGTTCGGCCATGATCGCGATTTGCTTGCGGGTGGCCGCGTGCTGCAGTTCGACGTAATGCATCGCCAAGCGGCGAACCGAGAGCGTCGCGTCGAGCGGCAGCGATGCGATCCGGCCGGGGCCGCTGGAACGCAACCGGACGTAGCTCGTCGCATCGAGGCCGAAGCGGCGCAGCACGCGATCGACCAGTGCCGGGCTGTTGCTCGGGAGCACGCCGAGATGGTCGCCCGTGCGGTACGTCGTCCCCGCCGGCAGCGCAACCTCGACGTGACGCGTCGAGCGCTGGTTTCCGGTCTGCAGCTCGCGGTTGCCGAGCACGAACATGCCGCGCGCGCCGTGCGCCGAAGCGAGCGGATTGGGTTGCGGACCGGGGACGAATTCGAGTTCGTACATCGGACGGTCCGAAATCGCCGCCGTCTCGACGAACTCGATGCCGAAGGTTTTGGCGAGCGTCGGCCAGAGCGGTGCCTTCCACGTTTGGAAGTGTGCGTCGAGATCGTCGCGCGCGTCACCCTCGCCGCGTTCGTAGATGCGCTCGGCCCCGTATTGCTCGAGCTTCGCGTCAATGAAGCGCGGTACGGACTGATAGGTCGAATCCCAGTTGCGATTGCCCGCGCCGAACAGCGCGAACTTCACGCCGGCAAGCTCGTTCTCGGCCAGCCCGTCCTGCAACCACTTGTAGAAGTTGGCGGCGTTGTCGGGCGGCGCACCGTTGTAGGACGCGGTCACGATGACGAGCGCGCCCGCTTTCGGCAGCTTGCCGACGAAGTCGTCGAGCCAGCCGATGTTGACGTCGAAGCCCTGTGCGGTGCCCGTCTCGGCGACGTGACGCGCGATATCTTCCGACGTCCCGAGGTTCGAACCGAACAGCACGAGCAGCGGCGTGCCGTGCTTGGGCACGGTTGCAGCGACGGGCGCCGTTTCGACGTGGCTTGCCGCGCCGTTACCCGCCGCGCCGGGCTTGGCCACCGTGAGGTGCGTGTGTTCGCGCGGGCGGACCTTGATCTTGAAGCCGTCGGGCTTCACCGTCAGCGTTTCCTTGAGCTTGAGCTGGTAACGCGTGTGATCGATCAGCCGGTAGCGCTGGAGCAGCATCCCGAACACGAGGGTCGCTTCTTGCATCGCGAACTGCCGTCCGATGCACGCGCGCTGCCCGTTACCGAAGGGCTTGTACGCGTTCTGGGGCCGGTTGCGTTCGGCTTCGTGCGAAAAATTTTCCGGATCGAAGACGTCGGCGCGCTCGCCCCAAATCTTCGGATCGCGGTGCAGCATCGGGAGCAGCACGGTGATCTGCGACCGGGCTTTGAGAAAATACTTGCCGGCAACGACTTCGTCTTTATACGGCAGCAGCGAGTACGCGGGCGCCGTGGGCCACAGCCGCAGCGACTCTTTGAGGATCTGCCCGACGTACGTGAGCGCGTTGACCTGCTTCATCGTCGGCTTGACCGTGATGTCGGTGCCGAAAACGCGATCGACCTCTTCGTAGGCCTTCGCGAGAACCTCGGGATTATTGAGCAGGTAGTACATCGTAAACGACAGCATGCCGCTCGTCGTCTCGTGTCCGGCGATCAGAAACGTGATGATCTGGTAACGGATGTTGACGTCGTCGAGCTTCTCGCCGGATTTCTTGTCGACGCCTTCGAGCATGTAGTCGAGCAGGTCGCGCTTGGGGAGGTCTTCGCGCCCCGCGCGTTCGGCTTTGCGTTCTTTGATGATGCGGTCGACCAGCTCGTTCATGTACGCAATGTCGGCGCGCAGCTTCTGGCCTTCTTTGCGGCGCACGAGCTCCTCGCCCGGATATCCGCGGTGCCCCATCACGTACGAGAGCGAATCGACCATCGCATCGACGAACGGGTGGAAGTCTTCGCGGTAGAACGAGTTGAAACGGTATCCGAAACCGCACAGTCCGATCGTATCGAGCGTCAGCGCCGTCATGTCGTGCACGACGTCGATCTCGTCGTCGGCATTGAGGCGCGACCACTTCTCCATCATCTCGTCGGCGATCGCGAGCATCGAGGGGTGGTAGCTCTGCATCGCGCGGTCGCCGAAGTTCGGGAGCAAGATGTTGTGGGCGCGCGACCAGTTCGGTTCGGACGTATATGCGGTGAACAGGCCGTCGCCCGCCATCACGCGCACGCCGGCGAGCGCGCCGCGTACGGACTTATCGAAGCGCTTCTCGTCGCTCAGTTCGTCGACGACGTCGAAACCCGAGACGACCGTGAACTTCTTGTCCATGACCGAAAGCTCGTAGATCGGGCCCATCTTGCGCGCTAAGGTCATCAGGCTTTGCACGGGCCCCTCGGTCGAGAGGTCGAGCATGTTGCCGATGACCGGCTTGCCGGCCGGCTGCGGGATCGGAACGATGTTCGGGGGCAGGGCCGCGGCCGCTTCGGGCTTCTTTTTTTGCTTCGGCTTCGGCCGGGGCTTGGTCTTCATGCAGCGATGCCGTAGGCTTTCTCGAGCGCAGCGAGTTCGTCCACGAGCATGTCGCCGATGCACTCGACGTGCGGCACGACGTTGCCGGCCGCCATCAAGCCGAAATCCAGTTCGTCGCGATAGCCGTGCACCGTGATGTTCAGTGCCTGGCCGTGGACCACGATCGACATCGGGTACACGTGGGTCAGTTCGGCGCCCGCGATGTAGAACGGCCGCTTCGAAAAGAAGACGTTGGAGACCACGACGTTGATCGCGGGTGGAATGACGTCCGCCATCTGCGAGCGTCCCATGAACGTCGACATGAGCTGGAAGATCATCGGGGTACCGAACGTCGGCACCTCGGCGAGGTGCGGGACGAGCGGCCGGAACGGATTGACGAGCTCCTTCGAGCGGTTCGCCTGCGCGAGAATCGCCTCCAGCCGGGCCTTCGGATCGGCCAAGTCGGTCGCGAGCGGCACGACCATCCCGAAGACCTGGTTCTTCAGCTCGACGTTCCCGGCTTCGCGCGCGGAGATCGGAACGAACGACGTCAGCGTACGATTCGGCAACGCGTCGATCTCGAGGAGATAGCGCCGTAACACGCCGGACGACAATGCGAGCACGACGTCGTTGACCTTGCCGCCGGCTTTCGCCGCCAGGGCTTTGACGCGCGCCATCGAGAGGCTCACGCCGGCGAAGCTGCGCTCCGAGGAGATCTGCACGTTGAGCGCGGTCGAGGGGGCCTGAAGCGAGGCCAAGGCCTCGAGCGCGTCGGGCTTGAGGGCGTTCGTGAGCGCGCTTCCGAGCGACTCGAGAATCTCGGGCATGTTAGCCGCGACGCGCAGCGGCCATTCGATGTTGTGGATCGCCGCGTCGACGATGACCGAGGCGAGATCCGAGCCGCCGGTGCGCGGCAACTCGAAGGCCTTCATATCGGCGCCGCGCGTGAGCGGCATGCGCCAGAGCTCCGCGTAGGCCGCCATCATCGACGACGCGATATCGCGCACTTCTTGATGCTTGACGGCGCTCGCGGCGTGGGCCGTCTGCGCGGGCCGGGGCGGCGGATTCGGCGACACGTCGTACAGCAGCTCGGTCAGTGCCGCGCCCGCGCCGCCGTCGATCAGCGCGTGATGCATCTTCGTATAGATCGCCGCTTCATTGTTGGGCAGGCCATCGAAGACGTAGGCCTCCCACAGCGGCCGCGCCCGGTTGAGCGGCTTCGCGTGCATCCAGCCACACAGGCGCTGCAAGGTGTCGCGATCGGCGGGCGCCGGCACCGTCGCGCGCATCACGTGGCGCACGATGTCGAAATCGTCGTCTTCCACCCAGCTCGGCCGGTCGATATCGAACGGCGCCGGCGCAAGCTTGTACCTCAAGCTCTTTGCGAGGTGAATCCGCTCCGAGAACAGCTTCAGCAGATCTTCGAAGAAGTCGCCCGTGTAGCCCTCGGGCAGCTTGACGATGGTCATGCTCCCGACGTGCATCGGGCACTCGGTCGTCTCGGCGAACAAAAAGGCCGAATCGATGACCGAGAGTTTTCGTACCGAAGTTGTGCTCATTCGCAGCGCTCTTTCTTTAAGGAACTGAAACCAGGTAGCCGAACCACCAAGACGAGGGCGCCGTGCGGCCTAACCAAAGGCCCTCAAGGTTGGCGTTTTCCGAGTGGAAACCTCGAAAAGATTTTTCGTGTCGTGGCGGGAAAGCGCCCAAACCGTGGAACTTATGTTCCATATAAGTGGTTTGTGACTCGCATTTCCGTGAGGGGCGCACCGTGACGTCGACCAACGAAAGCCAGACATTCTCCCCGCGCCCCAAGCGGAGCGCCCGCAACGGGAAGATTCAGTCGGATTTCAAGCCCCCGTCGCGCCTGTTGTGGTTGACCGAATGGCGCGCCGTCTACGAGCTCGGCTTCTCGATCCTGGCCACCCCGCTCTTGCTCAGCGCGCCGCGCGGTGACGGCCATCCAATCCTCGTCCTCCCGGGCTTCCTCGCGAGCGACGTCTCCACCGGCCCGTTGCGCCAGTACCTGCAGCGTCTGGGATACGACCCCTACGCCTGGGACCTCGGCCGCAACCTCGGAGGCGTTTCCCGCATGCGGCACGCGCTGCGCAAACGCCTGACGACGATTCACGAGCGGACCGAACGGAAGGTCACCGTCATCGGTTGGAGCCTTGGGGGCATCTACGCGCGCATGCTCGCGCTCGACGAACCGGAAGCGGTGCGATCGGTCATCACGCTCGGCAGCCCGTTTACCCGCGACCCGAACGCGAGCAACGTCAGCGGCCTCTATCACACCGTCACGGGCGAAGGTCCGACCGTCGAGGAGCGGATGGCGCGCTCGCTGTTCGCCCACGCGTTCGATATGATCGCGGGCGACTTGCCGATGCCGGCGACCTCGATCTACTCTAAGCTCGACGGCGTCGTGAACTGGCAAGCCTGCCTCATCCGCAAAACCGACCACAGCGAGAACATCGAGGTCCTGGGCGCGAGCCACGTCGGGCTCGGGGTCAACGCCGCGGTGCTGTGGGCCGTTGCCGACCGGCTCGCCCAGCCCGAAGGAACGTTCAAGCCCTTCGTCCCCGCCGGACCCTTTCTGCTCGGCTACGGCAAGACATAAGGCACCGTTAACATCAGGGCGGCGCCCCGCGATCCCCCCGGGCCCGGACTCCTGGGCGGGGCGGCGAACAACGGGGCGGCGAAGCCCCCCAAATCACCCATGACGGAGAATTACCGATGAGCGAGTCCTCAACGAGCCAAACCTTCGCGAACGCCGGAAAAGAAGCGACCTCGAGGATCCGCGAGATCTTCGAGAATTTCCGTTTGCCCGGCTTCGACTTCGACGCGTTCATCGCGGCGCGCCAAGCCGACATCGATGCGATGTCCAAAGCCACGTCGGTCGCCTATTCCGGCGCCCAGACCATCAGCGACAAACAGGCGGAACTCCTCAAGAACGCGCTCGGCGAACTCAGCAACGCCGTCAAGGTGCGCTCGAGCTCCGACTCGACCGGCGAAAAGATCGCCGACATCACGAAGCAAGAAGCCGAGCTCGTGCAGACGACGCTGCAAAAGACGCTCGAAGGCATGAAAGAAATGGCAGAAGCCGTGCAGCAGTCGCAAACGCAGATCTACGAGATCGCGCTCGGCCGCGCGAAAGAAAATGCCGAGCAGCTTCGTTCGCTGTTCCTGCGCGACAAAACGAACTAGCGGACGGCGATTTGTAGGGCGTACTTCGAAAAGGTTTCGTCGGCGCCCCCGACCACGATGTGATAGCGGCCTGTTACCGGCAGTTTGACGGACAGGCCGTTTCCTTTTAGCGTCCCGAGCGGTTCGTCTCCGGGCCCGTAGACGTCGACTGTGCCGAAGTGTGCGTCGCGTTTGACGATGGCGAGCGTCAGCGTCTGGCCCGCCGCCGCATCGAGGTCGAAGGTATCGTCGAACCCAAGCGCGACCTGGTCGCCCGTCACCGTCTGCGACGACGTCCCGGGAGCGAATTGCACCGTGCGCGTCTCGGGCTTCGCGACGAGGTTGCGGTCGTACACCATGTCGGTGCTCTCGACGAGATACGTCTTGCCGTTCCAACGATACGTGATGCGATCCTCGACGACGGCACTATCGGTTGCAAGCGCTAAAGCCGTGCCGTCGGGAAACAGCCGCAACGAGTACGCGCCCGTACGCAAGACGTTCGCGAACGCGTTGCCCGTGCGCTCGTAGACCAGGTATTCCTGGTTCGGCGTCCCTCCAAAGCAAGGGCTGGCACCCCTGACGACGATCATGTGTTCGCCGCTCGCGAGGGTCACACCGGAAACGGCGAACAGCTTGCGCACGTACGCCACGCGCGCTGCAGCCTCTAGCGGCGGCCGCGGGCACATCGCGAGGTCGAAATCCTTTACGATCGCTGCGGCTAACGACGGCGCTACGGCGACCTCCGGCGGTGCGGCACTCGCTGCCAGGCTCGTTGCAATCAGCCCAGCTATGGCGCCCTCGACAGTTTTCATCACGGATGAGCGAATACGGCGTCCGGCACGTCGACGTTGAGCTGATAGTTCGAGAACGTCGTCTGCGACTTGGAGTTGATGCCTTTGCCGCGCACCTCGGTCGAGCTTCCGATCGGCAGCTCGTGCCCGTCGATCGATGCGTAGGTTTGATCGCTCGCAATCGTCGAGCCGTTGACGTTCGTCCAGAGGTAGCGTTGTACGAGGCCGCTGGCGTTCGCGACGGTCACGTCGACGCTCGTCACCGGGCTATCGGCCGCATGCGGGACGAGATGGTAGATCGTCGTGGTCGCGTCGCGCACCGCGATCGACATCTCGTAGTCGGCCGGCCACGTCGATGGAGCGCTAACCGAGGGCTGGTTCTCTACGCTCGACTTCGCAATTCCGGGAATGTTATCGAACTGAACCTTCGTGCGCGTGCCTTTCGCGTAGAGCGTTCCGTGCAGGCTGAAGCTGAGAATGTTGACGCGCGTCTTGACGTCGATGTGAGCCGTATAGGAGCCCAGGTCGTGGTTGAGGGCGAGCATCTTCTTGAAGACGGGATCCGTGCTTGGCTGGTAGGTAGCGGCGAACGCGGGACCGGCTGCAGCCAGCATCGCCGCGCAGAGGGCGCTCGTGCGATGAAAACTTAACACGGAGTGTGACATAATCTCCTCATATGGGGGTGGGGACGGACGCGGCCGCGACGAACGGGCCGCTTCGTGCGCCTCTTCTGCATCGTGGTCGCAGCTGGCGTCGTTCTCGCGCCGGTCGTCGTACCCCCGTCCGCGGCTTTCAGCGCGGTGACCTTCGGTGCGTTCCGTACGCCGTCGGGCGCGATCGGTTGCGCCTACGATGCCGCGTCGCTGCGTTGCGACGTCGTCGGCGGCGTCAAGCCGCTACCGAAGAAACCCAAGAGCTGCCGCCTCGATTGGGGACAAGGCTTCGAGATGGGGCTCAAGGGCAATGCGAACGTCGTGTGCGCCGGCGACACGGCGCTTGGAGGACCGGAGGTCGTCCCCTACGCGACGACCTGGCACCGTCCCGGCTTGCTCTGCATCTCATCGGAGAAGGGGCTGCGCTGCAACAACACCGACGGTCACGGCTTCTTCGTTTCGAAGCTCAAGTCGTACCAGTTCTAGGCGTCGCTCGGACCGGGGTCGCGCCCGCGATCGCTGAGCGCTTCCTCGAGCGTATAGAGCCCGATCTTCTCGAAGATACCGTCGTTTTGCGTGATGCCGACGTAGAGATCTTTGTCGATCCCGAGTTCGTGAAGTTTCTCGTTGACTTCCTTGAGGCCGGGATAACGCACCGCTTCCGCGATCTGCGGAATGGCGAAATCGGCGATGCGCGCGAGCACGCGATCTCCGACCCAGATGATGTCTTCGGTGTTCGGCCGGCTTACCGACGAACCGAGCCGCTCGCGGTATTCCGCCGAGGCGAGAAACTCGGTGACGGCGTAACCGAGTTTGTACATCACCGTTTTGGTGATTTCGGGCTTGGGCGCGTCGTCGTCGCGCAACTCAGACATGTGCGTTACCGTACGCTGCGGTCAAAGAACCTCCCTATCCCGGCGTGCGATTGTGCGGCTAGAAGCGGCGCGAGAGCGTCAACGTAAATGCGGTCCCCTGGAGCGCGTAGTCCGGGCTCGTGATGGTCGGCTGCCCCGCTTCGCCACCGTAGGTTTCGCCCGCAGCTTGGCGCGTGAAACGCTGATCGTACACGTCCGTGAGGTTCGTCGCATTGAGACCGACTTCGTATTGCGACCAGCGATATCCGACGCCCGCGTTGAGCACCGCGAATTGCGGCTGATTCAACTCATTGTAGAGCCCTTCGTACACGAGACCCGCATCGTAGCCGAACCCGAGCGGTGGCGCGCTCCGAACGCTGAGCGTTGCCTTCTGAAGCGGCAGCCCTTGTGCTTGTTCCCCTATCGCAAGGGTCCCGTCCTGAACGCTGGCCGGCACGGCCGTAAGGTAGGCACTGCGCACGGCGTAGCCGGCGCGGACCGTCGTGTAGGGCGCGATGCGCCGCTCGCCCTGGAGCTCGAAACCCTGATACACGCCGTTCCCGGCGTTGATCGGACACGTCAGCGGATCGCCGTTCGCAAGCGCCGCGGCCGCGCCGCACGGCGCGACCGGACACGGCGTTCCGTCGAAGCCGTCGGAGGCGAGACCGCAGTTCCCGGGCGGTACGTACGGGGTTGCCGGCTGGCGCAGGTTGACCCGGTACAGGTCGAGGGATACGTCGGTCCTTGCCGGCCCCGGATCGAAGACGTGCTCGATGCCCAAACCATATTCGGTCGCGCGATCGGGCTTGAGGTTCGGATTGCCGATCGAGATAATGCCGTCGACGAGCGGCGGGAGCGAGGGCGGCACGTATAGTTCGGGAAGCTGCGGCGACTGATACGTCGTCCCGACGGAACCGCGCACGACCGTCCGAGCGTCGGGATCGAAGGTGAGACCGAAACGCGGGTCCCAACTGGTTCCGAAAATCGAGTAGTTGCTGTAGTAGGTCGCGGCGGTCAGGTGCAGCGGCGCCGTCGGATCGTAAGTGTAACGTAAGACGGCGGAGCGCTGCGTCTGGGTCAGCGGGATCGTCGTCAGCCCGCCGTTCGACGAGTCGTCGTCCAGCGGCGAAAGACGTTCGATCGATTGCGCGCTGCTGCGTGCGATCGACTGCTCGTTGACGACGCCGGGAACGTAGTCCGTTGAGAGGTTTTCGTTGCGTACGCCGTACTGCAGGGTGAGCGACGAGTTCGAGAAGGTGTGGTCCAGTTCGAGCGTCTCGTCGTCGATTTGATCGATGTTGCTGAAAAGATACGGCGAGACGAAGAAGGTATCGTCGCCCGGACCCGTTACCGATTCCGAAACGAGCGAGGAGTAGTGACGGAACAGCACGCTCGTGGCTGCGACGCCGCTCGCCCCCGGGGCGCCGAGCGGCACGTGGACGTCGAGCCCGTAGCCCGCGTTGTGCGATGCGAGCGCGGTGCCCTCGGCGCCGTCGAGTTCCAAGTACCCGTTCGGATTGAGATCGGTATCCGTATCGAGTTTATGACGCAGCGTCGCGTCGTCGTCCTCTTCACCGTTCGCGCTCGGAACCGACGTCAGCGCGGCGGAAAGGTCGCGAACCTGACTCTGATCGTGAAACGAAAACTCGACGTACGCGTCGCCGGTCGAGCCGAAGGCGTAGCGCAATTTCGCAAGCGCCGTCGAGCCGGCGTCCGAACTGCCGACCTGCGCGAGCGCGCCGGAATTGAGGTCGAAAATCGGTTCGTTCGTTTCGCCCGCCGACGTCGTGCGGTGGAGCGACACGACGTACCCAAGTCTGCCGATCGTACCGGTCGACTCCAGCGTCTCGGCGATCGAGCTGAACGAGCCGACGCTCAAGCGCAGCGCGCCGGCCGGCACCGCCGTCGGATCGAGCGTTCGAATGTTGATCGCGCCGTCGATCGTGTCCGGCCCGACGAGCGACGAGGGCGAGATGCCTTTTACGAGCTCGATGCTTCCGTAATCGGCCGGGTCGAGCAGAGAGAGATCGAAGTCGCCGGTGTTGCCGTTGTTGACCTGATGCCCGTCGATGTCGACGAGCGTCTCGGTCGGATCGGGACCGCGCAGCGCGACCGACGTCGGTAACAACGAGCTTCCCGCAAGCGGATGCACGAGCGTCGTCGAGATGTCGTTCTGCAGCACGTCGCTCACCCGCGTGTAGGCTTGCGCGGCATAGTTTTGCGTATCGATCGTCGTGGTCGGCACGGACGAGGTGGACAGCGCGTCGCCGCCCGGTACCTGAACGCGGCCGATCGTTACCAGCGACGACGACGAGCGCGCAAGCGTCAGGGTGACGCTCTGAGTTCCCACGCCGACCCCGATGACGCGGTTCGTGAGGGTATCGAATCCCGGCGCGGCAACCCGAATCGCATAGCTTCCGGGCGTCAGGCCGGGGAGCGAAAATTGGCCGCCGCTATGGGTCGCAGCCGAATGCTCGCCGTCCGCGCCGCGCAGCGTGACGACCGCGGTAACGACGGGCGTCCCGTCTCCACTCTGAACTTGGCCCGTGACCGTGCCGGTGGTCGACGGCTGAGCGCTCGCGGGCGCACACCAGGCACTCGCGACCGCGAGTGCAAGCGCGCACGCGCGCACGAAACGTAGCGAAAAAGACGCCTTCATGCGTTCGAATCCTCTCAGCGACGAATGAAGCGGCGCCTCCGCGCCGCCGCAGTTACGAAATCGTGCCGGCGAAAGCGGACGAGGGTGGCGCGCGGCCCGCCCGGACGCGGCGTGATGCGACGGCGCGCAAAGCGATCCGGCGCCCCGCACGACGCGCGATCGGCGCAGCCGCGGAACCCGTGCTGTGCCGCCGCAGCAGGACGCTCGCAAGCGCGATAAACGTCCGGCGTTTGCGCGCCAGCAGGCGAACCGCCCGCCACGCGAGCGAGGAGACGGCCAGCGACGCGAGCAGCGTCAGGGCCGCCCCGAGTGCCGGCGAAGCGCCGAGCAACTCGACAAGGTCGACGTCCGCAGTACCGGCGAGCGCAACGTCGCAGGCTTCCATCACCGCGACGAGCCCGAGCGACCCGATCGCGACGAGCGCCGCAAAGGCCCAGAAACGCCGCGGGAGCAGCGCCGCGACCCCAGCGCAGAACGCGTCGTCCGAGCCGCGCGCTTCACGCACCGCGGCCCATACCACGCCGCATGCGGCGACCGTGACGAGCGCGAGCGCTACGCCGGCGGCGACCGGGCGAGAGCCGTGCGCGACGTCGTCGAAGGGGTCGTGGGGCAGAAGGTAGTCGCCCACGACATCGATCGCCCAGTGCGCCGCAAGCGCCGCGCAAAGCGCAGCGCACAACGGAACGAGCGCCGACCGAAGCAGGTTCACCGGCGCATGCGTTCACGGCTCCGCGGACACACTCCCTTTCCCCGGTGCGAATTTCGACGAAGAGCCGCGGCGACGCGCGCGACGAAGCGACGGGAATGTTCGAAGGCTTCGAGCGCCGGCGCATTTCGACCGGCGAAGCAGAAATCCACACACTCATCGGAGGGAGCGGACCGCCGCTGCTCTGTTTGCACGGTTTTCCGCAGACGCACGTGACCTGGCGCAAGGTCGCGCCCGTGCTGGCCGAGCACTTTACCGTCGTCCTCACCGATTTGCGCGGGTACGGCGACAGCTCGTTTCCCGCGTCGGATGCGAGCCACGCCGCTTACAGCAAGCGCGCGATGGCGAGCGACGTCGCCGCGGTGATGACGACGCTTGGATTCGAGCGGTTCGCGGTCGCGGGCCACGATCGTGGCGGACGCGTCGGCTATCGGCTCGCGCTCGACGCTCCCGGCCGGGTGAGCGCGCTTGCGGTCCTCGACATCGTGCCGACGCTCGATACCTACGGGCCGATGACCTGGCGCGGAGCCTACCGCTCGTACCACTGGTACTTCTTGGTTCAGCCCGAGCCGATGCCCGAAACGCTCATCGGCGCCGATCCGGATTACTACCTCGAGTGGACGATCCGCAGCTGGACCGCGCTCGAAGGCACGATCGAAGAGGCTGCCATGGACGAGTACCGGCGCTGGTTCCGCAAACCCGGCGCCGTGCATGCTGCCTGCGAGGACTATCGCGCGGGCTACACGCGCGACATGGAAAACGACCAGCGCGATCGCGATGCCGGCAAACGCATCGCGTGTCCGCTACTGACGCTTTGGGGCGGCGGCCCGACGTTGCAAAAGCCGATCGGCTTCCTCGACGTCTGGAAAACCTGGGCCGACGACGTGCGCGGCGGACCGCTCGAGTGCGGGCACTTCTTGCCCGAGGAGCTGCCGAAAGAAACGACCGCGGCGCTGCTCGAGTTCTTTACGGGCGTTTGACTACGCGATCGCGCGTTCGGTTACCGGGAAGTTCAGTTCGAATTCGCACGAGCAGCCCGGTTCCGAACGCATGACGACGTCGCCGTGACACTCCTCGACGATGCGCTGCTTGACGATGTTCAGACCGACGCCGTGACTCGGGTCGCCGCTCGGTTCGAGCTCGAATCCGCGGCCGTCGTCGCGGAAGATCAGCCCAAATTTATCATGCCTCGTGCACGCCGGCCGAATCGAGAGCGTGGCGCGCGGGTCCTTGCCGGCTCGCGCGCGCACGTGCGGCGGCTCGATACCGTGCGTGAGGCTGTTGAGCGTGAGTTGTATCAGCGCATCCTTGACCGCGCGCCGCTGCATTCCGTTGAGCGCGCGGGTATCGAAGCCCGTGACGTCGAGCCGAATCTCTTTGCCGAGCTTGGCGGCAACCGACTTCGCAAATTCCGCGATCGCAACCACCACCTCGTCGGACGGCTCGGCGTTGCCGTTGTGTTGAGCGCTAGCCGAGCGCAGCTGCGCGTTCGCGAACCTGTCGCGAAGCATTTCCAGTTCTTCGATGTCCGACAGGAGAGCGGAGCGCTCGGCGCTGATCGCGAGATAGTCGTCGCCGCCCACCATCGACCGGGCGCGCAGGCCGGCCAGCTTGGTTTCGAACGTCTCGGCGCGTTGGCGGAAGTATTCGAACCCGATGAGCGCGGCGTTCCCTCTGAGGTTTTGAACGCGCCGCAGCATCGCATAGAGCCGCTCGTCGAGCAGCGTGCGATGCGCCGGCCCGGCGTCGGCGAAGTCTTGCGGCCGCACGGCATCTTGCATCGCGCCGATCTCTTCCTTTGCCAAGGCAATGAATTCGCTCAAGGTCGAAGGGTCCATCGGCATGATGCTCAGCATCAGCGCGACTTGCCGTTCCTTTTTCTCCTCCGCTTCGCTGATTTGGCGTTCGAGGCCGATGCGGTTGCTGATATCGTTGACGGCAACGAACAGTCGCATGACCCGGCCCTCCTCGACGACCCGGCGGAAGCTGAAGCACAATATCTTCGAGACGAACGAGCGTCCCGTGTGATCCCAAAAACTGCACTCGACCTCCGCGAGCGGATTAACCCGTAACACCGTCCGCTCTTTCTTCGACGCGTCGAAGAGCAACGCGATGAAGTCGGTCGCCGTATGGAGAAGCCGCGGCGCGAGCAGGCCTTCGAGGAGATCCACGAAATCGCGGCCGGCCAGCTCATCCGTCTCGAAGATTTTCTCGAGCTCCGCCGAGTACTGGGGTTGAATGCGGCACTCGCTGTCGCACACCAAGAGCCCTTGACGGGCAGCATGCATGATCAGGTCCGCACCTTGCTTCGTGTAGGACTCCTGACGTCGTGCTTCAGCTGTCGCGGCTTCGGCCGCGGCAACCGAGGCCGAGGACTCGAGAAACAGCCGCAACATCAGCGACGCGGTCCAAAACAGCACGAGACAATCGACGATCACGATGCCCGCGTGCAGGGTGACGCGACCGAGACCCGGTTCGGGGA
>Ga0302325_10016672_pt1 | contig 15554 bp, 12 predicted proteins | sample Palsa_T0_2_FD_201948 | JGI IMG/M metagenome (GOLD analysis project Ga0302325, IMG submission 201948) | Peat permafrost microbial communities from Stordalen Mire near Abisko, Sweden - Palsa_T0_2 | ecosystem: Environmental > Terrestrial > Soil > Palsa > Peat permafrost | place: Sweden: Abisko...
CTTCTTATGCGCCGAGTTTGACGTGTGCGGCTTGCTGCCGAGCTGCTTCCAGTCGGTCTCCGTCATCTCGACGCCATACTTCCTGGCTGCGGCCTTGATATTGTGGAAGGCCTCTTCCCGTTCCTTGTCGGAGACATCCTTCACCTGGTCGAAGCGCGCAATCGCATTGCGCACATGCGAGGCATCGTTCAGCGGTTCTTTGCGCTTCCCGGGGAAGGCATAGCTCGAATCCTTCATCTCCTTGCGTTGCTCGGTTGAAAGAGATCGATCGGAGTTGTGAGATTTTTGGGCTGTCGCCATCGGCATTTCCTCCTGGTGCGTGTTCGTCCCGCGGCTCCGAATCGCGCCGCGATGGCAAGGTTAGATGTCGGCTATGCATCTGGCGTTGGCAAGGGAGTCGACAGGATGCTCCTGGCGAGCGTGCGCTGTCGTTGCGGCGCGGTTCTGCCACAATCGGGAAGGTCCTATTGCGCAATTGGCAATCAGTCCAGCCGCGTCATGGCGCTACGATTTGAACGGCTCGTCCGCAGATGGGCCGTAGACGCCGGGCACCGCGACGTTGTTCAGGCGCAGATAGACGCCAAGTTGCGCGCGATGGTGGATGAGGTGGTTGAAGAACATGTGCTTGTAGGCGAGCGAGCGCGGGCCGTCGGAGATGACGTGGTCGCCGAAGGAGAACTTCCAGTTGGCGGCGAGGTCGGCGTCGGAGGAGGCGGCGAGGGCGGCGCGGGCATCGGCGGCGGCGGCGTCGAACGTGGCAAGGGCCACGTCGCAGGTGCGGAATGTCATGTCGGGCCAGGAGGTCTTGGGGTCCTTCATATCCATGTAGGGCGTGGTGAGAATGACTTTGCCGAAGATGGGCAGGGTGGCGACGTGCATGGTCAGCTTGCCGAGGGCCATGGACTTCTCATGACACTTGTAATCGGGGTTGTCTTCGGGGACGCGCTCGAGGATTCGACGGGTCATCGCCATCTCGATGTCGTAGTCCTGGAGGAGGATTTCGGAGGTGGTCATGGGATTCTCCCTTTCATTCCAGTGGATAGATGTGAGTATGGGGTTTGGATGCTTCCCGTGGTGCGGGGTGTACAGTCCGCGGATATAGCTTTGCAGTTAGTTCTTCAAATTCCGGAGGAGTCCAATCAACCGCCCTAAGAGGTTCGAGTCGGAGTTGGAGTCCACCGATCTGGATTTTAGATTCCGGTGATGTTGAAGCCGCAATCGACAAACGTAACCTCGCCGGTGATGCCGCTGGCCAGCGGCGAGCAGAGGAACAGCGCCGTGTTGCCCACCTCGGCCTGCTCGACGTTCCGATGCAGGGGCGCACGGGCGGTGACGGCGCTCAGGATCTGGTTGAAGTCACCGATACCACGCGCCGCCAGCGTTTTGATCGGCCCCGCCGAGATGGCGTTTACGCGAATGTTCTTCGGCCCAAGCGAAGCCGCGAGATAGCGCACCGCGGCTTCGAGGCCGGCCTTGGCCACGCCCATGACATTGTAGTTTGGAAAGACCTTTTCCGCACCATAATAAGTCAGCGTCAGCACGGCTCCGCCATCGGTCATCAGGGGCGCCGCGCCGCGCGCAAGGGCAATCAGCGAGTACACGCTGACATCGTGTGCGATGCGGAAGTCCTCGCGGGTGGTTAGCAGGAAGTCGTTCTTGAGCGCGTCGGCCGGCGCAAACCCGATAGAGTGGATGAGGATATCGATCTTTGGAGTCGCGCCCGGACTTGGGAACGCGGCGGCAATTTGCGCGAAGAGCGCGTCGATCTCGTCGTCGCGTGAGACGTCGCACTGGAACGCCCTGCCCGTGCCCGCCTGGCCCAGGTGTTCGAGCAGTTCCTCGGCCTCGCGCTGCAGTCGCTCCGACTGGTACGACAACACCAGCGTCGCGCCCGCCTGGGCCAGCTTCTGCGCCACGCTGTAAGCGATGCTGCGCTTGTTTGCCAGACCAAACACTACGGCCACTTTGCCCTTCAGATCGATCATCCTGCTCCTCGAAAGAACTTACGAACCTTTCAAAGGTAAACATAGCAGCCGACCGAAGGCAAGACCGTCGGCGCGCAATTGGCTTCTTGGTCGCGCAGGTAGTTTCTTGTTGTCGACTGTCGCACAGGCAATGCGATCGGCTAGCGAAAAAAAGAGGGTAGTTCAGACTGGGCACCCGCCGTTGCGGCTGGTCAGGCAACGCGGCGGAGGAGGATTTGGCGGGGCAGTGATGAGCCGACGGCGAGGAGCGTGACGGCGGCGGTGGCAACCCAGGCGATGCTGGCGGCGGCGATGGTGAGAATGTCCCTAGAGTGGGTGGAGACGGGAGGCAGGAAGTGCACGGCTATCACGGTCGCGGCGAAAGCGACGAGCGCGGCGATCAGCGCGCGGGCGAGTTCGCCGAACTCCAGATGAGCGAGCGAGACCAGGCGCTTGCGATGGAGCAGGATGGCGAGCGAAGCGGTCTGCGCAAAGATGCCGATGTCGGAGGCGATAGCCAGGCCGGTGAGTCCGCGAGCATGAAAGAGTGCGGCGTACATGGAAACCGAAAGCACGGTGATGACGGTTCCGGTGATAGCGGGAGTGAGCGTGTCGCTGGCGGCGTAGAAGGCGCGGGCGTAGATGCCCTGCACGGCCCAGAGTGCGAGCGTGATGGCGAGGATGCTGAAGAGCTGCGTGGTGGCGGCGGCGTCGGTGCGGTGGAAGCGGCCTCCGCGGAAGAGGTCCATGAGCCAGGGAGCGAGGGCGATCATCCAGGCAGACACGATCATGCCGACGGCGAAGAGGCGCGAGACGGCGCGGGAGACTGAGGCGGAGAAGTCGTACGCGCGGTGTTGCTGGAAGAGTGAGGCGAAGAAGGGCAGCGATGCTGCTCCGGCGGCGGGGCCGATGACGTTGAAGGGCGCGTTGAAGAGGTCCTTGGCGTTGGAGATGAGGGTGATTCCGCCGACCTGGATAGACGCGAAATACTTGAGGAAGATGCCATCGAACATGACGAGTGAGACGCCGACCATGAGCGGGAGGGAGAGCTTGAACCACTCGCGAAATGCCGGATCGCGAAAGCCGACGATGGGTTGGTAGCGCAGGCCGGTGCGGAATGCGCCCATCGAGTTGAGCAGAGCGGAGCCGAGGATGACGCCGGCGAGCACTCCCCAGGCGAGGGAGTAGATGCCGAGTTGTTTGTGCAGAAGCACGGCGCCGAGGATGATGCCGGTGTTGTAGACGAGTGGCGTGAAGGCCTGGTAGAGGAAGATTTTGCGCACCTGGAGGCGCGAGCTCATCACGCTGCCGATGAAGAAGAACAACTGCGCGGGGAGCAGCAGCCGCGTGAGCGAGGTGCAGAGCGCGGCGCGGACGGGGTCCGAACGGAAGCCCTTGTTGGCGAGCCAGACATACTGCGGCGCGAAGACTTCGCCGAGCAGAACGCCCAGGCCGAGGACGACAAGCATGGTGGTGAGGATGACGGAGAGCGCGCGGTCGCCACCTTCGTCGTCGCCCGATTCGCGATAACGGTTGAGGACGGTGATGAGCGAGATGGAGGCGGCACCGCCGATGAGGAAGTAGTTGATGAGGTCGGGGAGGGTGAAGGCGGCACGGTAGGCGTCCTGCGCAATGCCCGCGCCGAAGAGATAGTTGACGTACTTGATGCGGATGAGGGCGAGGACACCTGAGGCGAGCGAACTGAACATCAGCAGGATGGCCGCTGAGCCGGCGGTGTGCTGCTTTCCAAAGGCGCCGGCAGAATGTGGAGAAGTAGTGGGTTTTGCGGCTGCCGTGCGTAGGCTGGCCGGGGAGTGCGCGATCGAGTCGGGCGGCAGGCTCATCAAGATAGAACAATTCTAGAGTGCCGAGTCGCGAATTCGTCGAATTACCACGGATGGCAACCGCAAAATGCAGGGTGCGTGCGCCCAGCCGGGAAGACCGCTCTCCTGGGGACGAGGCAGGTTGACCCGGTCGGCGGGGACGTATAATGGGCTTTCGATTCAGGACGCGAGGCCGGCGCAGGTGCCGGACCCCGGTCAAGGAAGTTTCCGGAAGGCCCCAATGCCCGAACAGATTAAGAAGCGACTCGAAGAAGAGATCAAGTTGCTGGAACGCGAACTTACAACCGAGCTGCCCGCGGAGATCAAGAAGGCGGTCGCCATGGGAGACCTGAGCGAGAACGCCGAATACCACATGGCCAAGCAGCGCCAGGTCTTCGTGAACGCGCGGCTCGGCCAGTTGAAGCGACGGATGGGCGAACTGGCGATGGTCAACCTCGTCAACATCCCCCACGATAAGGTTGGCTTCGGCGCGACCGTGGTGGTCTTCGACTCCAGCAAGAACGAGGAACTGAGCTACAAGCTGGTCACCAGCGAGGAGTCGGACGTGACCCAGGGCCTGATCTCGACCACATCGCCTATCGGTCGCTCCCTGCTGGGCAAGAAGGTGGGCGAGATGGTAACCGTGATTACGCCGAACGGAAAGCGCGAGCTCGAGGTGCTGAAGCTCACCACCATCCACGACGTTGTGGCGGCAGACCTTTCCGCCGGGGATGCTGAGGCCGACTGACGTGACTGACGGCCAGATCGACGAAGACGAACCAAATGACGGCACCTTAATGACGGCACCTTAATGACATGGACACGTGCATTCGGGATGGGCAGCGGATGGCTGCTGCAGAAGATCGTGAACGGTCTCGCGCTGACCCGCATTTCGCCCAATGTTCTCACGTTTCTCGGCCTGGTCATCAATATAATTGCGGCGTGCTTCTTCGGCTTCGCGCGCGTGCATAACACCAACCGCATGTTCCTGTACGCCGGCCTGATCATCATTGGCGCCGGCGTCTTCGATATGGTAGACGGGCGGGTCGCGCGAAAGACCAACCAGGTGTCGGTGTTCGGCGCCTTCTTCGATTCGGTGATGGACCGCTACTCCGACGTGGCCATCTTCTTCGGCCTGCTGGTCTACTACGCGCGCGGCAACCGGCTGTTCTATGTCGGGCTGGTGGCGTTCGTCATGACCGCCTGCGTCATGGTCAGCTACACGCGCGCGCGCGCAGAGGCTCTCATCGGAACCTGCAAAGTGGGCTTCATGGAGAGGCCAGAGCGCATCGTCTGCGTCATCCTGGGCGCGCTCTGCAACCGCTGGGGCGTCATGGCGCCGTGCCTCTGGGTGCTCGCCGTCTTCTCCACTACCACCGTCATCCACCGCATCCGGTACACCTACCTCGAAACCGAACGGCGCAAGCTGGCACCCGCCGCCCATGCCCAGATGCGCCGGTAGATTGGAGGGCCACGGACCATGCCGCGGCCCTCACATCCGCAAGGCTGCCTGGCCTGGACTTATCGAATTCCGCCCGATATGTTAAGGGTCTGCCCGGTTATGTACTTCGAATCGGAGGACGCCAGATAGACGGCTGCGGGCGAGATGTCGTCCGGTTGCCCGATGCGGCCGAGCGGCGTCTGCGCCACGATCCCCTTCTCGAAATCGCTGCCCAGGAAGCCCGCCGAATGGACGCCCTCGGTCTCGACCAATCCGGGATTGATGGCGTTGACGCGGATGTTGTGGCCGCCGAGTTCCTTCGAAAGGATCACCGTGATGGCGTCGACCGCAGCCTTGGTCGCGGTGTAGACTGAGCTGCCCGGAGGATAGAGAGTCGTCACGGCGGAGCTGATGTTGATGATGTTTCCGCCTTCTTCACCGAAGTACTTCGCTGCCTCTTTAGTCGTCAGCAGAAGGCCGAGTACGTTCAAGTTGAACTGGTTGTGGAACGCCTCTTCGTTGACCTGGTCGAGCGGCGCGAACGCGTAGACGCCGGCGTTGTTTACCAGCACATCGAGCCGCCCGAAAGCCTTCTTCGTCTCCGCGAACAGCCGCGTGATGTCGGCCTGCTTCGACACGTCGCCCTGCACGGCGACAGCCTTCCCGCCCTTGGCGACGATTGCGGCGACGACCTTGTCGGCGCCCTCCTTGCTCGACGCGTAGTTGACCACTACGGACGCGCCCTCCGCCGCCAGCGACTTCGCGATGTCCGCGCCAATGCCCTTCGAAGCTCCCGTTACCACTGCAACCTTGTTCGCAAGCTTGCTCATCTCCGACTCCTTCTCGTCTTTCATCAATTCGATACTTTTACAACCATCTAATTGATTGCGGCTGGCGCCGATAGGATGCGGATTTCTTTTTTGCCCCGGTTCGTTTGATTTGCCTGTCATTTCTGACCCAGCCGATAGATCCTCGACCACAACCCATGGGGTCACCTGAGTCAACGGGATAACCACTTATGGGGATTCTGGACTGCAACTTCGCAGCCCAGAATGACGGCGGGTTGAGGGCGGCTAGCCGGCTTTGAACATCTGCCTGATGCCGCGCAGGGCCTGGCGGGTGCGTTCTTCGTTCTCGATGAGGGAGAAGCGGACGTGGCCGTCGCCGTGTTCGCCGAAGCCGATGCCGGGGCTGACGGCGGCTTTTGCATCAAGTAGCAGCTTTTTTGAGAATCCGACCGAGCCCATGGCGCGGTACTGCTCGGGAATCATCGCCCATACGAACATCGTGGCTTTGGGAAGCTCGACCGGCCAGCCCAGCTTATTCAGGCCGGCGACGAGGACGTCGCGGCGGGACTTGTAATTTGCAACGATTTCGGTGACACACTGCTGGGGGCCATCGAGGGCGGCGATGGAGGCGACCTGGATGGGGGTGAAGGTGCCGTAGTCGAAGTAGCTCTTGATACGGCCGAGCGCGGCGACGAGTTTCTTGTTGCCTACCATGAAGCCGACTCGCCAGCCGGGCATGTTGTAGCTCTTCGAGAGGGTGAAGAACTCGACGGCGATGTCCTTTGCGCCGGGGACTTCGAGGACGCTGGGGGCGCGGTAGCCGTCGAAGACCAGGTCCGCGTAGGCGAGGTCGTGGACGATGTAGATGCCGAGGTCTTTGCAGAGCGGGACGAGACGCTCGAAGAAGGACCGGTCGACGCATTGTGTGGTCGGATTGGCGGGAAAGTTGAGGATGAGCAGTTTGGGGAGCGGTCGCATCCGCGGCAGTTCATACTCAAGTTTGGCGAGCAGCGCGGCCTCGTTGGTGTTGTCAAGCGCAATACTTTGGATCATCGATCCGGCGATTACCGGGCCGAAGATGTGGATCGGATAGCTCGGGTTGGGCACGGCGACGGTGTCCTCGGCATCGAGCATGGCCAGGCAGAGGTGCGCGATTCCTTCTTTGGAACCGATGGTGACGATGGCCTCGCTCTCGGGGTCGAGATCGACGTCATATCTGCGCTTGTACCAGTTACAAATAGACTTGCGCAGGCGGGGCAGTCCGCGCGACAGCGAGTAGCGATGGGTCGCCGTCTTCTGCGCGGCCTCGATCAGCTTGTCGACGATGTGTTTCGGCGTGGCTCCATCGGGATTCCCCATCCCAAAGTCGATGATGTCTTCGCCGCGTCTGCGCGCCGCTGCCTTCAGGTCGTTCGTGATATTGAACACATACGCGGGCAGCCGCGTCAGTCTTCTGAACTCTTCCATGCGTCTCCCGCTAGCCCCTTCCAAGCTACCTCAACCCGATGCAAGCGACACAAATCCGGAACGTGGGCCGCCGACCCGGCCTACTTCGCCGTAAATACAACCTTCACCGGCAGCGTCCTCGGCGGATAGCACGAGGCGTTGTCGCAAGCTTGATACTTCAAGATCCCATCCACTGTATGCTCCCCAGCCGTCGCCGTCACGGGCAGCTTCAGTGTGAAGTCGCCGGCATACACATCGAGCTTCTCGCTCGGGTTGAAGCTGAAGCTGTAGGGCTGTCCGGCCGGATAGTCGAGCGCTCCAGCCTTGACTGCGTCCCCGTGTTCGAGTGCGAGCGTGGTTGGAATCAGCAACTCCGATTTTGGCGTGTGCGAGTTGATATGGAAAGGGGGCACCACATGAAAGCGAAGCTGCAGCACGCCGGGCTTGCCCGCCGGGACGGTCTGCGCCTCGGCGGCATAGAGGACGTAGGCTCTGGGCTTCGGCGGCGCGTCCATATCTACGATCTGCGCGCGCGAAGTCCCAGCCAGCACGGCCAGTATTCCCGCCAGCAACACGGCACATCGCATCATTGGGCGCCCGCCGCGATGGTCTCCTTGACCTTCGCCTCCAACTCGTCCTTAGGCCCGAGACCAGCCGTCACCTCAATGACCTTGCCGGTTTTATCGACGTAAAACGACATGGGAAGGACCTCCGAGTCGCTGAGGTACGCCTTCTCCGCCTTTGAGTCCGAGAGCAGTACCGGGTAGGTAACGCCGAGCTTCTGCGCGTCTTTGGCGATGGTGTCCTTGCCTACCTCGGCGTCGTAGGTGACGCCCAGGACCTCGAAGCCATCGGATGCATACTTCTTGCTGAACTCCTGGAGCCAGGGCATCTCGACCTTGCAGGGCGCGCAGTAAGTGCCCCAGAAGTTCACGACCAGCGGATGGCCTTTGAAGTCGCTGAGCGATACCTTCTTGCCGTCGAGATCCATCAGAGTGAACGCAGGTGCCGGCTTGCCCCGCAACGGCGACGGTGGAGCGATGGAATCGTCCGCCGCGGCTGCCGGTGTTTTCGTCGTGTCCGGGATCAGCGTGACGCGGTTTGCCTGCCGCATCTGCGCAGATTGTGCCATCCGGACCACAAGACAAGGGAGATTCCCGCCACCATCACCAATAGCAAGAGCGCTCTTCGCATCACTTCAGGACGTTCCTTCCGGGCGAGCGCTTTTCGCTTGCCTGCATCCTTTCCAGTTTATCGCCAATCGCCGTTCGCATGTGTCCCTGCGGGTGCGCTCTGCTAGCATTCGGAGAGGTTTCTGAGGCGAATGGCGAGCTCCACGCAAACTGAACGCACGCGGCCGGCGGAGGTGGTCCGCACGGAGGCGCGGGCACTGCTGGAGCTGGCGATGCGGCTCGATGGACCGATGCTCGCGCCATTTGCGCGCGCGATTGAACGGGTGGTGGAAGCGGCGGCGCGGGGACATCGCGTCATCGTACTGGGTATGGGCAAGAGCGGGCTGATCGCGCGCAAGATCGCGGCGACGCTATGCTCGACGGGGACGCCGGCGCACTTTCTTCATCCTGCAGAGGCGCTGCACGGCGACCTGGGCATGATTGCCGCGGGCGACCTGGTGATTGCGCTGTCGTCCAGCGGCGAGACGGAGGAGTTACTGGCGCTGCTGCCTGCGCTTCATCGGCTTGGCAGCGTGGTGATCAGCCTGTGCGGGGCGGAGGGGTCGACGCTTGCGCAGGCCAGCGAAGTATGGCTCGATGCGAGCGTTACGGTCGAGGCGTGCGCGCTGAACCTGGCGCCGACGGCTTCGACCACGGTGATGCTGGCGCTAGGCGACGCGCTGGCGTTGGAGGTGAGCCGATGCAGGGGCTTTGAGGCCGCCGACTTCGCCGATCTGCATCCGGGTGGACGGCTTGGGCGGCGGCTGGCACGCGTGCGCGACCTGATGCACACAGGCGACGCGCTGCCGCAGGTTGCTGGGGAGACTCCGATGCCGCAAGTGATTCACGAGATGTCGCACAAGAAGCTGGGAATGACGACGGTGCTCGGCGAGGGACGACTGCTGCTGGGGATGATTTCGGATGGCGACCTGCGGCGACTGCTGGAACGCGATGGGCCGAATGCGTTGGCGCATACCGCGGGCCAGATCATGAACACGCATCCGGTGACGATTGCGCCGGAGGCTTTTGCGGGCGAGGCGCTGGCGCTGATGGAAGGGCGGAAGATCACGTCGCTGATCGTTACGGGGCCTGATGCAGGTGCGGTTGGCGTACTGCACCTGCACGATCTGTGGGCGAGCGCGCGGGTCTAAGCGGATTGCGCACTGCTGGCAAGTCCTGAGCTCCACTACTTGCCCGCGGCGCTGCCCCACTGGCTATCGAGAAACAGGTAGCGGGGGCGGAGGGCGTCGGGTTTGGCTTCGGGATTCGCGTCGAGGTGCATGACCTGCCAGCCGCCGGTGGCGTTGTACACGGGCCACTTCGGGAGGCCGGGCGCATTGGGGTCGCCTGTTTTGGCGAAGTTAGTCCAGTATTCGCCCATCAGATCAGAGAGGGTGCGGTCTTCGGGGCGGATCGCCATCTCTGGCCGCGAGTCGAGCGCGCCGAAGACATACTCGATGTCGTCGGAGTGGAAGGCGCCCATACCCGCGGTGTGGTTGCGGTCACCTGGCGAGCCGAGCGCAAAGAAGTAGCGATAGACCGGGGCGGCTCCGGTTTTCACCTGCGCCTCCAGCCACGCCCAGGTGGAGAAGGCGATGAAGCGGTCGCCCGCATAATCGCCGGCCGATCGCACCGCCTCGGCATCGGTGGCCGCTGGGTAGACAGCGAGAAAGCCGGGGGCATTGGCTGCAAACTCAGTGCGCGCCTGGGCGGCGAAGCTCTCCGCGGTTGGCACTGTGGCGGGCCGGCTCTCATTCGCGTTCCAGCCGCCGAGCACTGGGATGTGAGCCTGGTTTCCCGCCGCATAGATGTGCGGAACTGAGTCCGGCAGGAAAAATCCGTCGATGACCGGCCCAAAGTGCGGGGGCGGCGGGTTGGTTCTCGCCACTGCCGCTTGCGATACCTCGTCCGCCGGAAGCAGTCGCAGATAAAACAGTTTGCTCGCCCCGAACGCGCGTTCCGCCCACGCTACGTTGGCGCGCTCTGCCTGCTCGCGCGGCGGGAATCCGAGGCCCGAGCTGTAGAGCGCTCCGCCACTCTCGCCGATGGCCTTCGCGAAGAGGTCCTTCGCCACGGGCGAGGCCATCAGCGCGCTGACCGAGAACGAGCCGGCCGACTCGCCGAAGATGGTGATGTTGGCGGGGTCGCCGCCGAAGGCCCCGATGTTCCGCCTGACCCACGCGATGGCCACGGCCTGGTCCATCAGCCCGTAGTTGCCGGAGGCATGATTGGGCGATTCGGCGGTGAGCTCCGGATGGGCCATAAAGCCGAAGACGCCGAGGCGGTAGTTCATCGACACGATGATGACGCCGCGATGGGCGAGGAACTGCCCGTCCTGGCGATTCTCCGACGTACCGCCGGTGGTAAAGCCGCCGCCGTAGATCCAGACCATGACGGGCAGGCCGCCGCCGGGCTTGCGGAGGGGCTTGGCGTCGGCGGGCGCCCAGACGTTCAGGGTGAGGCAGTTCTCGCTTGGCCCCGGATCGTGAAACACCATGTCGTTGTAAGAGCCGGACTGAATGCAATGCGGGCCGAAGTCGGTGGCGAAGAGAATATGCTTCCACTTACCTGCGGGCTGCGGTGGGCGCCAGCGCAGGTCGCCGACGGGCGGTGCGGCAAAGGGAATGCCCTTGTAGGCGATGACTTTCTGGTCGGCGGTGAGAAGGCCCTGCAGTTTGCCGCTCTCGATCTGGATTGGGCGGGGCTCGCTGGGCTGCGGAGGAGCGGCGAGAGCGGCGGCGGCGTTCAGAACGGCCGCGACGCACAGGAGAATGGCCGGCGGAGTAAAAGAAGTGCGCTTCATTCGACGCGGATGCATAAGCTTTTCTCCGCAGCCAACGTTACCATACGGAGTTGCGAGACGGGGAGAGCCTGGGCGTCGTTGGGAAAGGTTCGAGCAATTTGGGTGGGTGGGGAACTTCGGGGCCTTCCCCTTCGCTTCGTCGAGGCTCCGGCTGACAACCCAAGGCTGATCCGCAACTACAGTGCAGCACCCGCAGCCGGGCGCTCGGAAAAGAATTCACCGTTCGAGCGTACCGGAACTTGCCACGGGGCAGCCAGCTTCCTATAATCTGCATCATATGCCTCGCAACCGTGCAGGAGGCAAGGCAGACTGGTTCCACGCACGGGGTTGAAAACCATGTTGACCTCCGGGACCACCGGGCGGCAGGCATCATTAAAAACTGACTGAGGAGTCTTGCATGAAGAAGGTAGTCTTAGCCTCTCTCCTGGCGTGTGCCGCAATTGCATCGAGTCTGCCTTCCGCGTTCGCCCAGACCGCTGGCTCCCAACCCGCCGCCGCACAGCCGGTTCAAATGGGCACACAGGCGGCCGCGCCGATCCAGATGTCCGACGCCGAGTTGGCAGCGTACAACAACGCCATGTCCCAGACCACGGCCCCGGCCAAGGCCGCGGCCATCGAGGCATACCTCACTGCTTACCCTCAGTCCGCCGTCAAGCTCGACGTCCTGGTCGCCCTCATGGCCACCTACAGCACATACGACGCGGCCAAGACGCTGAGTGCAGCTGACCGCGTATTACAGCTCGATCCGATGAATCTCCAGGCCCTCACCCTGGAGACCTATCTGCACAAGGGCAGCGCCGACTCCATCACCGACCCTGCGGCCAAACAGGCCGCCCTCGATGCCGCCGCCGGTTTCGCGCAGAAGGGCCTGGTCGCGCCCAAGCCAAAGGCCATGTCCGATGCCGACTTCAAGAAGCTCCAGGACATCGCGACTCCCATCTTTTACAGCGCCATCGGCAACGCGGCCTTGAACAAGAAGGACACCGCCACCGCGATCGATGCCTTCAAGAAGGAACTAGCCTCCGTTCCCATAGCGCAGACCCAGAGCAAGGACGGGCAACTTCCGGACACGTACCTGCTCGGTCTCGCCTACCTGCAGTCCACCCCGCCTGACCTGCTCGACTGCGCCTTCTACATGTCGCGCTTCGTCGCCTTTGCGCCCGAACCGTACAAGAGCCAGGTGGCGCCCACCGCCAAGTATTGTTATCGCAAGTTTCATGGCAAAGATGACGGCTACGATGCAGTCATGACCGCTGCGCAGGCCAATCTCAACCCGGCCGCCGACTTCGCCACCTCGGTGACGCCCGCGCCTACCCCCGCCGACATTATCAATGGAATCTTCAAGGACACCCCTGACCTAGCCACGCTCGCGGTCGATGATAAGGAGTACATCCTCCAGAATGGCACGCCCGACCAGGCCGCTAAAGTCTGGGATACGATCAAGGGCAAATCTTCCCAGTTCCCGGATGTGCTCGTCATCGAGTCTTCGCCCACCGCCCTGAAGGTTGCCATCTCCGCCGATGCGGTGCAGTCCAAGACCGCCGATTTTACCTTCACTATGACCCCGCCCGACGAACCCAAGACGGCGGCGGCGACAGCCGCAGCCAAGAAGAAGGCTGACCAGATTGCCACGCTCACGGCAGTCGGCTCCAAGGTCACCCTCACAGGGGTCTATGACTCCTTCACACCTAGCCCCATCATGATCACGATGTCCGACGGCGAAGTAGTCCTGCCCAAGGCGACCGCGCCTGTACACCATACCGCGACCAGGAAGAAGTAGACTGATCGCGATGGGAGTGAAGAGGATGGGAGTGAAGGGGCAGCTTCGGCTGCCTCTTTTGCGTCGGCTGGCCTGCTCTGCCCCATCATCGGGGTTCGATCGCGATGTGCGGGAAATGGCTGGCGCCGAAGATCAACTGGTCAACCAGCGCAGAGCGTTCGCCAGAAACCGTGCCTGCAGCACGGGCTGCATCTCCGGCACGCGGTGGTAGAGCAGCTTGCCCGCGCCCAGCCTGGTGGTAAAAGTCCCCGCGCCGACGCGCCGGTCGTGGTCGCGCGAGTAAGCCGCGACGATCTCCACGTCGGTCCCGCCGGGGGCGCGTTCGACCAGCAGCCCGTTCGACTCGCGCCCCTTCGCCTGGTAGTGAATCCCCATCGCCTGATCCACCGGCAGTCCATCGTACACTGGATGCTTGCGCACGAAGTACCAGTTCCCCATCCACGGAGCGCGGAAGTCCCCCACACTGCCGCTGTACGTAAATGCTCCCGCCGCCGCCAACTGCTTCGCGACGCCATCGCTCAGCGCATCGGCCTGCGGAATCGCCAGCAGCGGCGTCCCCGCCCGTACCGCCTCAATGATCCCATCCGCCAGCACACCCATCTGCGCCGTCGTCTGTACTGGCCCCACCACGCTCGCCGGCTGCGCCTCCAACCCCGTCGTATCGCCCGCATTCTGCGTCGCACCGACCTTGGGAGTGATGCCCGACGAGATGATCACATCGACCTTGCTTCCAGCTACGAAGTCGGTCACTACAAATCCGAATTGATTCCCAACTGTCATCAATTGTTTCCGCAGGGTAGGCGCAATCCCAGAGGCGCCAATTACAAACGGCCGATCCCGAGGAACTTTCGGCACTCCCGTCACCCAAATCTCTTTCGTCTGCGTCGCCAGCGGCGCGGACGAAATCGCAAACTTGAACCTGTACATCCCTTCTTCACTGAGCTTTTGCGTAACAAACCCCTCCTTCACCAGATAGCTGAATTGATCCCGCTTCCAAACTGGCGCAGGAAAGTCACCAAGCTTGATCAATTTCCCTAAAGGTGTCACCGCCGTAAAACTCAGCGTCCCCGCAGCCGCAGCATCCGTGTCGTTCAGCAGATAAAGATCGAACGTCGCCGCCTCGCCCAACGCCGTACACATACTCCGCTGCTTGGCCACCGGCCTCACCGGCATCAGCGTCGCGGAGATCGGCGTTGGGTCGCTCTTGAAGTTGCGCAGGTTGTCGACGATGCCGGAATGATTCTCGATCGCCGTCGACTCCCACCCCGAGATCGCGCAGAAGTCCAGCTCATCGCTGATGCGCGCATTCTCCAGATAGTTCTGCCACGTGTCGTAGCACTTCTTGCCGAGGCTCAACCATAAAGACTCCGTCGCCGGAAAGGCCCCGCGAAATCCCCACTTGTCGAGAAACTTGTCATACGCCGCCACAATCTCCTGGTGGTCGCGCAGATCGTAGCTCGTATTCGCCGGCTGGTTTCCAATCCCCGTACCCTTCGGGTCCGCCAGCTCATGCAGCATCAGCGAGTGGTTGTCGGGGGTCGCACATCCCTCCATCTCGCCAAACTCCGACAGCGCCGCCCTCACCGGCGACTTGTAAGTAAAGTCGGTTGGCCCTTTATAAAACTCGTCGTACCACTGATCCCCCGCGCCCTGGTGCTGATTCCACCATCCGCCCCACTCCTCTTCATCTGACCTGTGCAGCTTGGGGTCCCACGGCGCGAACCAGGCCTGGGCCGCCTTCCGCGGAGGCGCGACGAAGCCATCGTTCAGCACGATGCACCGGCTTGGGTCTTCCGCACGCATCGCCTCGAGCACCGCAATCGTGTCCGGATTTTTCAGGTCCGCGCCGATCTCGTTCTGAAGGCAATACTCGATCACGCACGGATGAGACCGGAACGCCTTCACCATCTCCACGCACTTTACGAACATGTAGCGCTGCGCGAACTTGTCATCTGTGCCGGTCGCTTTCTCCATCACAATCGACGGTCCGCTGGCCTGCGCACTGGTTTGGACGCTCGACGGCAGCCTGCCGATCGCCATCTTGCCCGCGCCCGGCTCCATATACCGCAGCAGCCCCAGCCGGTCGTGCGCGCGTAGCACATCCTCCTTCGCCAGGTTGCGATGGAAGTTCAGGCACGTCAGGTTCAGCTTCTTGGCCTGCGTCACCTCCTTCACCGCCAGCTCCGGCGTCGGCCACATCCCATTGATCCCCCAATACCCCCACGAGATCGCCGTATAAATCTTCATGCGCCGCCCATTCAACCGAAACAGCGCATTCTCGCCCAACCCCTCCGGCGCAAACCAGCGGATGGCGCACACGGCGCGGCACGCGGGGTC
>Ga0302325_10016673_pt1 | contig 15553 bp, 20 predicted proteins | sample Palsa_T0_2_FD_201948 | JGI IMG/M metagenome (GOLD analysis project Ga0302325, IMG submission 201948) | Peat permafrost microbial communities from Stordalen Mire near Abisko, Sweden - Palsa_T0_2 | ecosystem: Environmental > Terrestrial > Soil > Palsa > Peat permafrost | place: Sweden: Abisko...
GGCACAACGTTCCCGGGAGACCCACTAGTGCTCGCCGATCACGGCCCAGGCGATCGAACCCAGGCTCGTGCGCTGGAGGCGCAGACTGCCGATCCCGAGCGTCTGGGCCAGAGCCGCGGTCTCGCCGGGAGACTCCCGCACGTTTGACTCGTCAAACGCGATGACCGCGCCGGCCGGCATGCGGGGCACAAACAGACGGATCGCCTCCATCGTCGGTTCGAAAAGGTCGAAGTCGAGGTAGAGCAGTGCCACGATCAGATGCGGATTGCTCGCGAGATAGCTCTTTCCCGTCGACAGGAAATCCCCTTTGATCAACTCGATCTTGGGCAGCTCGCCCAACGCTCGATCTTCGTCGAAGCGTGACACCGACGTCAGCAGTTCTTCCAGGTCCGCGCCACCGAACCCGCCCGGTGAAAAGTGGCGGCTTCCCCCGGCGGTATCGATGTCGGCAACGCTCGGGAAGCCCTCGAAGGTGTCAAAGCCGATGATCTGCCGTCGGTGGTTGAGTGGCTCAAGCAGCGCGCTCACGTTGGCGAAGGTGAACAGCCCGGCACCGTTCATGACACCGCACTCGATGACCGAGCCCTGCACGGAGAGCACCGACTTGAAGATCTCGTACCGAACGAGGAATCGGCTGAGATCTGTCCGCAGGGCGAACCGCGGAAATGCCGACAGCTTGTCAGCCACGGTGCCCGAGGCACTTTCGAAGTGCTCGCTGACACGACGGAGCGCGTGCTCCGGAACTTCTACGTCGGTTCCCGGCTGCTCGGACCTCTCCATAGCTGTCATATCTCCCGGATGTCAGACCTTCTGGGCGTTCACGTAGAGCTCGCAGCCATGATCGGGCATGTACTTGGTCATTCGCTCAAGCCCGTCGACGAGCGATGGAGGGAAGGCGCCGCTCCGCAAGATCGCATCCATCTGCCCATGCGTGAACGGCTTGATGAAGTACGTGCCGCACTCCATAACGCTGAAGCGTGCCGCGGCGAGCAGTTCGTTGAGCCGTTCTCGGTCGAACCGCCCGTAATGCCCGAACGCCTGGTCCATCTCCGAGGTCTCGAAAACGTTCGCGATCATGCCCATCTCGAGCGCGAGCAGCCGGTGGAACGACAGCATGTTCGGAACGTTGATGTGGACGGTCGTGGTGTCCGCGCAGAGTGAACGCACCGCTTCCAACAGTCGAAGCGGCTCGCGCACCTCGTGCAGCAGGGCGCTCACCACGATGAAGTCGAGCGTCTCGCCGCCCAACGCCTCGACCTGCTCCTCCAGGGAACCCTCCCAGACCTTGATTCGCTGGTCGGTGCCGGCGAGTTGGCGCGCCCGTTCCGCGAAGTCCGCAATCGGCTCGACGATTCGCCAGGCGTCAAAGTCGCCATAGTGACTGAACAACGGCTCCAGCCCGCAGCCCACTTCGAGGACACGTCGCGCGCCGTAACCCGAGAGCCAGTGAAGAACCTGCCGGCGGCGAACCGCTATGAGAAGCGTCTCAAACGATCGCTCCGCATACTGCTGCGCGTAGCGCTCGCCGTATGTCTCGGCGTCGGTCACTCGTCCGCCAACGTCAGCCGGTAGAAGTCGTGCATGACGGCGCGCGCGCCGAAGCGTTGCTTGTACGCGAGCAGTCCCTGGTTCACGGCGTGGCCACCCTGCTCGGTCGAGATGCCGAAGTCGAAAAACCGCGCCCGTCCGCGGAACGAGTCGATGATGTGCGCGAACACCAGGTCCAAGCCTCGTACCTCGCGTGCCTGGTCACTGCTGGCGCTGTACTGGGCATGACAGACCGTCTCGGTGAGGTAGGTCACCGCGCCGGCCTCCAGGCTGTCGCCACGATAGGCGCCGAAGAGCTGAATCTGCTCGGGGAAGCGGCCGGCAAGCAGCGTGATCTCGTCGAGGCTGTGGACGGGGGTGACCCCGTGACGCGCCTCGAGATTCGACGTCAGCAGGGGCCAGAAGCGATCGTATTCGTCGCTCGTCCGGACTTCGAAGCCCGCGCGCACGGCCTTTCCAGCCTTCCTCATCCTCCATCGCCATCGGTCTTCCCAGGCGAATTCAGCGCCGTAGTCCAGGACGCTCAAGAGATCACGGCGATAGAGCTCGGCGCCGTGGAGGAAGAGTGCGTACAGATCCTCCTCGGCGGGACTGCGGTGGTAGATGTGCGGCACGGACTTGTAGATGAGCGTCGTTATGCCGGCGGCACGCAGGTGGCGCGTCGTCGCTGCCAACAAGTCCAACATGATCTCGGCTGTCATCCGCCGGTCGGTCACGAATCCGCCGTAGGTCAGGCCTTCATGGGAGATGAGGTCGTGACCCCGCCGAGTGGCGGGAAGGAGTGCCCGGATCGCCCCGTGTTCGTCGGTCACGATCAACGAGGCGTCCGGAAAGCGATCGGAGTGGTAGTCCACGTAGCCGCGCTGGAACAGGAAGGTGCCGTTGTTGGAATTGGCGACGAACGCGTCCCAGCGCGTCTGGTCCTCGTCAGAGTAGTTCTGGACGATGAGCCCACTCACGAGGCTAAGCATGCCGCACCATCGCACCGAGCGCGTCTCGGCGGCCGGGGCGAGATCAGCAAGAACACTCGCGTCCGCGCGTCCGCGCTGACGTTCTAGATGTAATACTTCCGCGGCGTCGCCGTCAACCACGGGCTTTCTCCCGCCGTTGCTGGAAGTGCGGTCCGACTGGATCCGACCGAATCCGGCCCAGTCAGGACGCGACTGGCGCGAAACTGGCGCGAATCACGCCTCCAGCGCCGCCAGCCGCGCCGCGGTGTCGGCACGCTCGAGGTAGGCGTCGAGCAGCCCGGCGGCCTCTTCCTCGTTGCCGGGCATCAGGTGGCCGTAGCGGTCCAGCGTGATCGAGATGTTGGCGTGGCCCATGTAGGTCGACAGCGCTTTGGCGTTGACGCCGGCGGCGATCATCAGCGATGCGAACGTGTGCCGGCACTCGTGCAGCGTGATCCGCTCAAGCCCCGCCGTTGACCACGCGTGGTCTGCGCGGTGCGACAGCGGCGAGGGTGAGAACGGCACGGTGGCGCTCGCTCCGAACATCAGGCCCTCGGGCTGATCGCGGCAGGCGAGCCGGAGCAGATGCTCGTCGAGGTAGTCGCGCAGCACGGCCGCGACGGGGACACGCCGAGGCTTGCGGCTCTTGGTCGTGATCGCCTCGCCTTCGGACACGTCCCAGCCGCGGCGGACGTGGATCTTGCCGGCGCCGAGGTCGACGTCCTCGACTCGCAGTCCCATCAGCTCGCCGCGGCGCAGGCCCCCGTACATCGCGGTCGCCCAGAGCGCCCGGTCGCCCGCCGGCAACGCGGCGAGCAGGCGCGCGCCCTCGTCGGGGGAGGCGATCCGGTCGCGGCCGCCGCGCACCGCTGGCATCTCGAGGCCGGTCGTCGGGTTGACCGCGACCTCGTTGCGCCCCACCGCTCGGCGGTAGATGTTGCGCAGCAGGTTGAGTGTCGTGCCGATCGTGGACGGGTTGAGGTCCTGGGCGATCAGTGCGTCGACGAGGTCCTGGATGTCGGTGCGGGTCACCGCGGACAGCTTGTAGCGCCCGAGCTCGGGCTCCAGGCGCAGCCGCCACGCTGTCTCGTAGGCCCGGATCGCGGAGGGCTTGTAGGCGTCGCCCGATCGGGGACGGATGAGCCCGGCCGCGGCGCCCTCGAGCCAATCCTCGGCGGCCTGGCGGACGGTGACCTGGGTCGGGGCTCGCATCAGCCGCTTGCGCACTGCCGGCACCGAGTCCTGGCGCCACTCGGCTGCCGCGGCACGGGTCGCGAACTGCTTGCGGATCTTCTTACCGTCGCGCTTGGAGTAGACCGACGCCTCCCACGGGCATCGACAGCGACCTTCGCCGTCGCACCCGCGCCCGTGGCGTTGACGGATTCCGGTGGCAGCCATCAGGTCACCGGCCCCTCGATCGTTACGCCCGCCGCGGTCGCGGCGCGCAATCGGCGAGCGTGGAGCGCATCGAGGCGACGCTCACCGTCAGACCGGAGCAGCTCCGCGTAGTCGGCCAGGTCGGCTACGAGCCGTGATCCAGCTGGTGGACGGTTCTCGTGCAGGTATCGCTTGATGAACAGGGCGAGGTCGAGTTCGGCCCGGGCGTCCCACGCGACCCCCGGGAAAGGATCGGCGTTCGAGATCTCAAGGGCCATTACGCCACCTGCTGATAGGCGGTGGCCAGTCGCCGCCGAAACGCCGGCGACCCCTGGTGACCAATACGGTCAAGCGCGGCGTCGAGCCGGCGGGGATCGAGCCGGCGGGGATCGGGACGCTGGGGCTCCGTGACCATCGCCGCCCATGCCTCGCCGGCGGTGTCCCATGCCTCGCCGGCGGTGTTCAGCCGCGCGCGGGCGGCAACGAGCGCCTCGGGGTCAACGCCCGCGTGCGGCGGCGCGTCGCACCCAACCAGCTCGTCAAGTGCGCTTTCCCAGCCGCCGGCCACTCTGGCCAACTCCTCGAGCGCGGACATCAACTCATGCCCGGCGTCCTTCAGCCGGCGGGGCATCAGCTCGGCGGGGCGGGTGGTGGTGCGGGTTGCTACAGCTGCCATGACGACTCCTTGGGTTGGAGCGCCGGGGTACGGGTCTGGCGAGGAAGCCAACCGTCTAGCACGGTAGGTTGGCTGGCGCGTCGGATCTGAACTATCCGGTGCCATGCCCCCGGCCGTTGACGCGGTGCGGGGGCGCTTTGTTGGTGAGCAGCACTCTAGACCTCGCGCGGGCGGCTTACCACGGTGTTCACACGCAGCTTTGCTGCGCGTCGCGGATCTCCTGCGCCCCGGCTGAACTCGGCGCTTCCTGGCGCGCGAAGGGCGCGCACCCCGCGCAAACCCGCGGCGGCACTGGCCGCGGCGAGCGGTCACCGATCTACCCCATCTAACTCAGCGTGCTCGGCCAGCCAACGCTGCAGCTCGGCGACGGGCACGAGCCGGCGGCGGCCGAGGCGCACCAGGCGGACCTCGGGCGCGACGTGCTCGTTCCAGAGATCCCACGAGATCCCGAGCGCGGCGCAGGCCTCGTCGATCGAGAGCGCCATCTTGGGCAGCTCGTAGGTGGCGCGCAGCTTGACCGCAGCGTCGCTCACGACGCGGCTCTCCAAGGCAGAGCACGGAGGGGATCGAACCGGACGAGCTCGCCGCGCCGGCCCGCGTCCAGCGCGGCGATGTCGCGCGTCTCGTGCTTCTCGACGAAGACAGCCCACTCGTCGGCGAGCTGCTTACGGCGAGCGGCGCCGTACTCGAAGTCGTCCAGGTTCACGCTCCGGAGCCGGTCGAGGCCCTGCTCGCGGATGAACGCGCCGATCAGATGGTGCAGCTCGCCGGCGTGCTCCCAAGCGGACTCGTCGTCGGCGCGAGCGCGCTCCCCGATCTCCCATGACGACTTATGGATCCGCGTCCTTGCCTTGAGCACGCCGCCCCGGCCGAAGATGGCGGTGTAGGCCTCGGCCCACGTGGGCACCGACGGATCGCGGCGGATCTCCGCCACCAGCGCCGACACCGATGGCCGCTCGAGCATGCCGCGCGCCACGCACGCCTTGACCGCGGCTAGGACCTGCGCCGCGGTGTAGTCGTCCAGAAACAGGCGCCACGCCTTCGCTGTTGTGTCGTCGAACGGGTACGGCCACGCCTCCTCGATCAACAAGCACAGCGTGTCCCACTCCGGTGGCGAGATCACCTCAGCCGCCCGCCTGCTCGATCAGCGAATCGAGTGCCGCTGCCCGCCGCGCCCGCCGCGCTTCCCGCGTCTCGCGCGGCGAAGGAACCCGCGACCGGTCCTCGAGACGCACGACGTTTCTCTCTGCAGTCCCGTTCTTCTCCTGCTGTGGTTGGCGACTGGTTTCCTTCCCTGGCCGCGCTTGACGGGCAACCGGTTGCCGTCCTTGATCGCTTGAAAGGAAACCGGTTGCCTTCCTTGAATCCACCCGGTAGTTCGGCAGCCGATAGAGGTTCGAGCCGCGGCGCCGCCGGCGGCGCTCGAGCAGGCCGGCCTCGCGGAGCGCGCTGAGATACGGCCCGAGCGTGCGCGGCTGCACGTGCAGGAGCTCGGCGAGGTCATCGCGAGACGCCTCAAACCAATCCGACGGTCGTAGCGGGCGGTGTTTCGTGCGCATGCCGACCGTCGCGAACGCCCGGTAGAGCGCGTCCCCCATGCTCAGCGTGCAGGCAGGTCGGGGAAACAGCTCGCGCAGGAGCCTGTCTTCTTTGACCGTCCGGCACGAGAACGCCGTTTCGTCGGCGGCCTCTATTACCTGGACGGGCAGATCGAGCAGCGACATCTGCTCGCTCATACGCCAAGCTCGAGCGGCAGCTGCTCGCCAAGATCCGCGACGTCGTCGTCCGGCTCTAGCTGCGATGCCCGCGTCGCCGGTGCGCCGTCCCGACTCGCGCAGCGGATGGCCACCATCTGAATGGGTGCCGAAAGCGCTGCAGTTGGGCAGGTGCGCGCCCTACCGGTGCCAGTGCGAGGCGACTGCGTCGTGCGCTTCCTGGCCGGCATTGACCGGCGACGCTACGCCCGACTGGATCGAAACCCCCGGGGTTTCGGACCGGCGCTAGAGGGGGTTTCGATCCACTTTCTTCGCGAGCGCTCGCTGCACCTGACCGCGAGAGATACCCATGTGCAGCGCGATCTCGCGCTGAGTCTCGCTGGCTGACCTGGCGCGGATCTCCGCGAGGGCGTGCTCGTCCAGCTCCCCCGGTCGACCGTTCCGCTTTCCGTGCTCAGCGGCGATCAAACTGTTCATCCGGCCGCCTGCCTTGCTCCGCGCCGCCTTGCCGTGGAACCGCTCGACCAGGTCGAGGCGCTCGTCGCCGCTGTTGAACCGGTGATAGCGCGGGTCGGGGGAACTGCGCAGCCGAGTGACCAACTCGTCGACGGCTGCCGTGCTGAACAGCCACGGTTTATCGAACCCGAGATCGTGCTCGCGCTCGAGCAGCCCGCTGCGGATGTATCGAGCGATCATCGGCTTGGTCCGAGGCAGACCGGCGCGGCGCAGGCGCTTGAGCAGCTCGTCGCGGTCGATCAACCCACGCTCGGCCTTCACGCGCTCGACGTCGGCGCGGTAGCGGCGGTTGCCGTCCTGCAGCGCCTGCAGATCCTCCGGCGTCTCCAGCCCGCGCCTCAGCCCGCGCGCTTGCGGGCGCATCGTGACACGCCGGGCCACGAGGTCGGAGTGAACGATCGAGGCTGACAACCCGAGCGCCTTGGCGATCTCTCGCTCGGACTCGAGCAGGCGCACGTAGTGGTCGACCACCTGGTCGCGCCGCGCCTCGATGACGTTGCAGCCCAACCGTGCGCAATGGCGCGACCACCGGCCGGGATCCAGACAGGCCTTGCAGCCGATGCTGCGCGCCGCCGGCGACTGCTCAACAGCACTGCTCACCCGGCAAGGTTTACGACGTCGCTCGGACGCCACCACCTCTCCCCTTAAACCCGCAACGCCGCCCGGAAAGGAGACGGACGGCGCTTTGGGTGTGAGTGCTGTTAGGCGAGGCTGATGATGGCAACTCGCCCGGCGGGTGACGCTGGCGCGCGCTAGGCGCGCACCCCTCGCGATCGCCCGTCGTTGCTGGCCACGGGCGACGGATGCGGATGTGTCCGATCTGGCGGGTTTACCTATGCGAACTCGCCGGGTCGCGGGGGCGCAAGGTCGTTATGGGCGATCTCGGGGTCGGCCAGGCACGGGTGGGCGCCGTCGAGCAGCTCCTGGCGCGGGATCTCGGAGAACGGCGCAGTCTTCAAGAAGCGCAAGACCAGAAAATAAACCCGGTCGACCGCGTCGTATTGAACTAGCGGGATACGGTCCGGAACCATCAGGCGAGCGACGTTCACGATCGCCTCCTCGGGCATCGCCGATCTGCCGGTTTGGTGGTAGCGGAGCACCTCGCGCTGCGCGAGCACCATCGCGCCCGCACAATGATGCGCACGCCGCGCGCCGGGCTTCCCGGCGAGGTATTGGTGGCAAATCATCCACCGGCTTAACCCCTGGCCGTTCCACAACTTCTTGCGCCATTCGTGGTTGCTGACGATGCCGCCGTCCTTGCGCCAACGGCATGACGAGCACGGCTCCCAGTTCGTGATGGTCACCAGCTGCCCCCAGTTCGCCTTGCGCCAGGGGCACGTCGCGCAGGGCTGCGCCGGCGCAGGACGTTGGCGGTTTCCCGCCTGACGGCCGGCCTCAACAGCGGGGCACCGTTCGGTAGGGCTGGTCACGCGACGAAGTCGGACCGGATCGGATGCACGACATCTGAGACCGCCGCAAAAGGCCTGCTCATCGTCGGGTGCGCGCCTTCCGCGCGCCAGTGTTCATGGCCGCGCTACGCGCAGCTCGTGACGGACGTCGACCCCGAGCTCGTCCCCGAGGCGCACAGCTCGGCGACGTACTGGATGGCGCCGGAGGCGAAGCCCCGGAAGGCCACGGTCTCGAACGTCTCTTGGAACAGTTCGAAGTCGTTGCTCGCGTCGAGCGTGCTGTCTCTGACGACGCCGAGGTCAAGTCGGCCGCCGTCGAGGAACTGAATCTGCCCCTCGGCGAAGATGTAGAACACGAGCTTCGTGGGAAACGTCTCGATCGCGCCGGCGGTCTGGATCGCGAACGTCTGCGCGACGCCTCCGCTGACCGAGGCCGGCTGGCCGTCAACGTGCCAGATCGGTTTGACGCCGGTGGTGGTGAACAGGCTGTCGATCTGATCGTCGGAGATCATCAGCGAGTTCCAGTCGGAGTTCTGACCGTGAGCGAGCTCGCGAGCGAGGTCAGCCCTGAGCAGGCCCTTGAGCCAGTCGGGGAAGATCGCGGTGATCGTCTGCGTGTCGGGGATGCGGTGCCCGTAGCGGTAGGCGGCGACGGCCTGGTGCAACGTGACCAGCAGGTCCCGGGCGGCGCCGAGCACCGTGGCCGTGGTGACCCCCTGGACGCACTGCGCGGCAATCAGGTTCAGCAGGTTGTTCTCGGCGATCCGGGCGGCGGCCGAGGCCGCCAGGTCAACGTTCGCAGCCATCTGCTCGGGAGCGAAGCGCGCCTGCATGTTGCCGAAGCCGATCCGGGTGGCGACGGCCTCGACGTAGAGCTGCTCCTCGGTGCCGCACTGAACCGAGATCACCGGCTTGGTCGCCAATCCAGGCGCCGCGTCGGTCGCTTCGGTCCAGATGCCGGTGGCGCCGGCCAGTCCGCCGATGTCGGGCGGTTGGACGTAGATCAAGCCGCCGCGGGTCGCCTCGAAGGCGGGAAGGCCATCGCGCAGTGGCCGATCGGCGCTCGCCCACGTCGGCAGCGTGTAGTCGACGTTGACCGGCATGCAGATCCCGCCGGTCGCCGTCAGGGCCTCAGGGGAACAGACCGCGTCCATCAGCAGGGCGTTGTGCTCCTGGTCGCTGGTGAGCTGGCGATCCTCCGGATACTCGGTCCGGGCGCTCGCAAGCAGCACGTCGCCACGCGGCGGCCCGTGGCGTGGCATCCGGTCGAGCGTCTCGGCGATCGCCGTGGCAAGCGCCATCCGGTCGGTGATCGGCTCGAGGCTTCGGCCCATCGCGGCGGTGGCGGTCAGCACCGCGCGGTTGCGCGCCGGCGAGGCGCCGGCGGCCTCGGGGCTGCGTTGCGGGTGGCGCTGGCGTGCGGCCATGGCGGTCACGGCGTTGGACGACGTGGGCGACGTCGACGCCGCGAGAGCGGTGCGCTCGCGGGCGGCGAACTGACGGTTGACCGCGTCAGAGGCCAGCTGCAGCGCCTGCAGCTCGCCGATCCGGCCGGTGTCGTGCTCTGCGTCCTTCGGAAGTCCATCGAGGGCGTCGATGATGTCGAGCTGGAAGGCGCCGATCTCGTCGTCGCTGAGCTCGCCGAGCTTGCCGAGTCGCGACCTTAGTTCTAGGTCCATGAAACAAGCGTGGCACCCTCAGAATCGCGTCCGTCCGACGGCGTCATCGCTGGCGCGCATCGGGAGCGCACCCGTCCATTTGCAGGGCTTTTATGGTCTCGTCAGATGAGCTTGATCGGTGATCCGCGCCGCAACGGTGCGGTGCTGATCCTCGCACGACTTCGAGCAGAACCGATCGGGTTGCACCACCCAGTTGGTTCCGCAGGTCTCGCACTGCCGAGCGGCATGCCCTACCCAGGGCGCGGGCTGCGGATCCGGGCGTGGCGGATGGCCGGCGCGGCGCCGCTCGAGCTCGTAGTTGAACTCGCGCCGGCAGTCGCCCCCTTCGCAGAATTGAGCACGCACGGCTTGATCGGTGGGCAGTAAGCGGTCGCACTGCTTGCAGCGCCGAGCCTCGAGCTTGAGGTCGACGCTGTCGGGGCGCGAGATCTCCTCGACTTCCCGGAGCGCATGCTCCGGGGCCGTCGCCGCCATGCCGGCGAACGCACGTGGGCGCGAGATCTCCTCGACTTCCCGGAGCGCATGCTCCGGGGCCGTCGCCGCCATGCCGGCGAACGCACGTTCCCAGCCGGCCCGCGTCGCCTCAAACGCCAACCGCCAGTCACCGGGCGTCGACGAGATCCGCGCAGCTCGACCGACCGCTTGCGGCCACGCCATCTCGAACGACCAGCCGTACACGCGGGCATCGTGCAAAAGCAGGCCGAGATATTCGGGCGGGTCCACGGCGAGCGCCTCAGGGGTTGAGCAACTGCTTGCGGAGCTGCTTGACGTGCTCCGGGCGGATATCGCACTCGGCGTCGTGTTGGATCGCTGCCCAGTCGCCGGTGAACGTCGGTGGCAGGCCGGCGTCGCCGACGTCGAGGACGTGGGCGTCGGTCAGCAGGTGAACGTATCGGTGATCGACGGTGGCCAGCTCGTCCTCGCCGAGCGCCCGCCGTCGCGCACCGCATACCGGGCAGACCCCTTCAAAGCAGCTGATCAACTGCGCCCAGATTGCCTGACACAGCGGCGCCGGCAGGAGCTCCGGGACCTCGGTCACGAGGTGTCGGTCGTCTGGGCCCTGCCAGTCGACGCTCGCGCTGCCATCCGGATCGAACATGTCGACGCGGCGCCAGCCGTTCGAGGCAGCAGCGATTCGCAGTCGGTCGATCCGAATCGTCGATAGGTCTCTCACCGGATCATGCTCCTTCGCTTGTTGTTGTCGTGCGAGCAGCCGCGCCAGTCGCCTGTAGAGGTCACTCATCGGTCTTGCGGACGTCACGTGCGGTCGTCCATCAGATGACGCAGATCCGTGCTAGCGCCGCGAGGCCAGTGTTTGCGGGTAATCGCGGGGCGTGCGCGCCCCGTGCGCGCCAGGCCCGGGCATGCTCAGGCGTCCGTATCTGGCGGGTCGATGAGATCCGCGACGGCTCGCAGCATCGACCGCGCTGCTGCGGTGTCCTCACGAGCGTTCACCGCTTTCCACCAGCGCGGCTGACGTGCGCGCGCCCGTCTGAGGCGCTGCAAGGCCTGACCGACGTCGACGTCGTGGCCGAGCTCGGTGAGACGGGAGACGTCGAAGTCGGGGGCCATGATCGGAAGCAGCTGACGTTGAGCCCCATCCTGGAGGCGCCGGCGCGCCGCCTCAGCGACCTGCGGCGCCGCGCCGCCGTGCATCACACAGACAATCCCGCCGGGGATCGCCAGGCGCCGACAACGCTCGCCGCTGCGCTTGGAATGCGCCCGGCAGCGTCGCGCGGAGGTGGTCGCGTCCATGGGGTCGGCGCTCGCGCCCATGCGACCCATCTTGCCGCGTCGGCAGGTCGGCGTCGGCGAAGTGTCAGCGAGATCCGCCGTCGCCGGCGACAGAACCCTTGTCGGCGAACCGCTCTCGCGCCGCGTGTCTGGACACACCCAGCGGTAGCGCGATCAGGCCCCATGATCGGCCGTGCGCGCGTGCGATCTCGACGCGCTCCCGCACCTGCGCCTCAGCGGCGCGCTGGGCGTCCACCGCCTCAGCGATCGCGCGCAGGTCGCTGGTGTCATCGAACTCGATCGTGGCAGGGTCCAGCTCCTCGAGTTGTCGCTCCAGCCGCTCGGCGGCCCCCTTGATCTCTTGATCGGTGTACTTGGTCATGGTGACAACGTACCTTGTCGGGCTCTACCCCACCAAGGTCGTTCAGCCCGGGATTAGCGCCAGGATCCGGGCGACCGTCCCAGCGTCGCCGACCACCTGCTCGAGCACGCCGGGCAGCTGCGCCGGGTAGGGACGATCGCCGGCGAGCCAACGACTGACCGCGGAGATCGACGCGCCGGCCGGCGGCATCAGCCTGGCGACGTCGCTCAGCGTCTGGCCGGCCTCGGCGAGCGCGTTCTTCGCCGGCGCAGATCCCCGACGCGCCAACGGCGGCCGCAGCGGCACGTACGGAGAGTCATGCGGCGCCGAGCGCCGCGCGATCCGGATCAGCCGCTCATCGACGTCGACCAGGGCTCGAGCTCCCAGCTTGAGCGCCAGGGGAAGCGGCGCAGCCACTGCGCGGCCGCCTGGAGGGTAACCATCTCGTCGTGCAGCGCGGTGGCTTGGCGGCAGGCGTCGACGAGCTCCGCCCGGGCGGCGACCGCGCGGCTGGCGATCGCCAGTTCCCAGCCGTGGCCGACCTGGTCGACCGCGGACTTCAGGTGGTCCCGCGAGCTCGAGGCCTCGCCGAGGTCGACGGCGTAGGCCTCCAGCGCGGGCCTGACCGACTCGGGGACAACTTCGACCGGCAACAGACCGATCAACGGCGCCGGCGCGCGCCCGACGTCGAGGCCGCGCGGTCGAGGCAGGGCCTCTGCGATGCACGCGCCGCGCTCGAGCGGGATGGCCGACACATGCTGGAGTGTGAACGTCGCGGTGACGCGACTGGCGCGGATCTAGGGCGCGAGCCCCGGTTGAAGGGTGAAATCCCTGCAAATCGGGGTCTAGGCGCTAGATGTAATACATCGGCGCGCCGGCGGCGCGGAGCTCAAGCTCTGAGACCGATGCGACGGTCGCTTCCGAGAGCACCGCCGAGGCGGCCTGCGCGGCCTCTGCGAACACTCCGGTGGCGCCCGCGCCGAGCGGGCCGTCGAGCACTTCGACGAGTTCCAGCACGGTCACCTCGGCAGCGGGCCGCGCCAGCGTGTAGCCGCCCTTGACGCCACGCTGGGAGCGCAGGATTCCGGCCCGCCGCAGGCTGGCGAACAGCTGCTCGAGGAACTGCACCGGGATCGCACGGCGGCGCGCCAGCTCGGCGATCGGCACGGGCCCGGCGGCCTGCAGCCGGTGCAGCTCGACCAGGGCGCTCAGCGCGTACGGGGACTTCGTCGTGATCGACAGCATCCGCAGACCGATCCTACGCGACCCGGCGTAAGTTCTAGATCCAGCCCCGTTCGGTCGCCATCAGCACCGCCTGGGCGCGGTCCATCGCCCCCAGCTTGCCGTAGACGTTGTGCAGGTGGGTCCGGATCGTGCTCGTCGAGAGGCCGAGCTCGGAGGCGATCTGCTTGTACACCATCCCCTTCGCCAAACGCCGCAGGACGTCGATCTCACGACTGGACATCGGACATGGCTCCACCTGGCGCGGACGGGCCCCGTCCGACGGCAGCGGCAGCTCGTACATCACCGTCCGCAGGCTCGTCGGGCTGAGCTCGACGATCCGTGCGGCGGACAACATCTCCGACGGCGAGATCGTCCCGCCGAGCACGTAGTGGGCGAGCATGTCGGCCAACCGCACGATCGCGGCCTCGTCGGCGGCGTCCTCGGAGTGATGGCGCTCGATCACGCTCGCGATCGAGCGCGGCAGCGCCCAGCGGCGGGCGAGCACGCCGCCGACCAGCGAATGGTCAACGCCGAGCTCACGGCGCTCGGCCCGGAGCCGTTCCTCGGGCGTCCTGGCGTCACCGTGCACCTGCTCGGGGTATCCCGGGTAGGCGTGGACCAGCACCAGCTTGCCGATGTCGTGCAGCAGCGAGGTGACCATCAGCCGGTCGCGGTGCTCGTAGCCGATCTCGCGCCCGAGCCGGTCGGCCGACCGCTGCGTCGCGATCGCGTGCAGCCGCAGCCGCTCCGGGATCCCCTGCCAGACCGCGGTGCGCTCGAAGAAGTCGAACGTCCGGGCGCGGCTGGCGATCGCTTGGACGGTGTCGATCGACAGCACCTCGACGCCGGCGACAACGCTGTCGACCCGGCCGCGCATCGGGCCGTCGACCTGGTTGGCCAGCCGCACGACGGTGACCGTCAATGCCAGGTCGGCCTCCACCGCGGCGACCACGTGGGAGATCGACGGGCGACCACTCTCGAACAGCCGCATGACACGGTTGCGTGACTCCACCAGCACCGGGTAGCTCTCCAGTGCCTCGAATGCCATCGTCAGGCGCCGGCCGTGTCCCTCGTTGTGCCGCGCCGCCGGGGTGGGGTCGATCGACCCGGCGCCGACCACCGCTCTACTGGCCACGGACCCACCTCATCAGTTGCCTTGAGCCGGCCGAATTTGTGCCCGGTGGCACGGCTTTTCCACAGATCGTCACACGTGACTTATCGGCATCTGAGGCGCTGCGGTTTAGCGTCTGGCTCGCGCCCGGTTCGGCGTGCCAGCCATTCCATCCCGATAGGGGGTCAGGTTGCCGCGTTGCCGCCGTCGGCGCGAGCGATCGCAGCGTCGATCCGGGCGAGCGTCTGCTCCCGTCCCAGCAGCGCGACCGACTCGAAGATCCCCGGCGAAACCGTCTGCCCGGCGATCGCCACGCGCACCGGCTGAAACACCGTGCCGGGTTTGACCCCGCGCCGCTCGACGAGGGCGCGCAGCGCCTCCTGAACCGTGTCGGCGTCGAACGGCTGCGCCGCCGCCAGCGCCGCGCGGGCGTCACGCAGGGTGTCGGCACCGCCGTCGGATCCGATCACGCGATCGAACGCCGCCGGGTCGTCGACCGGCCCGTCGAACAGAAACGACACGAGCGGCCAGAAGTCCGCGAGCGTCTGGATCTTCTCCTGAGAGATCTCGACCGCGCCCCGCAGGCCGGCGCGGCCGGTGAAGGTCTCCAGACGCCGGGTCAGCTCGTCGACTCCCAGCGCCCGCAGATGGTCGCCGTTGAGGCTGCGCAGCTTTTTCTCGTCGAACACCGCCGGGCTCTTGGACACCCGCTCCAATCGGAACCGATCGGCCAGCTGCTGCAGCGTGAAGAACTCCTCGTCGGCGGCGAAGCCGGCGCCCAGCAGCGCGATGTAGTTGTCGACGGCCTCCGGTAGGTAGCCGGCGACGCGCAGCTCCTGGACCGACGCGGCACCGTGGCGCTTGGAGAGCTTGCGGCCGTCGGGGCCGTGCAGCAGCGGCAGGTGCGCGTAGACCGGCGACGGGGCCCCGAGCGCCTCGAGCACGAGCAGTTGCTTGGGCGTGTTGGAGAGGTGGTCGGCGCCGCGCACGACGTGCGAGATCTCGGCATCGAGGTCATCGATCGCGACCGCGAAGTTGTAGAGCACCGACCCGTCGGCGCGGGCGATCACCGGATCGTCGAGGCTGGCGTTGGGAAACGCGGTGTCGCCGTGGATCACGTCGCGGACGACCGTCTGTCCGTCGTCGGGGACGTGCAGGCGGACGGCGCCGTCGGGCTCGGGCTCCCCGCGGAAGCCGCGGTCGGCGCCGTTGGCGACCTTGAACGCCTTGACGTCGTCGCCGGTCGCGCTGGA
>Ga0302325_10016674_pt1 | contig 15553 bp, 20 predicted proteins | sample Palsa_T0_2_FD_201948 | JGI IMG/M metagenome (GOLD analysis project Ga0302325, IMG submission 201948) | Peat permafrost microbial communities from Stordalen Mire near Abisko, Sweden - Palsa_T0_2 | ecosystem: Environmental > Terrestrial > Soil > Palsa > Peat permafrost | place: Sweden: Abisko...
AGTTACGGGCTCACAAGCACCATAGGGAGGGCAGCGTTCGGCAGACGACAACCCACATCATCCCACCATTTTCACCCGCCCCGGGTCGCCGCTCCGGCGACGGCAGCTAGTTTGAACGGCCCGAACCGACCAGCGCCTTGCCGCCAGCGTGGCGCCGCGCGCGAGGCGAAGTATGGGCGCGGCGACGTCGCCGTTGCTTGCGGCGCCGAGGGCTGGAAGCGCGACCCATGTGGATAAGCTCGACTGGTGTGGGACGATGTTCCAGGAGATGCGACTCGCCGATTGGTTCGCCGAACGGAGCGCCAGGGGGATGCTGACGCGCGCGGCCGGCGGCTGGGTGCTCGTCGGGCTTCCGCTCATTGCCGCGCGCATCTGGTGGTCGGTCGCCGCCGCCATCGCGGTGTTTGTGGTGACCCTGACGATGTACGTGGCGGCAGCGGTCCGCTACATGCACCGGCACCCCGAACAATCCTGAGGCTGGCGGCAGCTAACTGAGCCAGCTGTCCCCAACGCCGGCCTAGAGCTATGGCCTGCCCGCGTGCGGGACCTCGACCGTGGTGGTCAGGAGGATCGCCTCGCGCGCTTGGCGACGATTCATCTCCAAAAAGTCTGGTGCGGCGCAGATCAGCAGGGTGCGTCCATCATCGCCACCGAGCGCACAAGCGAAGCAGCCGAGCCCCTCAGGAATTCGAATCTCGTTGACGATCGTTCCTCCTGGGGCGACGCGTATACAGCGTGCACCTGCCTCGTCGGCCGCCCAGATGTGTCCTTCGGCGTCAAGGGTGCATCCGTCCGGGCCGACGCTGATCTGCGGAAGCATCTGCTCGAGCGACCCCAGAGCCGGTGTCGGCGCCAGTTGCGCCCACACGCGGCGGTCGCTCAGCGACCCGTCGGCGGCGATCGTGAATGCCGTGTATCGGCAGCCAGCAGTCTCCCCGACGATCAGCGTCTTGCCGTCCGGCGTGATCACCGAGCCGTTGGGGAACATGAGATCCTCGGCCGCGACGGTCGCGGTGCCGTCGCGATCGACGCGGATGAGTGGCGCCAACTGCGGATCGGCGAACGCCATCAGGTCAAAGCCGAAGCAGCCGACCCACGCGCGCCCCAGCTCGTCGACGACTAGGTCGTTGAGCGAGCTATCGGTGAACGCACTGAGCTCCGCATGAACGCTCATCGTCCCGTCCTGGTCGCGTCGCAGCAGGCGCTGGTCTTTCATCGAGACGACCAGCAACGAGCCGTCGGGGAGCCACCCCAGTCCGGACGGTTGGTGTTCGACCTCCAGCACCCGCTCCTCGACGCCGTCAACGCTGACGGTGTAGACCGCCTCGCGGTAGAAGTCCGAGACCCACCAGCGACCGCCATGCCACCGCGGCGACTCGAAGAACGCGCCGCCGGCCAAGAGCGGAATGAGCGCCGGCGGGGCCATCTGAGAAACCATATGCGAACGCGGCCGATCCCGTGACGCCATGGGCTGGGTCCGGGGGTGCGCAGGTGCCGGGCCGCCGGAGTTCATGCTGGGCATGCGCCCGCTGGGCGTCGGGTCAGTCGCACTTCCCTGCGTAGCCATTGGGCGACCTGGTCGAGCACCGATTGGCCGACCGTGAATGTGCTGACCGGGTCCGCGATCAGCGACACGACGACGCCGGAGTCACCGGCGCCGATGATCCCGGTTTGCCGAACGCCGTATTGATTCTCGGGCTCGGGGCCCCAGCCTCCCTTGAACCCGACCTGTGGGAACCCGGCTGCTCCGAGGCCGAAACTTTCTGAGGGCTCGATGTCGCGCATCAGCCCCAGCTCGAAATCTGTGTCGGCTCGCGGCAGGACGCACCCCAGTGCCAGCGCGCGGAAGAACCCCACTTCTGCGGTGGGCGTCCACGGCGTCTGCCCGAACGTCGTGGCGTAGCCGGGCGGGGGCGGCGCGGTGGTGACCTGCGTCTGATCGTCGCCGACGCCCCGCAGCAGGCTGGTGGCGTACGCGCTGGCGCCGAGCAGGCCGCCCCGGTCAGCTTCCAGGTCGCTGAACAGGGCCAGGATCGCGCTGTTGTCAGATTGCGTGATGGCTGCGCGGGCCAACTGGATCTGGTCAGGCGTGAAATTGTGGACGCCGCGTTTATCGCGCAGCAGCGCGGACAGGATCAGGATCTTGGAGGTGCTCATCGCCTGCATGGCCGGATCCCCCCCGAGGACCTCCAGCGTCCCGCGCCCCAGTGGCTGGATCGCGATCGCGATCCGAGCTTCCGGCTGAAGCCTGCTTCTCAGACTGGCGAAGGAGGCTCGAGCATTTGCTTTCAGCGCCGGCGCTGGGCGCGCTGCAGCCTGCGCGCTCGCACTGGCCGGGAGTGCGGGCGCCCGGGGCATGCTCGGGTGGGGCATCCTGGTCGCCGGCGCCAGCCGCACGCGGCTGGGGGCGACGCTCGTCTGCCCGCGCGCGGGCGTTGTCAACCCGGTGCTCTGCGCGTGTCGAGTTGCGGCCGGGGCGCTCGTTTCGGCGACGGCGGGACGGTCTGCGGGACGAGAGAATGCGTACGCGAGCGCGCCGGCGCCGAGCAGATCCACGCAGACGACGGCGACGATGAGTCGGCGCGAGCGCCACCACGGGCTTCCACGCCGGCGTTGCCTACTCGTGGTTCTCACTTCACCCGTTGTACACCGCCGCGGCCGATGCGGGGAACTGGTGGCAGTTCAACCTCAGCTTTCTCAACCCCACGATCGATGCGCTGGCTGATCGTCTTCGGGCTCGCCTGGCGGCGGGCGTGCGTCCCGGCGAGAGCAATCGGCTAGTGGCGACCGGCAGCGATCGGCGGCGGCTCCGGCGTGGGGACAGGGCAGAATGAGCGTCATGGAAACCACTGAAGTACCGACGGGCCATACTCCTGAAGGGGGTGTGCTCGTGGGCAGCGAAGGCGCCCGGCGGCGCCTATTGGTGTTCGAGGATCCGCAGTGCCCCTACTGCCGCGAGTTTGAGGCCGCATCCGGGGATCTGCTGCGTGGCGAGATCGCGGCCGGTGCGGTTGCGGTGGAATATCGAATCCGGTCCTTCCTCGGAAACGAATCGGTGCGTGCGGCCAACGCTCTGGCGGCTGCTGCGGAGGCTGGGAGGTTCGACGAGCTGCGTCGCGAGATCTTCGCCAACCAGCCGCCGGAAGCCAGTGGCGGCTTTTCGACCGAGGACCTGTTGGACCTCGGCCGTCGCGCCGGCCTGACCAACCCGGACTATGTCACGGCCGTGCAGGAGGGCCGGTATGAGAACTGGGCCCGCGAGATCGACGAGGCCTTCGAAGAACAAGATCCCGACGGCACGCCCTCCGCCGTGCTTGACGGCCGGCCGATTGACTCCGACACGCTGTACGACCCCGACGGTCTCGGGGCGTTGATCCGCGACTGATCGGAAGTAGCAACGGGGGCTCTCCCCATTCCCGGCTACTTCACTGAGTCGCGGAAGGCGATTGCCTCGCCACCGATCGCGCTCGACTCCTCGATCGGCACGATCGGGGTCACCGTGAAGCGCAGCCACGGCGTCCACGGAGAAGTCGTCCGGGCTACCGTGGCTGCGCTGTCGGCCTCGATCAGTGCGACACCGCCGTTGCCATCGGCGAAGCCGTAGAACCCCTGGAACTCGGCACCGGCCGGGGGCTGCCACTTGGCGAGAAGCGCGAGCGACCGTCGGGCCCCCTCCTCGCCCGTCTCTTTGAATGCCCACGTCACGTGAAACAGCATCTTGGCTCCGATCCTGTTGGGGATGAGCGGCGAACCTACCACGCGAACCCAAGCCGGTGGCAAAGCCCCGCGCGCCTCCGGCGGGTGTGCGACGAACCCCTGCGTGGCCGTGAAAACCGTTGTAGGCTGCAGCTGGCCGCCGTTTCCGCGGCTCTGGGCATGGAGACCCAGGCGCTGATGCAAAGCGGCGAGGAGGAGGCCTGACCGACGTTCACCCTCTATGAGCATCCCTTCGCGCTCTACTGCCAGAAGGTGCTGGTCGCGCTCAACGAGCAGGGCGTCGCCTACGACGTCCTCGTGGAGCAGCGCGATTTCGACCGCGCCCAGCTGGCCGAGCTGTGGCCGCCGGCGTCGATCCCGGTACTGCGCGACGGCGATCAGGTCATCGGTGAGACGTCGATCATCATCGAGCACGTCGCCGGCGCGCGGCTGGTGCCTTCGCTGGAGGCCCGCAAGTGGGACCGTCTCTGCGACCAGTACGTCTCCGACGCCGTCCAGGCGATCGTCTCCGACACGATCGAAGAGCGCTTCCACGAGCGCGCTGTCGCCCAGGCACGCGGCCGGATCGACATGGCCTACGGCATGCTCGAGGCGCAGCTCACACAGCACGCGTTCCTCGCCGGCGACGCTTTCACGATCGCCGACTGTGCCGCCGCGCCCGGCCTGTTCTTCGCCCTGGCGATCCACCCGTGGAATGAGGGCACTCACCCGCAGCTGACACGCTACTACCGCGCATTGGCGCACCGGCCGTCCTTCGCCAAAGTGATCACGGACGCGCGGCCGTACCGGCACCTGTTCCCGCTGCCCTGGCCGGCCGACTTCGACCGCTACCACTCACTCCCGGGCGAACCACATCAGCCGCCCGAGGCTACTTGACCGCCGACGACCGACCGCGCTACCTCCGCCACGAACGCTGCACCCGACCACGAAACAAGACGACGTATCGTTCGATAGGGGATGCTCAGCACATCGAAGCTGACCTGGCGCGTCGACAGGGGGCATTGGGTTCGATGAGCGCCGTCGCCTCGGCCCGGATCGATAACGGGATTCGGATGGAAGGGCTGGTCAAGACCTTCCGCGGCCCCCACGGACCTATCCACGCGGTGCGAGGGATAGACGTCTCGATCGCCGCCGGTGAGACCGCCGCACTGCTCGGCCCGAACGGCGCTGGCAAGTCAACCACGATCGACATGCTGCTCGGGCTCGCTAAGCCTGACAGCGGCACGGTCTCGGTCTTCGGCCGCGCGCCGCGTGACGCCGTCGACGACGGTCTCATCGGCGCGATGCTGCAGACGGGGGAGCTGATCCGCGACCTCACCGTGCGCGAGATCATCGCGATGATGGCCTCCTTATATCCGGATCCGATGAGCGTCGACGAGGCGCTGAAGCTCACCGGGCTCAAAGACACCGCCGGGCAGCGAACGCAGAAGCTCTCCGGCGGACAGACCCAGCGCGTTCGGTTCGCGATCGCGCTGGTGAGCAACCCCGACCTGCTGGTGCTCGACGAGCCGACCGTCGCGATGGACGTCGAGGGTCGCCGGGAGTTCTGGGTCATCATGCGCGAGTTCGCGGCCCGAGGCAGGACGGTCCTGTTCGCGACCCACTACCTCGAGGAGGCCGACGCCAACGCCGATCGCGCGATCCTGATGGCCCACGGGCGGATCGTCGCTGACGGCCCGACGACCGAGATCAAGGCGCGCGTCGGCAGGCGGACGATCCGCGCGACGCTTCCGGAAGTCGATCCGGCAAGGCTCGCCGCGTTGCCCGGCGTCGCCTCATCCGATCGGCACGGTGACGCCGTGATCCTGAGCTGCACGGACTCCGATCAGGCCATTCGGGCACTGCTAGAAAATCATCCGCTCGCTCGTGACATCGAGATTACCGGGGGAAGCCTCGAGGAGGCCTTCCTCGAGCTGACGGGCGAGCCGGACGTCGACGAGTCCGGGCGGGAGGTGCGATGAACGGGGTCGCCTACACCCGCTACGAGCTACGGCGCACATTCCGCAACCGGCGCTTCTTCCTCTTCTCGCTGGGGTTTCCGCTGGTCTTCTACTGGCTGCTGGCGGTGCCGCAGAGGAACAACCACAACTTCGCGGGCAGCGGCCTGTCCGTACCGCTCTACTACATGGTCGGCCTCGCCGCGTTCGGCACGATGGTGTCGATGATCTCGACCGGTGCTCGGATCGCGGGCGAGCGCCAGGCCGGCTGGACCCGCCAGCTGCGGATCAGCCCACTGCCGGCGCGCGCCTACTTTCGGGCCAAGGTGCTGACCGGATACGGGATGGCGGTGTCGAGCCTGCTCCTGCTCTACGCCTCGGGCGTCGCGCTCGGCGTGAGCCTGCCCGCCCAGCGCTGGCTGGGGATGACCGCCCTGATCCTGGTCGGTCTCCTGCCGTTCGCGGCGCTGGGAATCCTCATCGGCCATCTCGTGACCACTGACTCGGTCGGCCCAGTGATCGGGGGCGGGGTATCGATACTCGCCTTCCTCGGCGGCACATGGTTCCCGATCACCAGCGGCTTTCTGCGCACGCTGGGGCCGTTCCTGCCTTCGTGGTGGCTCGTTCAGGCCAGCCACGTCGCGCTCGACGGTCACGGATGGGGCGCCCGCGGTTGGCTCACGGTTGCTGCCTGGACGGCGATCCTCTCCGCCAGCGCCGGTTGGGCCTACCGCGGTGACACGAATCGCGTGTAGTTGGAGGCCGGCTCCGTCGGCCCGGTGAGTGTGCGACGTCGCTCGCCGCGATGGCTCACGTGCGGGACCCGCGTCATGCACGCACCCTCACCGGACGCGGCCGGGGTCAGCGGTCGTTCCAGCCGGCGCCGGTCGCTGCGTACTCCTCGACCCGCGCCCGCATCAGCGCCTTCAGGAGCTCGATCGGCAGCTCGCGCTCGTAGGGGAGCTTGATGAAGCCCTCACCGGCCTCATAACCAGCGGCCTGAACCGCGGCCCTCTGGGTGGCGAAGAAAGGTGGCGGGAACCGCAGCGAGCAGTGGTTCTTGAAGTTCTGAAGCATCCACAGGGTCGTGTTCTTGCCGCTGACGTACACCGGCAGGTTCCACTTCAGTTCCTCCCGCGCCTCCGAGTCGGCATCGAGGCTGAGCGCCCTGAGCGCCTCGAGGTGCGGCCGCTGGGCATCGCTCAGTTGCGCGAAGAAGTCATCGACGCTTGACCGCTTGGGCATCGGCATGGCATCAGCGTACCCCCCGGTTGGCCCGGGCCTCTGCGACGATGGCGCGGGGCCCCGCCGTGGACGGGTCTCCGTGGCCGTAGCCGTCCGGGGACGTCGAGCTGGTCGCCGTCGTCGAACGGGATGACGTCGGCGACCTTAGGCTGCTTGGCGCCGCCGTTGGCGATCAGGTGGCGCAGCGCCCGCCGACCCTGGGCGTGCTTGAGCATCGGGAGCATCGAGAGGAGTGAGCCCTCGGTCTGCATCGTCTTTCCCTCCCGCGTTCGGTCGCTGTCTGCACGGTGGACGTAGACGGGGATTCCGCGGGTGCTCTGCAGCTCGCCAGCAAATCCGACATGGTCCGGATCGGCGTGGGTCAACACGATCGCCTTCACGTCCTCGATCGATCGGCCCGCGCTGGCCAGTGCCGGCTCGAGCATCTCTCGGTATCCGCTGAGCCCGGCATCGACGAGCGTGATCTCGCCGTCCTCCTCCAGCAGGTAGAAGTGCACGAATTCTGTGCCGAGGATATGGATCGTCGCGTTGTGCTCCGAGCTGACGTGAGCGGGTGGTGGGGCGGTCGGGGTCACCGAGTGGGCGTGTGATCCATCGTTGCTCGAGGGCATGTTCAGCGCTTTCGGGTTTTGATGAGGGTGGGAGTCGGTTGTGGTTCGGGAACGTCCCGGAGGTCGGGCGACGTGGCTGGCGAAGGCGGCATCCGATCGAGCCGGGACATGATCTCTTCGAGCGCAGCCAGGTCTTCGGGGCGCAGGGCGGCGAGCGCGGCGGGTGGTTCGGTGAGGATCTGCTGGCCGCGTGTGGCCGCCTCCCGCCCGGGGTCGGTGAGGTGCACGAGTTTGCGGCGGTTGTCGTCGGGGTGCGCGGTGCGCTTGACCAGGCCGCGGGCCGCGAGCTTGTCGACGGTGACGGTGGCGGCGGGGGCATCGATCCCGAACGCGTGGGCGATCTCGCGCAGCGTCATCGGACCGTCGGCGAGCATCACCAGCAGCGCCACCTTGCCCGGGCCGAGGTCAAGGACGTCTCGGAGCGGTTTGCGGCGGTCCTGGGCGGCGACGAACTCATACATTGCCGTCCACACACGGACGGCGGCGTCAGTGGGCGGGGACGAGCGCGCGGGCATCGGGCACCTCCTCGAGCCGACGGGCCGCGAGTCGCTCGCCGTTGCGTTTCGCGGTGCGCTGAGCCCAGGCTCCCGTCGAGCCCAGGCCGAGCAGCAGCACGGCCAGACCGCAGGCGGCGAGGACCGCCCAGCCGCCTTGGCTGGCGGTGGTGAACTCGGCGCCCGAGCTGCCGGCAACCATCGCGCCGACGACGGCCACGCCGAGGGCAGCCCCGAACTGGCGACTGGTCGAGGCGATCGCCCCTGCGACCCCGGCCTGATCGGCAGGCATCCCCGACAGCGCCGTGTTCGTGATCGATGCCGCCACCAGGCCGGAGCCGGTACCGAAGATGAGGTAGGCGACGATCAGGTACCAGACGGAGGTGTGCGCGCCGAGCCCAACGAACATCAGCGCCCCGATCGCCAACGCCGGACCGGCCAACGCGAGAGGAAGCCTCTGGGATGCAAGTTGCTCATGACAACATCCTCAGCCACACGACATTTGTAAGCTAACAACTATTGTAGCATCACAATCTTGCTGCCAGCGCGCGTGGCGTGGCTGTGTGTCAGGTCTGGGTGAGCGGCCGGCTCGCGCTGTGCGCCGCGTGTCCTAGGTGCTGGGGCTCGGCCGGGGGGTGTCGGTGTGCGTGGTCGAGTTCGGCGAGGAGCGCGTCGATGACGCGTGGGTCGAACTGGCTGCCGGCGCCGCGGCTGAGTTCCGCGCGCGCGTCCGTTTCGCTCATTCCCGGTGCGTACGGGCGACTGGAGATCATTGCGTGGAAAGCGTCGCAGGCGAACACGATCCTGGCGGGCAGCGGGATCTGCTCGCCGCTCAGCCCGTCGGGGTAGCCGGCACCGTCGTAGCGCTCGTGCGTCGATCGCACCAGCTTCGCGACGGGTTGCAATGCGGGCGCGGCGTTGAGTACTCGTTCGCCGATGAGTGTGTGGTTACGAACGAACGCCCACTCACTATCGCTCAGCGGGCCAGGCTTGTTCAGGATGCTCTCGGGGATCGCAATCTTGCCGACATCATGTAGCTCGCCCGCGCGAAGCGTGAGTTCGACTGTCTCTGCGTCGAGTCCGAGCTGGCGCGCTACGTTGCGCGAGAGCTCGCCGACCTCGAGCATGTGCGCCGGGAGGCTAGCCGAGTGCTCAGCAGTTACGCCAAGCAGCACGTCTCGTGTTTGAGCGATGATCGTCGCGGCTCGCCTTCCATTCTTTCTCGCGTACATGCGGGTGTCGGCGAAGTGCAGCGCAGCGCTCACGTCATTCGCCTCGTTGGGGATCGTCACGGTGCCGTACGAGGCTCCGATCGAGAATCCGGTCCCGATCTCCGACAAGGCCGCGGCGGCACCCGCCACGATCGGCTCGGACGGGACGCTTCCTGGATCAAGCATCACACAGAATTCATCCCCCCCAAGCCGGTAGGCACGACCGTGCGGCGCGACAAACTCGAGTAGACGCTGCCCGACGCGCGCGAGCAGTTGATCGCCGGCGAGATGCCCGAACGTGTCGTTGTAGATCTTGAAGCCGTCCAGGTCGAACATCGTCAGCGTCCGGGGGCCGTCGCGTGTAGAGGTTGCCAGCGCTGCGCGAAGATCGTCGATCAGCCGACGCCGGTTAGGCAGGCCGGTCAGAGAGTCGTGCAGAGATTGGTAGCTGGCTAGCCGTTGCATGTGAACAAGGTCGTTTTGCGCCACGAACTGGCGGACGGAGACGAGCGTGGCCAGCAGCACACCTGCGATGACCAGGCTGAGGTCGCGGTGATCGATGATCAGCAGCCCGAAGCCAACCGCGACCGCGACATACGGCGCCCAACTGGCGGTGCCTTCCTTGCCCTCGGCCGCGAGGGTGCTCGGGTCCGGGGAAGCTTGCGCAGCTCCCGCGACCGCGAACAGCGCGATCGCGATCATCCACAGCGAATCAACCGGGTCCCCGCCCTGGTAGGTCGAGTGCAGCTGGATGTAGCCGTAGACCAGATCCGCGGCGACGAAGAACAACAATCCCGCCACCATGAATTGCAGCGCGCGTGCGCTCGAGATCGCCGTCCGACGCAGAAGCACGGATCCCAGTCCGACGAGCAGGATCATGTCCCCGACCGGATATGCGATCGAGACGACGTTCGACAGCGCGTCCGGGCCGCCCTGGCGCAGTGTGGGCCCGAGCACCACGTATGTGACGACCATCGCGCCTGCGATTGCCACGACCGCGAGATCCAACATCAGGCGCACCCGCGCGCCGCGGTCGCGTCGGCGCGCGGGGAAACGCAGCAGGCCCCACAGCATCAACGGATAGAACGACAGATAGAGCGCATCGGCGATCGACGGGAAGGGCAGCGGGCCATTGAGCTCATACAACGTTTGCGCGATATCGCCCGCGAGGTAGAAGATCGACGCCAGCGCCAGCAGCTGCCACGCCGACCGCAGTCGCGGCTGCTCTGCACATCGTCGCGAAGCTGCCACTGCCGCGCCGCTCGCCGCGAGTCCCACGGGATAGAAGAACAGGTCACCGATCAGCGTCCGATCCACGGCCGGCCAGCGGAACAGCTGCCAGCCGGCATAGACGAGCAGCAGCGCCCCCATTCCCGCAGACATCTGTACCCAGCGACCACCCGACTCTGCGCGCTCCCGCCAACGGGCACCAGGAATCCCCGCATCTGCGGTCGGGCTCATGGCGGATCCGTGCCGGGAACGGTGCTCACCACCAGTCGTGAACGTGCCACGGAACGAACAAACGTGTCATAGGCCAGACATCGGCTCGAAAAGTCCACGCCTTTAGCCAACGCCCAACCACGAGGAACCACGCCAGTCGGGCTCGTGCCGGCAGTCGATGCCCGGGCTGCCTGGTCTGGTTCGGGCACGAGCATCTCGCTGATTCGACAGCCGCCCCGCAAACGCGCCGAATGGCAGCCTCGTCGCCGATGGCGATCCACCGTCGGACGATCTGACGGAGGATTCGATGCGTCAGGGAGGCGACTGCTCCGAGCGTCCGCAGACCGGTATCGGACGCCAGCGGCGGAGCGGATCACCGGCGTGAATTGACCGCCGCTTTACTGACTTGTAGAATCGTAAAGCGATGAGCAAGCTGTCCAGCAAACACCAGATCACGATCCCCGTAAGTGTCCTGCGTGAGGCGGGCCTGGCTGCGGGCGACGAGGTCGTGATCCGCGCGCACGGCCACGGCCGCATCGAGATCGAACGAGCCGACGATCTCGTCCACCGTTACGCGGGAAGCCTCCCGGCTGGCACCTACCCCGACGGCTACCTCGATGAACTCCGCGGTGAATGGCGCGAGTAGCGCTCGACGCCGACGTCGTCATTGCCTTCCTTGACCGGTCCGACGCGCAACACCGACGGGCCGTCGAGACGCTCGGAGCCCACCTCGCCTCGGGCGATGACATCCTGATCGCGGCAACCGTGTACGCCGAAGTGATCGTCAGGCCGCTCCGGTACGGCACCGACGGGAAGGTTGACGAGTTCCTGGCCGCGATCGGCGCACACGTGGTCGAGGTCGAGCGCCTCCTCGCTCGACGCGCGGCCGAGCTCCGGGCGCGTCATAGCTCGTTGCGGCTTCCAGACGCAATGTCGCTCGCGACCGCGCTCGCGGGTGCCGCGGAGCTGCTCACACTTGACCGCGCACTGCAGCGGATCGCGGACCGCGAAATTCACGGCTGGCGGGACCAGCGACCCCGGTAGGTGAGCGAGCGGGAGCGGTGGAGAACGCGGCCGCAATTTCCTGGCCGGCGGCAGCGCACGACTCGCACCACGCTCGGGGACGTCGGCTAGGGCCCAAACGAGACGACGTCGCCGGTCATCGGCAGCTCATTTGTCCGCTGAGAGCGCTCGGTTGAGAACGTCCCCTGGTTGTGCTCATAGAACTGCTCAAGCGGATCGGTGAGCTGTCCCTCGAGCGTGAAGCGCTTGAAGACGTATGGGGTCCCGTTGGCGACGAGCGGCTTATTGGCGCTCATCAGCTGGAAGTGCAGGTGGGGTGCGGTGCTGTTGCCTGAGTTGCCCGAGAGCGCAACTACGGCATCGGCCTTGACCTACTGACCCAGCCGCACACGGATGCTCCCGGGGCGCAGGTGCGCGTACAGGGCGTAGACGCCGCGGGCGATCTTGAGGATCACATGGTTTCCGGTCACCAACTCGCCAGCGTTGTAGTTCGTCAGCGTTTGATCGGGAATCGGCGGGGTGTTGTCCGGCCGGCCGTCGAGCACGGAGGTGACGACTCCGTCGGCCACTGCGTAGACCGGCTGGGAGTAGAGGTAGTAGCTCGTGTTGAGAAGTGGCGAGCCCGAGAAGATCGCGCCTGAGGCGTCTTTCTGAACCCAGTCGATCGCATAGCGCTGCGCGTTCCAGCGGATCCCGTCGAAGGTCTGGATCGCCCGGGTATGAGGTGTCGCTCCGCAACAGCCGTTGGCGTCGACGAGGTTCGACCCGCGCAGAGGGGGCTCGATCGCCAGCGGCTTAGCGGTGATCACCTTCGTGATTCCCGCGGGGAACTCGATGCCGTTGACCCGGAAGCGGTGAACGAGGCTTGTCGGGGTCGGCCCCGCGGCCGGCAAGGTGACATCCATCCACAGAATCGTGCCTTCGCCTGGCACGAGCGTCGTTGACAGCGGCTTGGCGAATGGCTCCTGAACGAGCAAGTGAGACAGGGCGATTCCGCTGTAGGACGCCAGCAGCCGGTCGGAGCTTTGGACTCGCACCTGGACCAGTTCGATCGTCGCGTCCTTGGTCAGCTCCCAGTTATGGACCTGAAGTTCGTACACCATGTGCCGCTGGCCGTCGGTCCCCAACACAGGCTGCGGCGGCGCGAGCACGGACACGTCGATCGGCGAAATAACCCCAGCACGCTCACCAGCGATGGCCGGAGCGGCAACCAGGGCAAAGCCAAGCCCAGCAATCGTAACGAAGCGTGCGAGCCGTCCCACACGATCACACTAACCGACTGACGCGCCCCCGGACGGAGATTGCCAGCGGTCACGAAGTCGCGATGGATCGCCGGGCCCCACCACGTCGCCGAGCTGGCGGTAGAGGGCGAGTGCGGAATGGTGATGTCTGCCCGCGCGTCGAAGCTGCCGTTCCGAAACGTCGTCACACCCGCGATCGCGACCTTCTCGCGGGGGTTGGAGGCCTCGACCGCCGCACAGCCGCCAAACAGCGGATTCTGAAGAACCCTGGACCGTCGCTAACAACACCGAGTCCGTAGCCGGAGCCTGCTCAGTTGGCGACATGCAACGCAGCCCGGCTGGGGATGGCCAAAGCCGATGTTGGGCTGCATCTGCGGCGCCTAGAAGACGCAGCATCCCTAGCGTCACCCGGTCCTGGCCCCGGCAGCCGGGCAGATATCTGAGAATATGATCGTCGGGCTTGACCCCATGCTCATCGACGAGTCGCCGGGGCAAGAGCAGTCACTCCCATGGTCACGCTGGCTCTCGGATTCGACGATTAGCGCGTCGTCGACCGCTCGCATCACTATCCGTTTCATCCGATCGGAGGCTGTCGCTCGCAGCTGCAATCGCGTGGGACGGGCGGCGGCGAGCGCGTTTCCGGAGCCCGATGCCGGCAGCTCGGTCGCCCCCCGCATGCGTCGATCGCGACAGCGGTGAGGAAAGTATGTACATATGGGCATGCGACGTTGATAGCGTCCTCGCGTTGCGCATCTTGGCTGACCAGCGTGAGGCCGGCCAAGCGTCCCGCGTGAAACGGAGACACGATGAGTCTTGACCAGCCCCCTCCGCAGGTGGTCTATGTCATCCGGCACGGGGAGAAGCCAGCCGATCCGGCGCCCGGCGCGCCGGTGTCGGCGCCGTCTCCGGGACCGCCGTTCGGAGTTGACGTCGACGGTAATCAGAACGCGCATTCGCTGCTGCCGCGAGGCTGGCAGCGTTCCGGGGCGCTGGCGGCTCTGTTCGATCCCGCGGTGGGGCCGTTGCAGGCGGGACTACAGCGGCCGGGGTCGCTGTTCTCGCCGTCGTACGGCAGCTCTGACAAGACCGTCGCGCATCGCACATATCAGACGATCCAGGGGCTCGCGGGCCGCCTCGGGCTGCAGATCAACTCGCCGTTTGCGGAGGGCGAAGAGTCAGACCTGGCGAGCAGCGCGGTGAATAGCAGCTCAGGGGTCGTGTTGATCTGCTGGGAGCACGATCACATCCCGGCGCTCGCGAATGCGTTTCCGCTGGTCCCGAACACGGTGATTCCGGCTGCGTGGCCCGGCGATCGATTCGATGTGATTTGGACGTTTACCGTCGCGCCGGGCGGAGGGGCGACGAGCTATGTCTTCGGCCAGGTTCCGCAGCAGTTGTTGTCCGGGGACGCCAACACGGTGATTTCGGCGGATTGATCTCGTAGCCGAGGAGGGAGGTAGGGGTGGCTGGGTTGGCGGCGATCAATCACGTCGTGGTGCTGATGCTCGAGAATCGCTCGATGTATCACATGCTGGGCTATCTGTACGCCGGCGCGGGGAACGCGTCGCCGAACGGCGATCCGTTCGAGGGTCTCACCGGCGAACGCAGCAGCGAGCGGCACGCTCCGATCCGGATCAAGGCGGAAGCGAGCCGCGTTCGTACGGCCACGGCGAACTTTCGCATCGCGGCGCGGCCGCGCCACTGGACCGGGGTCAAGTTTCGACGGGCGTCACGGGATCAAACTTTCAACTGGCTGACACCGAGCTTCCTGGTCCCGGGAAGGGCTGGGCCACTCTAGCGAGGCACCTGGATGAAACGGAGGGCAGCTCGGCGCACCCCGTCACCAGCTAACTGGTGACCCTCGCGCAGATCGCATACGCCGTTACCGCGTAATTGTCCGTCGGGGAGGTACTAGCGGTGCCGACAACCCATTCATTGGAGCCCTCGGGACCGGAGGCGGTGGCACGGCTGTCGAAGCTGGAATCATCGATGCTGTAGCCACCTCCGAGCACGCTCTTGCCCGCCGGACAAGTCGCTCCGGAAATCGCGATGTCTTGACCCTGCGTTGAACTGGAGCCCGCGTCACCTACGACGACCTGGTACCCGCTGATCCCCGATGGTCCAGCGTCTCCCTTCAGGCCCTGGATTCCCTGGATCCCTTGATCGCCCGTCAGACCTTGAACCTGCAGACCTTGCACGCCCTGGACCCTTGGATCCCCCGCAGACCGCTCCCCCCGGCCTGTCCCTTCTCGTTAAACGCCAGCGCAACCGTCCCTTTCGCGCACTTCTTGCCGGCGTGGACGACCCTCAGCGCGCCGCCCGTCTTGACGACGCATCCGTCAATCACTCCGCCTTTGCCCACGAGCGAGCCACCCACTGCGGCGTACGCTCCGCCTCCGAGCGCCATGAACAACGCGAGCGTCGCCGTCACGTTGGCGTAGGTTATGTGCGCCCCGAATCTGCGATGCATGGGCAACCCTTCCCTTGGATGGCATGCACACTCGCGTTGGCGTCTTTGAGGCCGCTCGGCGCCGCGTCAGTTGCTTCATTCGACCGCGACCTCCATGCGCTCTTAGCCGGGGTCAACGGACGCACACCACGATCAGTACTCCGAAATATCTGTGTCTATCTGCA
>Ga0302325_10016675_pt1 | contig 15553 bp, 13 predicted proteins | sample Palsa_T0_2_FD_201948 | JGI IMG/M metagenome (GOLD analysis project Ga0302325, IMG submission 201948) | Peat permafrost microbial communities from Stordalen Mire near Abisko, Sweden - Palsa_T0_2 | ecosystem: Environmental > Terrestrial > Soil > Palsa > Peat permafrost | place: Sweden: Abisko...
TGGCCCCGCCGATGGTCCGGCAGTCATTCTTCTCCATGGCTGGCCCTACGACATCTACAGCTTTGTCGACGCCACACCGGTGCTTGCAGCGGCGGGCTACCACGTCATCGTCCCCTATCTGCGCGGCTATGGCACCACCAGCTTTCTCTCCAGCGCAACCATGCGCAACGCCCAGCAGTCGGCCGTTGGCCTCGACATCATCGCTCTCATGGATGCACTCAAAATTCAGAAAGCCACCGTCGCCGGCTTTGACTGGGGCGCGCGCACAGCGGACGTCATGGCAGTACTATGGCCGGAACGCTGCAAGGCAATCGTTTCCGTCAGCGGCTATCTGATTAGCAGCCCTGCGGGCAACCAGACACCGTGGCCGCCCCAGGCTGCATTCGCATTTTGGTACCAGTACTATTTCGCCACTGAAGTCGGCAAGGCCGGCTATGCGAAATACCTCGACGAGTTCAATAAGTTCATCTGGCACCAGGCTTCGCCGAAGTGGAATTTCGACGATGCCACGTACAATCGCACAGCAGCTTCGTTCAACAATCCGGACCATGTTGACATCGTGATGCACGATTATCGCTGGCGGCTCGGCCTAGCGGACGGTGAGCGGAGATATGACGACCTCGAAAAGCGACTGGCCGCGCTTCCTGCCGTCACCGTGCCGGCCATCACCATGGAAGGCGACTCGAACGGGGCAATCCACGCGCCCAGCAAAGCCTATCGCAACAAGTTCACCGGCAAGTATGACTATCGGCTCATCACCGGCGGCGTCGGCCACAACATTCCGCAGGAAGCCCCGCAGGCCTTTGCCCAAGCGGTCATCGATGTCGATCGCCTTTGATACACCTTAAGTACTTCGGGGGCTGTCACAATCGCAGTTCTTTGCGGTATCAGATTACTTGGACGCCATCTCCAATCGTTCTAAATTAGGACGCTCCTTGAAGGAACCGATTCAGTCTCCCTAGTACAACCTCTCTGCCTCTTTTGGCCTCTGCTGGAAATGTCTTGTTTTGATCGTCAACTAGCGGGCGGACTGGATCGATGGCCCCGGGAGAGCGGGATAGGGCTAATCACCTTGGAGTCGGGATCGAGCTTTGCGATTATGGCGTCTGATCCCAAGGCTCACAAGCGCGGGGAGCGCGGCCGCTCCCCAGATCGAGAACAGGAGCAAGTACACATCGTGCAGGGAAACGACGATATTCTCAAGCAACCACCGAACCACGAAAGCGCCCGTAATTCCGAGGAGAATGTCAGCCCCGGTCCCGAACCCGTCGTCCCCTGCGATCTTGCCACCAACCCAACCAGCCAGGGCTACGGCACATAACCAAATGGAATAGAACATCCTGGCCTCCGTCGTTCATGCATGCATGTGATCTCGCAAAGGTGTGAAATACCTTGTTCGCATTCCCGCACGGTGGCCAGGGTTCCGATCACGTTCGCGCCCCTCATCGTGAGATCGCTCCCGAGCGATCCCGTTGAAGGCTAAAACGGCGACAAAGATCGGCCGTCCAGTCGCGTTAGCTCTCTGCAACGTACTCGACCGCGCCGGTATCCCCGTCAACGATCATGTCGTATGGGAACCAGTAGATTTCCTCATTCCCGTCATCGTCGACGTAGGCATAACCTATGTACACCGTGCCCATATCTTGCATCTGTGCCAATACCAGGGAGGCATAAACGATGTGTCCACGCCCGGCTTGTGCCATTTTCTTGTTGGTCTTGTACTTCTTGACCGCGATTTCTCCCCTCGTAGCATGCCGGACGTGCACCCCAGCGATCTTTCCGCCTTTGACATCCACCGAGGTGGTGTAGTTTCCTTTTTTGTCGATGTCATGGCGTCCGTTGGTCTTAAGCTTGGCGCCGACCAATTGCTTCCCGTCATGATGGTTGTGACGTTGCGCTTTGGGGGCTGCAACTGCGGCACCGCCAAGAGCGAACAGCCCGAAAATGACTACCCTAGCAGTGAAAAGACGTTGCCTACGATTCATGTTCATAACCTCCTCCAATGCCGGTTGGAAAAAATAATAAGGGGACGACCCAACATGAAACTGTTCAAAATTGCTCACTTTTGGGGAAGATCGCGTGCGGCGAACCGAGGGGACACATGAGTCTCGAAGTCATCACACAAGTCAGGAATTGCAAAACTCCAGCCCGGTACCAAATTGGTTGGAAGGCGGTGAGCGCACGCGGGCTACGGCACCAACTCCCAAACTCTCGGCGACTGGGGGAAATAGCGGCGGCACCGAGGAGCAGGCGGGCCAAGATCAGGGCAGCAAAGAAAAAATGAAGGAGGCAGAAAAATATCTAAGCATTAAAGAACTACGGTTGCACGGGTCGAGCAGGGAAAAAATAGATTGATCGATCACGCATCGAATCGCTTCGCGAGAGACCAGAATCCAAAGCCCGCTGCCATCGCGGCAATTACGAAAAAGGGCGGGAAACAACGCCACCCTCTCCGTCATATTTTCCTCTTTTTGATTTCTCAGACTAATCGCCGGTTCCGCAGGTGCAAATACCTTGACCGCTTCCCAGGTTTTCCAACATGGAACATTCGGTGGCCAGGACCGACGTTTGCGTACCGTTCAGGGCGCTGGTTGCAAACGTCTCTTCTGTGACCTGGTACTGGCCGTTTGAGGCTTGAACGTTGGTTCCCCACGCAAGGATTTCGCCGGCCGGCGCCAGGGAGCCGGGATTGCATTGTGGATTCTGCGCGGGATCGGAGGACACGATCTCAATCGTTCCTGCCACAGGGTATGTCCCGGTGAGGGGATTCGCCGTGAGATCGTTGAGCAGGGAGAGCGTCCGCAACCCGCTGTCCGATATCATGCATCCGCAGCACTCGTTCAATTCCTGCTTGGAGTCAAATACGTAGATCATTGCGCACAGATTTCCCGCGACCGTAAGGCCCGGATTGGTAAGCTCAACCGTGCCGTCGTAACCCGAATTTTGCGCATTGGCACGATTGAAGTAGTTCACTGTGATCAGGGGCATTACGGTGATATCTGCGGATGCGGTGAATCCACTTCCCTGTGCCAGAATCGTCGTCGTCCCGACCATCTCGGCCGTGATCATTCCGCTTGCATTCACCAAGGCAACGCCCGGCTGCATCGAGCTCCACGTTACCGTCCCGTTCATGTTCTGGTTTGTTCCATTGCTCATCGTGGCAGTCGCCTGGAGTTGGCTGCTTCCCCCGAGCTGTATGGATAGGGTTGCCGGGACAATGTTCAGCGCGGTTACGACCGCAGGCGACACCGCCAGGCTCGCGGTGCCGGTCACGGATCCAGAAGTCGCGCTGATCGTCGCCGTTCCGACTGCTTTGGCGACCGCCGCGCCGGCCGGGCTGACCGTGGCAATCGCCGGCCCGGAAGAAATCCAGGTCGCGGATTGAGTCAGATTTTGCGTACTTCGATCGGTGTAGTTTCCCGTCGCGGTGAATTGCTGAGTCTCGCCTAGCGGCAAAGACGACGGAGTCGGACTCACCTGGATGCTAACCAGTGCGGGCGGGCCGACCATGATCGCCGCGCTCCCGGTTAGCCCGTTATAGGCCGCCGACACTTGTGCGGTGCCTTTGCCCGCGGCCGTCACGTTGCCTTGCGCATTGACCGCAGCCACGGTTGACTGGGCGGAACTCCAGGTTACCGACGGGTTCTGCGTTGTTCCGTCGCTCATGGTGGCAATCGCCTGCAGCTGGCTGCTCGTCCCCAGGGGCATGGATAATGTTGCCGGAACAACGTTCAAGGCGACTGCCACGGCAGAGGTCACCGCGAGGCCCGCGGTTCCGGTCACGGTTCCAGAGGTCGCGCTGATGGTGGCTGCTCCGACCGCTTTGGCGAGCGCCGTCCCGGCCGGGCTCACACTAGCAATGGACGCGGATGAACTCCAGGTCGCCGATTGCGTCAGGTTTTGCGTGCTTCCATCGGTGTAGCTTCCGGTCGCGGTTAGCTGCGCGGTCTCACCGATCGGCAAAGAAACCTGGTTCGGGCTTACGGTGATGCGGACTAATGAGGGGGCTCCGACGGCGATCGACGCGCTCCCGACCATCCCTTGATAGGCGGCAGACAATTGTGCGGCACCCTTGCCCGTCGCGTTGGCATAGCCTTGAGCGTTGACCGTAGCCACGGCGGATTGGCTTGTCTGCCAAGTCACCCCCGAATTGACGCTTTGCTGGGTACCATCGCTGAAGCTGGCGATCGCCTGAAGCTGGCTGCCGCCGCCAAGGGGCAGGGATAATGTTGCCGGAACAACGTTCAAGCCAATTAGAATGGCAGGCGTCACCGTCAGGCTCGCGGTGCCGGTCACGGCTCCGGAGGCGGCGCTGATCGTCGCCGTTCCGGTTGCTTTCGCGAGCGCAGAACCCGCCGGGCTCACACTGGCAGTTGAAGCGGACGAACTCCAGGTCGCCGATTGCGTCAGATCTTGCGTGCTTCCATCCGTGTACGTCCCGGTCGCGGTCAGCTGCTCGTATTCGCCGACCGGCAACGAGGACGCGTTTGGAGTCACCTTGATACTGGCCAACGTGGGTGGCCCGACCGTGATCGACGTGTTGCCGGTCACCCCCTCATAGTTTGCCGCCACCTGGGCGACGCCTTCGCCGACCCCACTCACTTCGCCCCGAGCGTTCACCGTGACCACATCGGACTGACCGGTCTGCCACACTACCGCGGTCATGACTTCCGAGGTTCCGTTGTCAAAAATCCCGGTGGCGCTCAGTTGTAGTGTTGCGCCCTTTGCCAGTTGCGGGTTCGCAGGGGCAATCATGATTTGCGTGAGTTTCGGGTTTCTCGCACCGCAGCTTACAAGCAATGCGGAGCCGGTGAGGACACCGAGAACGCCGATCGTGCACGCAGCTGCGCGGGTGAGTCTCGTGGCTGGGGAGAGTCTCATGGCAAATGCCTGATAACCCGGGGGAGGGGCGGCAATATGAACTAACCACTTCGAACTATATCGACTGTACTATTCCATGCCTATCCTTAATTTGAACTAATCCATTTGGACTAGCACGTTCGTGGGGTCCGTACCCACACCGGTAAAAACCTGCCATTTCGTAAGCTCGGTCGCGCCCGTAGCTAAACGACGAATTGAAGGCCACTGACGTAGCTCGGGGATCTCTGTCCGCGTTTGCTCGTCCAGCGCACTTGCATCAGCGCGGGAATCGAAACCGGAGAATCGAACACCGGGAAACTGCAGCACACAAAGGTCGAAGCCTCGAGCGGCTTTGAGCTCAGTATGCACACGCCACCATTGCTTAGATTATGAATGCGACAGTGGAATTCTTTTTGTCCCTTGGACAGGCCACCCGTGATCTGGAACGATCGCAGACTTCGACCATGCACGTCGAAAACCTGAGGGAACCTCTCATGCTGCCTTCGTTCTCCATCTTGGGGGTCGGTCACAGCGTGCCATGATGCACGAAGTTACAGTCCGCGTAAACTCTTCAATCGGACTAATCCACGGGGTCTACTGTCACCGGGCTAACGCCAAAGCGCGAATGCTAATTGCTCGGTCTAGATCCGGCAAGCTTCCCGGCAATTCCAGAACGCGTTGAAACCTTCATCTTCACCATCACCAGACGCAGAAACGCCTTGACGGTGTTTGGACTAATCTTCATGCGGGTTGCGATCTCTTTGCTGGTCAGGCCTTGCAGCAGAAACTCCACCGTTTCGCGTTCCCGCTGCGTCAGATCAAACCGATCGGACAGCTCGGTGAGCGTGGCGCTGCCGGCCGCATCCCGCTCGAGCAGCACCGCGAATGCGGGTTGTGGCGAATAGTGTCCGTTACAGTCGACTTGAAAGCTCTTGCAGACGTAACGGCGTTTCCCCGACTTAAACTCCTTGACGAAAGCCCTCCGGTCCTGCTGATGATGATCGAGAAGCGTGGTCCGCACGCGATCTGCAAGAAAGACTCGGGGTTGCTTGATCCGGTTCACCTCGCTCGGGAAGCAGAGGATTTGCAGCGCGGGATCATTCGACGCAATCAGATTCAATTCCCCATCCAGCAGCAAAAAGCCGTTGGTGCTCGGAGCCATCGTCACGGTGCTCTCCTGTGGTTTCGAAAACGGCTTGACCCGGTTGAAACTGCGATCACGCAGACAAGCTCTAGCTCGACTTCCGGCTTGAGGCGGGGGGAGTGGCGTCCTACAGCCACGATACCATGGCCAGAAATCCGACAAAACAGTATCCGTCGTAAGGCTTACCTTGTCAATAGCCCGTCGAACGGGTGGCTCGATTTGGGCGAAACCTTTCAGGTCACTGCGTTTCTACTACTCCAAATGGACTAGCTCGAAGCATATAAACAGAGAGGCTAACCCAATCGCAGGATTGCTGCTCTGGCCATCCCGTAGTTAACTGGTTATGCGTAAAGCCCTCCCCTTAGCCCGGCGCCTGGAACGTTCCCCCCTAGTTTGGTTGGGGGACGAGAACGTACCGGAAAGCGTCCTCCGCGGTGCAAAAGTGACCGATTCTGTTCTCCAAAGGCAACGTTCTAGCATGCGCGATCCCGATCCGTCCGCACAACCAGAACCGGCACTGAACAGCCATTCCGCGACCTTCGAGAGGGTGTAGTATGGAGGAGTTTGGCACCATGGCCTTCTCCGGCGTCGCGCAACCCGCATCCAAGAAGACCTGGACGTGCGATCGTGCGCAGCGCTTGAAGCCTGCGCGCCGAAGCGAGGCGGATATGCTTTGGAGTAGTCCGGCAAACTCCAATCACGGCACAGGTGGTTTGCGAAAGCGGTCGATTGTCGAGTTGCTCGCTGGCGCTCGCACCGCCGCGCGCCTCGCCCTCGCAGTGAGCTTGCTCGCCTCTTTTGGAGGCGGAGAACTGTCCGCGCAAGAGGCTCCTCAGAAGTTGATTGTTCATCGGTCCACGCGTGCCATCCCGCACCGATTTATCGTTCATCCGAATGAAGCAACCGTCGCGGTCAATCAAACTCAGCATTTCGAAGTTACCGACGCCCAAGGAAAGCCCGTTTCCGTACATTGGAACGTCTCGGGGATCGGGTGTTCGGGCATGGACTGCGGGACCATCGACGATCAGGGAAATTACCGGACACCGTCTTCCCTTCCGAAGCCGCGCGTGGTTACTGTCGAAGGCGTTCTGGTTTCTGACCCCAATTACTCTGTATTGACGCAAGTCTGGATCGACGATTCCGCGACCGCTGGCGTGAGCGGTACTGCTCGCGGAGTCGCTCCCGCGAAAACGCAACCCTTCACCGCGCCAGAGGTCGGACGAGACAGCCTTGCCAGCAACGCCGGCTTGCCCCCGCTCTCGAATGTGGTTGCCGCGGCCCCGGCCGTTCGGCGAGAGAACCTGGCTGGCAAAGCCGAATCAATGCCTTTGCCGAACGTGGTGGCGGCGGCGCCGGCGGTTGGCCATTCAAGCCTCGCCCGGAGCGTCGAATTGGCGACACCGAACGTGGTTGCCGCAGCCCCGGTGGTCGGACGACAGAACTTGGCTGGGAAATCCGAATCGCTGCCCCCACCGACGGTGATCGCCCCTGCCCCACAGGTTGGCGAACAAAGCCCCGCCCTGAGCGTCGGATTGGCGACGCCGACTGTCGTCGCCCCGGCCCCGGCAGTCGGACGACAGAACTTGGCTAGCAAAGCCGCGCCACTTCCGCCGCAAACTGTCATCGCTCCTGCCCCACAGGTTGGGGAACAAAGCCTCACCCTCAGCGTCGGATTGGCGTCGCCGACTGTCGTCGCAGCCGCTCCGGCGGTCGGACGACAGAACTTGGCTAGCAAAGCCGCATCAGTTCCGCCGCAAACCGTCATCGCCCCTGCCCCACAGGTTGGCGAACAAAGCCTTGCCCTGAGCGTCGGGTTGGCGACGCCGACCGTCGTTGCAGCCGCTCCGGCGGTCGGACGACAGAGCCTGGCTAGCAAAGCCGCACCCGTTCCGCCGCCGACTGTCATCGCCCCTGCCCCACAGGTTGGGGAACAAAGCCTCACCTTGAGCGTCGGATTGGCGACGCCGACTGTCGTTGCAGCCGCTCCGGCGGTCGGACGACAGAGCCAGGCTGGCAAAGCCGCACCCGTTCCGCCGCCGACTGCCATCGCTCCTGCCCCAAAGGTTGGCGAGCAAAGCCTTGCCCTGAGCGTCGGATTGGCGACGCCGAGTGTCGTTGCAGCCGCTCCGGCGGTTGGGGCGCAGAGTCTGGCCCGCAGTGCGGAATCAACGCCGCAACCGACCATCGTTGCGTCGCTTGGTCCTCTTCCTCCCAAAATCCCCACCGGGAAAACGCAAACGCTCGCAGCCCCCGCGGTCGGGAAACAGAGCGTTGGTGGCGGGGTGTTGTCGCCGATGCCCGATGTAGCGCCCGCCGGCCCGGCAGGAACGCTCGCCTCCACGCCACGCGCCCCCGTGGTCACCTACCGGGATGGCCAACTCACGATTGATGCGGAGAACGCAACCTTGGGCGCCGTGCTGGCATTGATTGCGGAGAAGACCGGCGCGGTAATCGAGGTTCCGCCCGGAAGTGGCCAGGAGCGCATTTTTGAACGCACCGGGCCGGCCCCGGCCAATGAGGTGCTGGAGCGATTGCTCAATGGTTCTCCTTTCAATTTCATCATCGTGAGTTCGCCGCTCGATCCGAACCAGCCGGCGCAGGTCTTGCTCTCCCTGCATGGGCCAGAAACCGAGACACCGAGCGTTGCCGTTGTTCCCCCGACACCATCTCTTTCCCCTCCAGCTTGGACCCCTCCACCAGCCCCCCCGACGGCGGCCGTTTTGAACCTGCCCGTCGACACGCCTCCGAAGGAGCCATTGTCTCCAGAGGAACTCGGGGAAATGATGAAGGAAAGGGCCCGACAGCTCCGCGAGCAGATTCAAAAACAGCAGCCACAATGATCGTCGTTTGCGGAATGTAACTGCGGTACCCACGCAGTTACTATCTCTCGCATAACCCCGTCGGCCCGTGGAGTTACTCGATCGTGTGCGCAACCCTTGAGACTAATCCATAAGGAGTAGCTCCGTGTGTTAGTGGTTTTGGCTAGGCCACGTGGGGACTTGTTTAGAACTGGACAAAGGTTAGAGTGCCAACAGCGCCGATTGCTGATCCTCCCCCAGCGCCAGGCGCCACAAACCACAAGGAGGATCCAAAACCAAATGAAGAAGCTAGGATTTTTGATGCTGATGCTCGCACTCGCTCTGATGCTTGGGGGAAATGCCCTTGCTCAAGGTGACAACAGCGACTACTTCGTAAGTTATTTTTCCAACGCCAACACCGCTGGTGCTCCGGATGCCGTTGATCGCTTTATCAACGATGGCGATACCGAAGGCAACCTGTGGGCCGACTACTACGTGTTCGACGACAGCCAGGAGCTGCAAGAGTGCTGCAGCTGCATCATCACCCCGGACGGTCTGAACTCGGAGTACGTGAACAACGTCAAAGGTGCGGCCAGCTTGACCGGCAACACCCTGACGGGCAAAGTGCTGACCCGTGGCGTCATCAAGGTCATTTCGGACGCGGCAGGTAATGCCGGCGCTCCCGTACCAACCCCCGGACTGCGCGGTTGGGGCGTCCACGTCCAAAAGACGGGGACTTCCACCTACGCCGTGACCGAGACCCGGTTCGCTGACTCGAACCTCTCGGCCTCGGAACAGTCGTTGCTCGGCGCCCTGTGCTCTTTCGCACAGGTTCTCGGCAGCGGCCAGGGCACCTGCTCCTGCTCAGTGGAAGACTACGACTTTTAGTCAAAAGGCGTCGGCTTTCAAAGTCAAAGGGATAAGGCAGGGCTGATGTACTGCGTTGGGGACTTCAGCCCTGTCAAATCCTAGCATCCCGGACGCCGGGTACCCTCGGAGTCCGGGCCTTTTAAATTTATCCCCCTCCTAAATAGAAAACGTTTTAGAATCCCAAGAGAGGAATATCTATGTCGACCAAGCAGACTATGATCGCGCTTGGGTTGGGAATGGCCCTTGCCGCTTTTTCCATCCCTGCGATTGCCCAGGATGACTCCAGTGTGGTAGCCGAGATTGGCGGCCACAAGGTTACCACCGACGAACTGATGGACAAGCAGGCGGGCAAACTGCTTCAGGCCAAATACAAATACTATCTTGCCGAGAAGGACGCACTCGAGCAATTCATTGACGATCAGCTATTGGAACTGCAGGCGAAGAAGGAAGCTGTCACGGTGGATGAATTACTGAAACGCCATGTTTCGGTCAACGTGAAAGAGCCGACCGAAGACCAGCTTCGCTTCTATTTCGAGGGCGTTCAAACCGACGAAACCTATGAAGTGGCGCGGCCTAAAATCATCGATACCATACACCAGCTCCGCATGGCCAAAGCGAAAGAAGCCTACATCACCGAGCTGCGAGCGCAATATAGCGTTGTGGTTGAGCTGAACCAGCCGAGCGCTCACGTCGAGGTGGGGAGCGATCCGAGGCTTGGTCCCGACCGAGCCACCGTCCAAGTCGTCGAATTCGCCGACTACGAGTGCCCTTACTGCCAAAAAGTGAACGCCGATCTCAACCGGCTGCGGGAACAGTTTGGCGATCAGATTTCCGTGGTCTACAAGGACTTCCCTCTGCCCATGCACCCGCTGGCTGGGAAAGCCGCCCAGGCCGCGCGTTGTGCAGGCGCACAAGGCAAATTCTGGGAGTATCACGATTCCCTGTTTCAAACCAAGAAACTTCAACTGTCCGAACTGAAACTCGAGGCGCGCGAACTGAAACTCGACCCCGCCCGCTTCGACCAATGCCTTGACTCTGGAGAACAGATTCCGGTGGTGAAGAAAGACGTCCAGGAAGGCCAGAGGCTCGGATTAACCGGCACACCCAGCTTTTTCGTCAATGGTCACTTCATGAGTGGCGACATTGGATACATGAAATTGCGGGAAGCGGTGCTGCAAGAACTGACTGTCGCAGCTGCCGCCAAAAAGCAGAGCGCTGCCCTGGTGCCGGCGTCGAAAGATGCAGACACCAAAAAGTGATGCCTCAAAGGAGAAGCATAGACCTGGTCTATGCATCTCTCCCTTGAATGTACGAGCAGTTTGTTTTAGAGAAAGCGGGCAGATCGAGTATGGAAAAGGCCCTGAATCCTTAGTTAGTTTGTGAACCAGCGACGGATCCAGAGGTCTTGAAGGCGGCCATACCCATACAGAAATTGCCCCCAGCCCTCCCCCCGGTCAGCGTCGGCTGATAAGTTCCCGCCGGCGCATTCAGCATGTAAACATAGGAAGTCTTAAACGTCCAACCCGCAGGAGTTACTCCGGTAGGACCAGGTACACTTGAAAAATATCGGGCAATAATAAAATCCTTGGCTGTGGTCGTGATCCTGGGACCTACTTCTAGCCCGGCGCTCGTTGCAGTCCCGTCGCTCAGGTGTACGCCACTCCCATCGACCGGCGAAGATGGTGCAATCTTTGAAACTTCAAGAAAGCCGTTAATACTGGCTCGGACGTGAGCCGAGAGATGGAATTTCAGCTCTGTCACCCCCGGATTGCATTTCTCGCAGTACCAAATATCGAGCGACTGATTCCCACAGGACGAACTTGCGGCTGAAACCTGCTGATAGGTGTTGCCCCCGGCTGGCGCATTGTCGGTAACACTCAAAACCTTGATACCAGGCGAAAGAAGCATCGGCATCGCGATCAGAACACTCCCCTCGGTGGTGGGCGTGGTGAGATCCATGTCTGAGACCGTGCCCGCCCCCGCACTTACTGCGGCAAACTCTTGAACGATGGTTTGCGCCGATAACCGAACTCCTCCCCACAATAACAAGAAAATCAGCAATCTCTTCGTCATACCGGACCTCTTCCGTGATTAAGTGTTGAGTAAGGCGATATGTTTTCGATCATCCCCGAGACTCAGCCGCAATAGCCATGGAAAACATGATTGGCGGCCGTGACGTCACCAACCTCGTGACGTCACCAACCTGAGGAGCGGCGCCTGAGTCCCAAAATCCCGGGTATGCGCCTCTCGAGCTACCTGCTTTCCGCTTGAAGCTTAATCTTCGAACGATCGTCCGCCATGATATATGGCGTGCTCCCGGATAGGGTGACCTTCCCCGTCACGCATACGCTCTTGCCCTGGTATGCGGCGATGGCCTCTGGGGGGCCCGCGGGCTGCGTTCCGAATGTTACGAAGTAGAATACCGGATTCGGTTCCGGCTGATCGATGTCGAAGATCACCGGTTTTCCGTGACCCCCGATGCCATATTTCGAGGTCTTGGTGTCGACCACCTTTCCACACACGGTTACGATCTCGCCGCGGTGGTTCTTTGCATCGGCAGGGGCCACGCGGGGGGGCGTAGCGCTAGTGGTACTCGGAGCGCTCGGGGCGTCATTGGCGCTCTGAGCGACGGCAAGAGCCGACAGGCTCGTGATCCAGATCATCACAACAAGGGTTCTGATACTCGTCATATTTCCAGTTCCGTGGTTGGGCTTCAGCCACAAAGGCAGCCGGATTCGGAAATCGGCCCGCAACGACAGAGGCCAATGTCCTCAGAATCATCTAAGACCAGTTACGGCAACCCGTCAATGCAACTTTTGGTTAGCAGCCCGCGCCGGGACCAAATCATTCAACCGTGATTCTTAATCCGTTTGGCTAATTCGGATGGGTGATCCCCTTGCGAAAGTTTTCGAAAAAGCAACGGCGACGATGAAATTGATTGGGGGCGCTCGCTTGCGCCGGGTGTAGAATGAAGTCCGGGTCAGGCATGTTTACTCCCCCGCCGACCATCTAGCCGAATCCCCCAAACTGGCAGGAGGTATTTGTGAGCCTTGGTCGCGTTTCAACGTGCGTCTTCGCAGCCTATCTGGTCTACAGTGCGTTGGCATCTGCTCAGGGGAATGAACAGCCATCGCCGACGACTGACTCGACAGCAACTGTGCCTCGGTTGATTCGGATCAGTGGGTCTCTGCGCGACGAGACGGGGAATCCGTTGAACGGAAACTTTGCGATCACGTTCACCATGTACGCAGGCGAGAATGACCAGGTTGCCGTCTGGCGGGAAAACCAGAACGTGCAACTGGATCCGACCGGGCGCTATAGCGCGCTGCTCGGCGCGACCAACGAAGAGGGTCTTCCGCTCGAGATTTTCTCCGCCGGCCAGGCGCGGTGGTTGGGCGTCCGAGCCGAGGGCCATGCCGAGCAGCCGCGGATTCTGTTGTTGAGCGTGGCGTATGCGCTGAAGGCGGCCGACACGGAGATGCTCGGAGGCAAACCGGCTTCGGCTTATGTCCTCGCAGACAGTCAAAACTCGCCAGCCCAGACGGCCACCGGCTCACAGATCCTAACCGCGGGTTCAGGCGTCGTCCTTGTCAACCCAGTGCCGCAGGCAGCCTGTTCATCGGTCACCAGCGATGGCACGGCCACGGTCAATCAAGTCGCCAAGTTCACCAGCGCTTGCAACATTGAGAATTCGGCCATCTACGAATCGGGCGGCAAGGTAGGGATCGGCAATACGAGCCCTGCCGGCACGCTGGATGTTTCCGGAACCGCCTTCATTCGCGGATCACTATCGGCGCTCGGAGGCGCCGTTATGCCTCCGACCGGTACCGCCACGACCTCCCAAGGATTCATCTCCAACCCCTTGGACATCGAGTCTTCGGTGTACAACACGAGCGTGGCCGAGCCGGTGAGTTACATCTTCCAGTGGCAGGCTGAACCGGCGGGCAATGATTCCGGGAACACCGGAGCGACGCTCAACTTGCTGTACGGCGTTGCCGGAGACATCACTGAAACCGGGCTGTCGGTCGCCCGAACCGGACTCCTTACTTTTGCCTCCGGCCAAACCTTTCCGGGCACCGGCAGCGGGACAGTCACGAGCGTCGGTACGGGCGCGGGCCTCACGGGAGGCCCGATCACCTCGAGCGGCACCATCAGTATCCCCAGTGCCGGAGTAACGAACGCCATGCTGGCCAAGTCTTCCGTCACAGTCACCGCTGGCTCCGGACTGTCGGGCGGAGGCACAGTATCGCTCGGTGGCTCGATCACGTTGACCAATTCGGCTCCCAGCTCGGGAGGCACAGTGACGAGCGTCGATAGCGGAACCGGACTAACCGGAGGGCCGATTACGACCAGCGGAACGCTCAGTCTGAATACGACCTACACCGACGGCCGTTATTTGCAGCTTACAGGAGGCACGCTGACGGGAGGACTCACCGGCACCACTGCCACCTTTGCCGGAGCACTGGCAGCAGCAGCCAGTGCGTTCAGTGGCACGGTGACCGCGACCGGAGCCTTGTTGCCTGCGACGGGCACGGCAACCGCCAGCAAAGGCTTCGTCTCAAATCCGCTCGATTGGCAAGCCTCATCGTTCAGCAGCAGCACATCGAAGGCGGTCGCCGAGGACTTCCGCTGGCAAGCAGAACCGGCCGGCAACGACACCTCAACCCCCTCCGGCACACTGAACCTGCTGTTTGGCTCGAATGGAAGTGCGCCCGCCGAGACCGGGCTTTCGATTGCCAGCAACGGACTGATCAGTTTTGCCTCCGGACAAACTTTTCCGGGCGGTGGCAGTGGAACGGTCACCAGCGTGACTGCTGGCGCGGGCCTCGCTGCCAGCCCGAATCCGATCACCTCGAGCGGCACGATCAGCATTCCCGCCGCGGGCGTAACCAACAGCATGCTCGCAAACTCTTCCCTCACCGTGATGGCGGGATCGGGACTGTCGGGCGGCGGAACCGTAGCTCTCGGCGGCTCGGTCACGCTTTCGAGCAGTTTGTCGGGCACACAGGATGGAATCGCCTATTTCTCGAGTCCCACAAATTTGAGTTCGACTGGAGCGCCCGCCAACGGGCAAATCCTGATCGGTTCGACGGGCAACGCTCCGGTGCTCGGCACGCTCACCGCGGGCTCGAACATCACGATCACGAACGGCCCCGGATCGGTCACGATTGCGGCGGCTGGAGGCGGAGGCGGCGGCTCGACCTTGCCATTGTTTGCCACCGGCGGCGAGCGGACTGGCGCCAGTCAGGCCTTGACCTCAAATCTCACCAAGCTGTGGGGATTCCTCTTACCCTACAACGTTACGACGACCGAAATAATCTACGACATAGCGACCGCCGACAATACGGCCAACGACTATGACATCGGGATCTTCGATAACTCGGGGAATCTGGTGGTCGATGTTGGGCCTACGCCAGGAACCACCCTGGCGCCCGCGGTAGGGTTTCACACCTTGACGTGGACTCAAGGATCCACGTCGCTCTCTGCAGGCCGCTACTATCTTGCGATTACCACCAATTGCAAGAGCGCCTGCGCCAAGATCGAAGGCGCGACCACCTTCGTAAGCTTCGCCATCAACGCCTCGGCTGGGGCATCCTCAGGAGGAGCCTTGCCCTCCACCGTGACGCCCCCGGCAGACGCCTGGGGCACGGGAACTCAACCCACGATCGTGATCGAGTGAGGGTTGCAGTTTTGACTGGTTGCAGTTTTGACTTTCCAGTTTCGAGCGAGTTGCGTATGATCACAGCGGCGCTGGGAGTGCGTCTTTGGCCATACCCAAGGTCGCTTATTGAGTATTGCATAATATAGTGACATTCCTGAGGATTCGTGTTACTCTGCGGTCATGGGAAACCCGGCGGGAGTAAGACGCGATTTTCAGAAG
>Ga0302325_10016677_pt1 | contig 15552 bp, 16 predicted proteins | sample Palsa_T0_2_FD_201948 | JGI IMG/M metagenome (GOLD analysis project Ga0302325, IMG submission 201948) | Peat permafrost microbial communities from Stordalen Mire near Abisko, Sweden - Palsa_T0_2 | ecosystem: Environmental > Terrestrial > Soil > Palsa > Peat permafrost | place: Sweden: Abisko...
TTGCGCTAGTGTTCGCCGGCAAGTTGTGGGACATCATCAGCGACCCCGCCATCGACGCCCTGAAGCATCTGCACGTCAACCCTCCGCAATTAGCGCAGCTCACGCCCATGGAAGCATTCTCGATTATTTGGGTTCAGCTTCCGCTGCTGTGCTCGGTGTTTATCGCTTCACCCTGGATCGTTTATCAGGTCTGGGCCTTCATCTCGCCCGGCCTTTACAAGAAGGAACGCCGGCTCGCTCTGCCCTTCGTGTTGCTGACCGCCGGCCTCTTCATCGGCGGCGGATGTTTCGCATATTTTCTGGCGTTCCGCTACGGTCTCGAGTTCTTGCTTGGAATCGGCATGAGCAACAACGTTCGACCGGTGGTTTCCATTACCGAATATTTCGATCTGTTCGTGAACGTCACCCTGGGCGTCGGATTGGTGTTCGAAATGCCGGTGCTGATATTCCTGTTGACGCTGCTGCGCCTGCTTTCTCCGCGCTTCCTGCTGCGGCACTCGAGGTACGCAATTCTCGCCATTGTGATCATCGCCGCCATCATCACGCCCACGCCCGATGTCTTCAACCTGATGTTGTTCGCGGTCCCGATGTGCCTCCTGTATTTCGTTGGCGTGTTCGCGGGCCTGGCTCTGGTAATGCGCCGTGAAGGCCGCACGTTGCCGTGGCGCAAAGTGCTCTTGATCGTTTTCGGGATCGCACTGGTGACAGCGGCGATCGTATTCGTGATGATCCACTACCACGTACGATTAGTACCAAAGTGGCCTTACATCACCCGCTAAACCCCGGGCGGGGCATCATCGACCGTGGCGAAATTTCTGGATTTTTTTCCCGGAGTCGTCTACGATGGAGGGACCCTGAACTCAGTCTGCAATGGACATCATAAAAGCACTGCGTGAACTACATGCAGAGAGGAAGCGTTTGAATATCCTGATCGCTTCCCTAGAAGCGCAGGTGGCTGCCGCGAGGAAGCGAGGCGCTGTCCGAAAAAGCCCTGGACGCCGTGGAAGAAAAAGCATGAGCGCGGCCGAGCGTGAGGAAGTCTCGAAACGAATGACGCTGTATTGGGAAGTGCGCCGGGCCGAGCTCCGTGACAGCAGCCAACCCGCGCCGCGCGCGTGAACAAGCCGGAATTTGCGACCTTATCGCTTGAAAAACCAGAGCCAGAAATATTGCTGCCCTGCTCCATGCCGATAGCGTGGATCAAAACCGCAACGGTACGCCATTTCCGCCGCTTGGCGCTCTGAGAACGGAACACCAATCCAGGTGTCGTCCGGCTTCGTTTCTAACGTACTGTCCCCTTGCACCTGGAACTTAAATAGCGCCCCTGGCCGCAGCAGACGATGCACTTCGCGGACATAGTTTTCTATGATCTCCCGGCTGGGGATATGCTGAAAGACGATGGAAGAAAACGCGAAATCGAAAGGCAATGCCGGCAGCACCGTCAAGTCCTTGCCATTGTTCTGATACACGAACGCGTTCGGCCGGTCCCGCAGCGCCAGCGCCGCTTGACGCACCATTTCACCGCTGACATCCACGGCGTGCACCTCGCCAAACATGTTGGCTAGCGCTCGGGTCACGCGTCCCGCCCCGCAACCGATCTCCAGCACGCGCATTTCGGCGGGTGGTTTTCCCTGACAGATATTCCAGGTGTCGTTGAGAATCTGCTCGGCAACCGTCCCCTCGCCCGAAGCGAAAAAATCCTCGTCGGTCCAATCCATGGTCGCCGTGTTTACGTAATAACGGGCGTTTTCGCGGGCGCGCTGGTCCCAATCGTCCCGCATCTTCTGCAATTGGTGGTCGAGGCTGATGTCGCTCATGTCGGCCGGGCCATCCCATTCTCCCATAGCCTATGGAAGGCCATCACTTGCATATAAAAGGGCGAAAGGGTACTGGGCCGGAAACGCTTTATAATGTTACCTATTAACCGAAAGATGCTCCTGCGCCTATTGACCCCGGGTGTACGATCAGTTTAGAGTCGAATGTGACAGCGAATACCATGGAACAGCGTAAAGCGCAACGATTTGAATTGAAACTGCCGCTGGAGTTGATCCGCAAGGGTTCACAGCCGCTTTCCGAATACGGTGAAACCCGTAACCTCAGCTCGGTTGGTGTTCTGTTTGAAGCCGGAGCCGCCCTACGTATTGGCGAACCGGTGGAATACATGATCACGCTTCCCGGCACTCCCGAGAACGGTGACAAAGTGCGTTTGCACTGCCTTGGAAAAGTGGTGCGCTTTACCCACGAAACCGGCGTCGCCGCCACTCTTGAACGCTACGAATTCGTCCGCTGAACCGCCAGCAGCTCCAGCAGCAGCCGCGACGTAGCCTGCTTCCCAGATTCGCCGACCTCTCCCACCGGGCCCACGCACGCCGGACACCCCGTTTCGCACCCGCAGCCTACCAGTACTTCTAGTGCGCCCCCCAATAATTTGCCTGTCAGTTGGAACAGTGGCTGGCTTTGCCCGATGCCGCCCGGGTAATTGTCGAAAAGAAACAGATCCGGCTCGAAGCTTTGCGTGGCTCTGGAAATATCTTCCGAGATCGCAATGCCCAAATCCCTGGGATCGCACATCAGCAACAGCGCCGCCACGGTTCTCATCACCTGCGCCAGTCCCGTGAGCCCGCTCTGCCTTTCAGCCGGCGCCATGTCCGGAAGGCGCGCCCAAAAACTTGCGGGGAAATGCAGCCAAAACGCGGTGGTGTGCAACTCCTGCTCGGGCATGGACAGGTTGCCCGCGCCGATGTTCTCCATGCTGTAAAACCGCAGCTTCTTGAACCCCACCACTTGCGTGTTCACCCGCACTTCGCCGTGCGCCGCGCGCGCGCCATTGACGTCCTGCGATTCGTATTCCTCCAGCTCCTTCACCTGTGTGTAGTCGATGGCGTCGGTGAAATAGTCGCTGTCCACGCGCCGGACATACGCCTTACGTCCTTCGTAGTCCAGCTTCTCCACCTGGAACTGCCGCGCTTCGTGCAAATAAATAGCCTTCTCATGCAGCGTCGTCAGCGCAGCCGTGAACGACACTTCCGCGATCACCTGATGATTGCCCGTGATGTCCACCACGATAAAGTTGTCGCTGGATACCGCACGCAAGCTGACCGCATCCGCCGGATAAGTGTCGGACGTCCAATGCCAGCAGCCGCCGGAGCGGTGCAGCAGCCCCGCGTCATCGGCCAAAAAGCGGCACAGCTCGGCCGGATCGTGCGGCCCAAACTTCTCCCCATCGCGAATGGGCAGCTCGAAGGCCGCGCATTTCAAATGATTGATCAGGATCTCGAGATTGTCGGCGTTGATATGCGCGTGCTCGGGGGATCCTTCGAAGAAATACTCCGGATGCTCCACCACATATTGATCCAGCGGCGCGCTAGACGCCACCATCACCGCTAACGACGCGCTCTGGCGCCTCCCCGCCCGGCCGGCTCGCTGCCATACCGACGCGATGGATCCCGGGTAGCCCGCCATCACTACCGCATCCAGCGATCCAATGTCCACGCCCAGCTCCAGCGCGTTGGTTGCCACCACCGCCCGTATCTCTCCGTCGCGTAGTTTGCGCTCGATCTCGCGGCGCTCGCGCGGCAAATAACCGCCCCGATATCCACGCACCGCATCGCCCGGCAGCGGCCCGCGCTCGATGGCATCGCGCAAATACTTCACCAGGATCTCGGTCGCCAGCCGGCTGTTGGCGAACACCAGCGTCTGCTGATGCCGTTCGATGAATTCCGTCGCGATGCGCCGCGTCTCCTGCAAATAGCCGCGCCGGATACCGAGTTGTTTGTTCACCACCGGCGGATTGTAGAACACGAAGTATTTTTCGCCGCTCGGCGCGCCGTTCTGATCCACCAGCTCAACCGCGTGCTCGATCAGAGCCTCCGCCAGTTCCTTCGGATTCGCGATGGTCGCCGAGCAGCAAACGAATTGCGGCTTCGATCCGTAAAACTCGCAGATGCGGCGCAGCCGCCGGAGTACGTTCGCCAGATGGCTGCCGTATACGCCGCGGTAATAATGCAGCTCGTCGATCACCACGTAGCGCAGGTTCTCAAAACATTTTGCCCACTTGGTGTGATGCGGCAAAATGCCGCTGTGCAGCATATCCGGATTCGTCAATACAACGTTTGCGCGCTCCCGAATCGCGCGCCGTGCGTCCTGCGGAGTGTCGCCGTCATAGGTGAAAGCGCGGATTTGAGATCCCATCGCGTCCACCGCCGCCTGAAACTCGTGCAATTGATCCTCGGCCAGCGCCTTGGTCGGGAACAGATACATCGCTCGCGCCGCCGGATCGTCGATCAGCCGCTGCAACACGGGCAGGTTGTAGCACAACGTCTTGCCGCTCGCGGTCGGCGTCACCACCACGACGTTCTTGCCCGCCGCGCACCGCTCGAACGCCTCCGACTGATGCACATACAGCCGGGGAACACCGCGTGCCACCAGGGCGTCCCGCAAAGCCGGAGCCACGCTGGCGGGGATGTCCGCAAACTCGCCCTCGCGCGCCGGCTGATGGCGGATCGCACGAATCGGCGAATCCGGAACTGCCATCCATTGCTGGAACCGGGCGACCGAGGTTTCAATCCCGCCGCTGCGCCGAGCGACGCCAAACGGATCTGACGATTCCGTAAATCCAAGGGCTAGGTTCATCGGATTGATTCGCCTTTTCTTTGCCAGATTACAGCAAAGAACCTCGTTTGTCGAGCGATAAATAATTTGCTTTGACAAATCAAATTAGATGGGCGAAACTAGCTCAGTGTCTGAGTCCGGCGTAGATATCTTGCTTCGCTGCTATCCGCAGATTTACTTCGCGTGCCACCGGCGGCATGTGCGCGATGAAAAAACCAATGCGGTATTGAGCGCGCACCAAGCCAGTGTTCTGGATCATTTGGACGACGTCGACGGCACCCACCTGCTCGAACTGGCGAGGCACATGGGGGTGACCGCCTCCACGATGTCGTTGATGATCGACCGGCTGGAGCGAGGCGGCCACGTCACGCGCGAGCGCAGCAAAGAAGACGGGCGGCGAGTGGTGTTGCGGCTGACGCCCGCGGGAGTGCGGATCAAACGGCAGCAAAATGTGCTGGAGCCGGACTTGGTGGAGGCGATGCTTGGTCGCCTGGACGAACACGGGCGACATGCCGCGCTGCGGGGTCTGGAGCTGTTGGCCGAAGCGGCGCGCGAAGTGGTGACCAGTGGAGAGCTGAATCGATTTCTTCGGGCCGGTGGCACATGAAATGGCTTCTACTGTCGTTAGGCGGCATACTGCTGCTGGCCGGCTTGGTGTTGTTGGTGGGTGCGGCTCTGCCTTTGCGGCATCACGCTACACGCAAGGCGCGCTTCGGCGCGGCGCCAGCGGCACTCTACGCAGTGATCGCGGGCCCGCCCGATTGGCGCTCCGGAGTGAAACAGTTCGGAACGCTGCCTGATAACGACGGCCGCCGGCAATGGTGGGAAGAAGATAATCACGGCCAAAGGATCACTTACCAGGCGGTGGAGGCCGTTCCGGACAAGCGTTTCGTGGTGCGCATCGCGGATCGCAATCTGCCATTTGGTGGAACCTGGAGTTATGACGTCGCGCCGGCTCCTGGTGGAGGTTCCGAACTGCGCATCTCAGAAGACGGCGAGATCTACAACGTGATCTACCGGGTCGTGTCGCACTTCTTTCTTGGCTACACGGCAACCATGGAGCGCTATCTTCGAGACTTGGGCGCGAAGTTCGGGCAGACCGTGGAAATCGAGCCATAATGGGCCAGGAACTGGAATGCAAAGCGCGAATCCGGCGCGAAGTCAGCATGGAGGGAACGGCGCAACTGGAGACGGACTTCGTCCTCTTCCGGGGACCCGAGCGCTTCAAGGTCAGTTTCAGTGAACTCACCAGCGTAAAGGCGGACGGCGGCGTTTTGAAGCTGGAGTTCGCGGGCGGGCCGGCGGAGCTGGAGCTAGGCGCAGTGGCCAAGAAGTCGGCGCGGAAAATTCTGAATCCGCCGTCTCTGATGGACAAACTGGGAGTAAAGTCAGGGCTGCTGGTCCGGCTGATTGGCGGATTTGACAAATTCGAGCCCGGCTTTAGAAAAGAGATCGCGGAGCGCCAGGCGGTGGTCGTCAACAAGGGTAAATGCAACCTGCTTTTCCTGGCAGCCGGGAAATCCGCGGAATTGGACCGAATTCCGAAGCTCAAGGCGAACCTCAAACCAGGCGGAGCACTGTGGGTGATCTATCCGAAGGGCGTTCCTCAGATCAAAGAGGTCGAAGTCATTCAGGGCGGACGCGCGGCGGGAATGAAGGACGTGAAAGTGGCCAAGTTTTCCGCTACCCATACCGGGCTGAAATTTGTGTGACAGCATTTATGTGATAAGACGGGAGGAGCAACATGGCAAACAAATTTGGTGCTGATATTCTGATTCAAGCTGAAGAGCCAATGAGCGCGGCGTCATTCTACGTCAATCAGCTCGGATTCGAGATCACCGACGATAACCCGAAGATGATTGGCCTGCACGGCGAGAACATCAACTTGTTCATCGAGCCAGGTCCGGCGCTGGGCGGCCCGGTGTTGGAAGTGACCGTCGCGAATGTCGCGGAAGCCAAGCTTCGGCTAGTGAAGAATGGTTGTGAAATCGTCAAGGATGAGCCAGATTTTCCGCGCTGCTACGTCAAAGACCCTTACGGCCTGATTTACAATCTGACGAGTTAGCGAGCGCGGTCGCAAGATACTGGCATGAATGTTCGGCTGGACCGGCAGAATCCCTACTTACGCATCGACGCTGTCAACGTCTTTGTTCGAGATCAGGATCGTAGCCTGGACTTCTACCTGAATCAGCTCGGATTCCATCTGGCCCTCGACATCCGCCTTCAATCCGGTCATCGCCTGGTGGCCGTCGCCCCTCCGGACGGAACCACGGTGCTGCGGCTGATTGCGCCCGATCCAGACTCTGAGGACTACCAGCTGATCGGACGGCCCACGCCGATCGTGTTTCTCACCGAAGATGTCGTCGCCAAATTCCGCGAATGGAGCAAGCGCGGAGTTCACTTTCGCTATACACCTCGCCTCCGCCGGCTCAAGCACAATCCGCAGACGTCGGCCGCCGAGCAGCCACCGATCTGGGGCGGAGTATTCACGCGCTTTCAGGATATCGACGGAAACTCCTTCTCGCTGGTGGGAATCGATGAAGTGAGCCAGGCACTGGAAGCGCAACGCCGGGCGACCGCGGAGAAGTTGGAATTCGAACGACGCGCAGCGCAGGAACTGGAAATCGCACGGATGGTCCAGGCACGGCTTTTCCCACAGACGCTGCCGCCCTTCGGAACGCTGGAGTACGCGGGCGTTTGCGTGCAAGCTCGCCAAGTCGGCGGGGACTACTACGATTTTCTGAATCTAGGTCGGGAACGCCTTGGGCTGGTGGTCGGGGATATCGCGGGAAAAGGAATCGCCGCTGCTCTGTTGATGGCCAATCTCCAGGCGAATCTGCGCAGCCAATGCGCTATTGCTCTGGAACATCCGCAACGATTCTTGGAATCGGTGAACCAGCTTTTTTACGAGAACACCATCGAGAGCGCCTACGCCACGCTGTTCTTCGCCGAATATGATAGCCGGGCGCAGCGCTTGCGTTATGCCAATTGCGGGCACCTGCCCGGTCTTCTCTTGCGAAGCGATAACACGCTCGATCGACTGGCCTCCACCTGCACCGTTCTAGGGCTCTTCAAGCAATGGGATTGCTCGATCGAGGAAAGCTCCCTCTTGCCAGGAGACACACTGGTGCTTTACACCGATGGTGTCACCGAGGCGTTCAACGATCTTGGCGAGGAATTCGGAGAACAAAGGCTGGTTGACAGCTTGCGGTGTCATCGCGACCAGCGTCCTCAGGCGTTGCTCGATTCCATTCTCGATGACGTGAAGCGGTTCAGCCCGCACGAGCAGCATGATGACATCACTCTGATGGTGGCGAGGTGCAATTGACACCAAACGCCATTTGCCGTCTAGCATCATGATGCCTTTGAGATTGATGCTATGATGTCATCGTGAGAACCACGGTCACTCTCGATCCCGATACCGAGCGGATCATCCGCAACATCATGCGGGAGCGCGGCGTCTCCTTTAAACACGCTCTCAACGATGCCATCCGTGCTGGATTGGCACCCCCCAAGCGGAATGGCACTCGCCGTTTTAGGCAAAAGACCTATTCGCTCGGCGCTGAGCAGAACTTCCGCTGGGATAAAGCGCTTGCAGTTGCAGACGCAATCGAGGACGAGGAGCTGAGTCGTAAGCTCTCGCTCCGTAAGTGATCCTGATCGACGCCAACATTCTCATTTATGCCGTCAACAAGGACGCGCCGCAACACGCTCGCGCGAAGTCTTGGCTTGAGAAGGCGCTCTCCGGAACGGAAATAATTGGTATCCCGTGGACCGTTTTGCTTGCATTCCTGCGTCTTACCACGCGGCCCGGCCTTTTCCGCGACCCGCTTCGCATCGGCACTGCATTCGACCTTATCGATTTTTGGCTGGAGCAAACTTCTGTCAGCATCATCCACCCGGGTCCCAGGCACGGTGCAATTATGCGGGAGCTTTTGGAGCCTCTCGGGACTGGAGGCAACCTGACTTCCGACGCGCACTTGGCCGCATTGGCATTGGAACATCGCGCCGAACTCTGCTCCTCCGATCAGGATTTCCAGCGATTTCCGGGTTTGAAGTGGCGCAACCCACTGGCGTGACCCTTCGTGATCTACCCCAGCCGCCCGTTACAATTCATTTGTGCAACTCACCTCGATCGACTGGCTGGTAGTCGCGCTCTACTTCCTCTTTAACCTCGCCATCGGTTTCTACTATAAGTCCCGCGCTGGAAAAAACGTCACCGAATTTTTCCTATCCGGGCGCAACGTCCCCTGGTGGCTCGCGGGAACGTCCATGGTCGCCACCACGTTCGCTGCCGACACACCCCTGGCCGTCACCGGCATGGTCGCGATGGGCGGGATCGCGGGCAACTGGCTATGGTGGAATTTCATCGCGAGCGGCATGCTCACGGTCTTCTTCTATGCGCGGCTCTGGCGCCGCTGCGGCGTTATGACCGACATCGAATTCTCTGAAATCCGCTATTCCGGCAAGCCCGCAGCGTTCCTGCGCGGCTTCCGCGCCCTGTACCTCGGCATTCCCATCAACTGCATCATCCTGGGATGGGTCAATCTCGCGATGGTCAAGATCCTGGAACTCGTGCTGGGCGTCGACAAGGCGCAAGCTCTCGCCATCGTCATCGGAATGATCGTCCTCACATCGTTCATTTCCACCCTTTCCGGTCTGTGGGGCGTGTTGGTCACCGACCTTTTCCAATTCGTCATAAAGATGGGCATGGTGACTGTGCTCGCGGTGTTCGCGGTGCGCGCCGTCGGCGGTATCGACGCCATGAAGGCGCAGCTGGTCCTGGTGGACCACGCGCGCGGCCCAGGCCAAGGCTCGGTCCTCAACTTTGTCCCCGATCTCCACTCCGCCTGGATGCCCATGATCACCTTTCTGGTCTACATCTCGATGAACTGGTGGTCCACCTGGTATCCCGGCGCCGAGCCGGGCGGCGGCGGTTACGTTGCGCAGCGCATGTTCAGCGCGAAGGACGAGAAGAATTCGCTGCTCGCGACGTTGTGGTTCAACATCGCGCACTATGCGGTGCGTCCCTGGCCCTGGGTGCTGGTCGCACTCGCGTCGCTGATTCTCTTCCCCGGCCTGGCCGACCCCGAAACCGGTTACATCCGCGTGATGATCGCCTATCTTCCTCCCTCCCTCCGTGGATTAATGATCGCCGCCTTCGCTGCCGCTTATATGTCTACCATCGCCACGCAACTCAATTGGGGCGCCAGCTACCTCGTCAACGATTTTTACCGCCGCTTCCTAAGGAAGAGCGAAACCGAGCGCCACTACGTCACGGCTTCGCAGTGGGCCACGGTGCTTCTCACCATCATTTCAGCCGTGGTTACGTTTTATCTCGATTCCATTGCCGGCGCCTGGAAGCTGCTGCTGGTCACCGGAGCGGGTACCGGCGGCGTCCTGCTACTGCGCTGGTATTGGTGGCGCATCAACGCCTGGAGCGAAGTCTCGGCCATGATCTCGGGCTTCGTCGTTTCACTTGCGATGCAGACCTTGTTCGGCCTCGACAAAGATCAGCCGCGCGATTTCGCGTGGATCATGATCGTCACTGTTTCCGTCACTACCGCCGTTTGGCTCGCGGTCACCTTCCTCACGCGCCCTGAATCCAAGGACACGCTGCTCGCGTTCTACCGGCGCACCCATCCATCGAAAGCCGGCTGGCGACCCATAGCAAAACTCGCTCCCGATGTCCGCCCCTCCACCGGCGGCCTTTCGAATTTGCTGGATTGGATCTGCGGCTGCCTCCTCATCTACGGGATCTTATTCGGCACTGGCAAATTGCTTTTGAAAGAGTTCGCGACCGGCTCCTTGCTTCTCGCCATGGGACTTACGGCGGGCGCAGTTATCTATTGGGACCTTTCTCGCCGCGGCTGGAGTACAGTGGTGGAATAGGCCGTTGTGAGACCAGCAGCTACAGCATTATTTCTTGCGTCATTTCTCATCTCGGGCTCCCTTGCGATTGCGGCAGATAAACCGCTAGCTATCGTCCACACGGTATTCGCGACCAGCGAAGACGGTCCTCCTGAAGCTTCCGACGAAGACTATTTCGCCGGCGAAACCATCCACTTCAGTTGCCAGGTGGAAGGCTTCCACAAAGTCGATAAACCCAAGGACTTCGGCAAACAAAGTATCTCTCTCAAATTCCAGATCGAAGTCCGCGACAAGAGCGGCGCGCTCCTCCAGCCGGTTCAGGAGGGGAAAATCGAAACCACCGTGACGCAGGAGGATAAGAACTGGATGCCGAAGTTGCGCGAGACCATCATGGTCCCGCCGCTGGCCGATACAGGCGAGTATGCGGTGCTGGTTAAGCTATCGGATGAACTCGCCTCCGTCAATATAGAGAAGTCCGCCGTTTTTCACATCAAGGGCCGCGATATCGCGCCGAGCGATTCCTTGATCGTCCGCAACTTTCGTTTCCTGCGCACCGAAGATGACGAGAAGCCTCTGGCTGTCGCTGCCTATCGTCCCGGCGACGCCGTCTGGGCGCGCTTCGACATGACCGGCTACAAAGTCGGCGAGAAGAACCAGGTGGACATCGAGTACGGCCTCACGGTCCTGCGCGAAGACGGCTCGGTGGCATACGCCCAACCGCAAGCCGCCAATCAGAAACTCCAAAGCTTCTATCCGCAGCGCTACCAACCCGGCGAACTCAATTTGAATCTGGCGAAAGACCAGCCGCTGGGAAAATACACCATCGTCCTAGCAGTCCGAGATAACCTGGGCAAACAGATGTACGAAACTCGCGAGACCTTTTCCGTCGAATAGCCACTTCTCAATTGATGGCCCTCTTCCGCACTCGCAGTGCGGCTGTCTTCGGAATCGAAGCGCACCTCATCGACGTCGAGGTTGACATGTATCCGGGCGGCAGCGCGCGCGATTTCATCACGGTTGGCATGCCCGACACCGCCGTCCGCGAAAGCCGCGAGCGCATCAAGTCCGCTATGCTCAATTCCGGTTTCGGCTATCCCAACAAATCCGTCACTATCAACCTCGCTCCCGCCAATGTTCGCAAAGAGGGCGCGGGTTTCGATCTACCCATGGCCCTAGGAATCTTGGGCGCGATGGGCACGGTCGGCCAACCCGATAAACATATGGACGAGTACATGCTGGTGGGCGAATTGTCGCTTGACGGAACGCTGCGGCCCGTGCGCGGCGTGTTGTCGATCGCGGTATGCGCGCGCCGTCAAGGGATTCCCAACCTCCTGGTTCCCGCCGACAACGCCGCCGAAGCGGCCGTTACCGAGGGCGTGCGCGTGTTCGGCATGCGGCATCTCTCGGAAGTGGTGGCGTATCTCAATCAACCGGACCGGTTCCAGCCCACGCCATCGTCGCCGCCATCGTTCACTTCGCCCGAAGAGTGCCTTCCGGATTTTCGCGAGGTTCGCGGACAGACCACAGCCAAGCGCGCACTCGAGGTAGCAGCCGCGGGCGGCCACAACGTGTTAATGATCGGGCCGCCGGGTTCCGGCAAAACCATGCTCGCGAAACGCTTCGCCGGCATTCTTCCGCCCCTGACTTTTCAAGAATCCATCGAGACCACGCAGATCCACAGCGTCGCGGGGCTACTCCCGCGCGGCGTCGGATTGCTGGCGCGCCGTCCGTTTCGCGCGCCGCATCACACGGTATCTGATGCCGGACTCATCGGCGGCGGTTCGGGAACGCCGCGCCCGGGCGAAGTCAGCCTGGCGCATAACGGCGTTTTGTTTTTGGACGAGCTGCCCGAGTTCCCGCGCAACGTTCTCGAAATGTTGCGGCAGCCGATCGAAGAATCTTCGGTCACGATCGCTCGCACCAACATGACGCTTTCCTTCCCCGCCGACTTCATTCTGATTGGCGCGATGAACCCCTGCCCGTGCATGCTTCAGTTACACTCGGAAAGCGGTACGTCACGGTCACGGCGTTCTCGGATTTCGGACCGCTTCGAATCGTTTCAATCCGAATCCCGGCCACGAGCAGCTCGACCAACTGCCGCTTTCGCTCCCAGGTCAATGGCTGGTCGAGCCGCTCGCGCAGCCGAGTGAGAAGGGCCTGCGTATTCTCCAATACGGGCCGATTCGAATCGATGCTACCCAGCTTGCGTTCCAACTCTTCGATCTGAGACGAGAGGCCCCCGGCCTCCTTGTCTATCTCCGCCAGCTGCTGATCGAGTTCAGCATCGTTTAACAAACCCTTGCGGTAAAGGCCGACGACCTTGTTACGCTCATCGGCCTTCGCCTCCAGAAGCGCTTGCAAGCGGCGGACGCGGTCCTGGTTCTTCGAAGAGTCGCTGGCTTCGCCGCGCATCCGCGCCCGAAGGCGCTCGATCACGACACCTGGCCTGCGGAGGAAATCTTCAACGTCCTCCCAGACCGTCTGTTCTAGGTTCCCGCCCCGCACCCCCTTCGATGGGCATCGCTGTCCGTTGACGCCATAGATCCCTCGGGCGCTCTGCTTGCCGTTGCAGCGGTAGTAATAATCGCGCCGGCCGTCATGCCGGACATTCGACACTCCGACGAACGTCAGACCACAACAGGCGCACTTGATCAATCCGCGCAGGAGGTACTGATTTCGTGTGCTTCGGGGACTATACAGGAGGTGCCTGTGTAAGTTCGCCTGCGCCTTTTCCCAGGTCTTCTCATCGACGATTTCTGGCACCGTGCGCGAGATTAGCGGCCGGTCTTTGTTGGACGAGCGCTTCCCAAACTGATGAACGCCTTTGTAGGTGGTGCTAACGATAAGATTCCGGACGCGCGCTGGTCTCCAGAAGCCCGAAGTTCTCCGCTTGCGTTTGCCCCGCAAGACCAACCGCTCGTCGCGCTGATAGGCACAAGGAACTCGGAGCTGGTTTAATCGGTCTGCAATGAAGAAGCAGGACCGTCGCTCGACTGCGGCCAGCCGGTAGATCAGGCGGATCACGTCAGACTCCGAGAGTCCGTTCGCTGGAATGATTTCTTCGGAAACGACGAGACGAGCGTCTCGCTTTTCGCCGACCTTGCGGTAGCCGTATGGCACGATGCCCCCCATCCAGGCGCCAGACTCAGCCACCCGGTTCGTGCCGGCCACGGAACGCTCGCGTATTACCTCCCGCTCATGCGCGGCGAACCCGGACAGCATCGTCAACATCAATTTCCCTGTCGCGCTCGATGCATCGAATTCCTCGGTCATACTGCGAACCCGGACGCCGAGCTTCTCAAGGTCCGCGACGGCGTTCAGAATCAGTCGTGTTTCGCGTCCAAGCCGGTCCAGCTTGTAGACCAGTAGCTGATCAAACTTGCCGAGCCGGGCTTCCCGCAGGATTTCGCTGCCGTCGGGGCGCCGATCCAGGGGGACTGTCCCGCTGACGCCGTTGTCGGCAAATATGCGGAACACCGGCAGTTTGTGGAGAGCGCAGAAGCGTTGGCCGAACTCGTACTGCGTTTCGATCGAGTGGCGCTCACGCTGTTCCTCGGTGGAGACGCGCGCGTATATCGCTACCGGCATGACCGACACTCCATCGTGAAAATCACTTTTTGGGCTGTCTCTCAATGACATGGATGCCTCTGTCGTCCCCTGAAAGCAAGTTTGCCATCGCCCGCTGAGCATCCGAATTTCGCGGATCGGCAGGGTCATCAAGGAGCTGCGCCAAGGCCTCCACGAGTTGGTCCATTAACGCATCTAGATCGCCGCCGTCTCCGGCGAAATGCTTCTTGACGGTCATGGCGGCCGAGATGGAACGGCTTATGGTCGAAAATCAACTTGCTGCTATGCGTGGAATAGGGAGTTGTTGATTCATACTATTCGTGGAATAGACAGGTTTGTACTTAGTACAGATTGCTTCGCACCTATGTTGCTGTGACGAATTTGGATCGCTCTCTCCAGGCGCGAACTTTCTCCGCGCGTACTCTGGCTCGCAGCTCGCGCTCAGCCGCAATCTCAGTCTTTAGCTGCGCAGAAAACGCGTGCGCCAGCTCCTGCAAAATATCGGAGTTTGGAGTAACGATGTAAAGCGAAGCTCGGCGAAAAGGACAACCGAGGCAAACCAGCGTCGGGTAGCCTGACGAATCCGATATCTCGCAGTTCGGTCAGCGCCTTTGAGACGGCGTTCGGCGAGCTCACACCACTGTATCGATAGATTCCTCCGTAGCTTATGCGGATCGAGAACATTTGATCTGCGCCAGCAAGCTGCGAATGCGGGTGTGTTCGCCGCAGCCATGGGCGCCTACTTAGTATGGACAGCAAACCGTTATGAGCAGCAACGGAAGCTTGTGGGGCTTCGCGGTCGCGCTCACAAAGACTGTGCTCTCATTCACCCTCGTCTGCCGACAATGTTGGCAGAGCTACACAGCGGTTGGGAGATCTGGCGGCAATTCGCGATTGAAATTGGGGCGATCAGTAGCGCTGAAGGAAAAGAACTGGAGCATAGGTTTTGCAACGCGCTGAAGGAGGCGGCGCTGAATCAATGTCAATATCATCAAGCGAGTGATCCGGCTTTGCGATTCTTGTTCCTCTTGCAAACCGCACTCGCAAGCGGACGCGCGCATCTAGCCGACCGAAACGGAAGCGCCCCGGATCTATCCGGGCGCTGTGGCTGGCGTAAAGCAAAGGGTCGAGCTTGGACTCCTCAAGGGACACGCATCGGCTGGTTGTCAGCGACAGACCTTTTCTTAGAACCGATGACTAGTTATGAAGTAGCCCGGCAGATGGCAGGCGCTGAGCGACTCCCGGTCAGTGCTCAGACGTTGCGCCATCGGTTGCATGAACGCGGTCTTTTGGCCAGCGTGGATGCCGGTCGACAGATGCTGCTGGTGCGCCGCACTCTAGAGGGCATTCCCCGTCAGATTCTCCATCTGAAGGCCCGCGATCTTGTGAGCTTTTCAACCGATTAGTCTGGCATCCCGTCGTAATTGTCGGTTTTGTCGGGTCGCCACGCGTAATAACCTTGTGTCAGGGGTTTGGCCAGCCGCGTCACTGTTCACACTCGTA
>Ga0302325_10016678_pt1 | contig 15552 bp, 17 predicted proteins | sample Palsa_T0_2_FD_201948 | JGI IMG/M metagenome (GOLD analysis project Ga0302325, IMG submission 201948) | Peat permafrost microbial communities from Stordalen Mire near Abisko, Sweden - Palsa_T0_2 | ecosystem: Environmental > Terrestrial > Soil > Palsa > Peat permafrost | place: Sweden: Abisko...
TCTCTTTTCTAACGAAGCTGCGTGGTTGGGAAGTCCGTTGGATTATTACCACATTGGCAACATATCAAGGCTCCCATTTCGAAGTTCAAACATGTCTGTCGAGCAGAATGTTGAAAGTTGGCTGAGTGACACGAGCAGTTGCGGTGATGATCGTGAGGATTATTTGGTGGGTCTCCTGTGCCTCGATATTGCGAAGCGTTGGCTAACAGTCTTCAGTCTCGTGCCACATTCGTTGCACCAGTAAAAGCACACGTGGTAGACGTCAATGCCAAAGCCCCAAATGGACTTTCTATCCATGTCCCGCCCAGGTCATCCTCCTTGGCAGGCACTACCATCATTCATGTCGCTCCCGATGATCATCACGATAGCTGGCTATATTCTGCATACAGCCCGCCAGCCACCCCCTCACAGCCATGGACAGGCACTCAAAGCAGCTCACCCAAACAAAACTTACTTCAGAAACAATTCGATACTCACATGCCACAAAAGCGCCTCGATCTCGCTATGACTAGCCCGCCTGCATCTCCAACACACGGTCACCCGGACGCCTTTAGCACGCCACCCACCTGGCAGAATTATGCTGAACCCGAGATGAAAGCCCACAGCGGACAATCAACAGATCTCGATCAAGCTGGTTTATCAGCCGAGGCTATTGAAACCATCCTCAAATCACTGGAAAACCTAACTGCACACTTTTCTTCTGGCTCATTGCAGCCCGATACCCCATGCATTCTAGCAATCCGTTCCCAACTGGCACCACCCTCAGCGACAAATCAGCCCCAAAATGCACCAAATGGTCCTCTTTCACCTTCGTTTCCCACCCATTTCCTACCACGACCAGATCCAACTCTCCACCGTCGCCAAACAACCAATTTCTCCAAACCACGCCGCAACCCCTCAGCTGCAACATCGAAATCTTGCCCCGTGCCCAGAAACCTACCACCACCAACACCAAGCCTTCCTTCCTTCTACATTTCACAGTCAAATATAACCTCAAATGCAAATTCCAATCAAAATGATCAGTATCTCATCCCACTACCTCCACCAGACACTCAACCCTTGCACCGCATCTTTCCGAAATCCACCAAATTCATGCGGACGTCACTCTATGCTTACGTACTTGCGCACATCTTCCTTTCTTCCCTCTCTGTGTCCAACAAACACAATATGCCACGGTTTTCGAAGAAAAGGAGGGATACACCGTATTGGCCAACCACCGATGCGCCGAGTAAAGCGGCTGATGTGCTTGGTATTGGGTACAAGCATATGACTAGTGGAAATGGGAACGTGATTGAGGGTGGCGATTTTGGGAAGCGGGTAGAGGGAGTAAAGGAGCGGGTGAGGATGGCGATTAAAGAGTGCGTTGAAGAGATGGAGGGGAAGGGCGGTAAAGAAGAGGCCATGGAGGGCGCATTGGGGCTGTTGTTCATTAGGGGCTTGGAGGAGGTTGTCAGGGCGTGTGAGACCGATACATATCGATACTTTTGAGCAGATTTGGATATCATCTTTCTGAAGTCATTGGATGCTCTCCGGCGTATACGTACGAGCATGGGATATACCAGGCGTTCCGTCATAACGACAAAATTTACTTTCATGATTTCGATCTTCGAATTATATACCTAGCAAAATATACCCAGTCTTCATCGTTATAAAACTTTGTCCTTTAACATTAGCCCCATTACTCCGTGACACGTTTGTCTAACATGCTGAATCGATTCTTCCAAATGCATTCACAACAAAGCCAATTATGATAGAATCATGGAACAGTAAAGCCCAGGTCCAAGTCTCAAAGCTAAAAGCCGCCCCCAAAGAATGTTCCTGGTGAGAATCAGTACCTTCGATTGCGCCTCAGATAGAGCTGGTAATTATTCTTACCAATGATTGAGAAAGTGGTCCAAATAGCTCCCGATTCGACTAGCCTTGGTGGACAGTATCTGCTCAAAGTCAGTCTTCGTGCGCCCCGAGGAGTAGGAGTCGAGCTTACAAGTCCTTTGCCAAAGTGACATACCCACCCCAAAACAGCCAAGAAGCCAACCAAGTCGTACTCCCAATACCCCAAACAGGAAGATATGCATTCCTTCCAAGCTTTAAAACCCCGGGGCCGAAGCCCAATAGCGCAAGGAGATAGAAAATCGATCCGTAAAGAGCAACAATGAACAAAAGCGCCCCAACGTACATAATGCGCGCATCGTGCGCATACGGACCTTTGAGATGGCCTATCAAGTAGTATCCATGCGTTGCAGCGAAACGAACAGTGCGCCCGTAATAATACGACGAGATAACCAGAAGGAAGACTTCAGCCAAGATGGCACCCTTCGCTGCCCCCTCATAGTATCCATCTTGGATTTTCTCATCATAGTCCCCATGTTCACCTCCGATCCTCCCCCAATGCATCACAAGCGAGAGCACAATCCAACCTAGCCGCGGTCGTGTCGTGTAAAAAAGCATGAGATCCGTGATAGTGAATCCCTGTTCATATCCAGGCGTGTTTTGATACAAGAATGCGATAAATGCGTTAGCACCAAGTTGAACCCCGAGAGGCATGAGGAACATGAACATCCAGCTGTTTCCTAGTTCTTTGCCGAAGAGCCCGAATGTGACCTTGTTAACCACTATTCGGTGGCCCATGATGAGATTGAGCAGCGAGACGAGAACGTTTACTACCCCGAAGGTGACTAGGATCGAGGTTGAAGATGGACAGACGTAATTGGGAAGGTTGGGAGTTATGTACCAGTCCCATGGGATGAATTCCGCTTGTGTTTGGTTTGCGATGTCGATGTAGGCGGAGTCATTTGTGTAGTTTGATGCCGCTTGACGCGCAACTAAATCGAGCAGGAAGACAGAGGCGGGAGACATTTTCGTTGTTACTCAAGACTGAAGTATTTTGAAATAGTTCAAGGGTCGAGAATATGGAGGTCTGACAGACCGACGATATAATAGAAATAATGATTTGAACAGGTGCGAGGCTCGCGGCTTTTGCGCAATTTCCACCACACCAAGTTCGCGACATAGGCGCCCCCTATATGCACAACTCGTCTGAGCCTCTGCCACTTGACCTCGTTAACGTCTTGGTATTGCGCATATGCCCCCTTATGATTGGCTTACCGCTCGAAGGCTTGCAGATGAGGCTCAAATATTGTCTCCCCCCTGTTTTCAGCCAGCCACCACTTTAATTTTAGCTCACTTGACAGCCTCATCGTCTGGACCATCCTAGCACAGTGAGTCTACCAAGAATATATTAATTTACATTAGGTAGATATTGAAATTTTCCGATGGCTTCTAGCTCGATTATCTAGGATGCGAATGTGTCCCTTGTTTGTTGTTTATGGTTGTTGGTAAGCACACCCTCGATGCCATGGTACGACCATGACTTCTTCTCTTCTCTCTGTTTCCCCAGCTGCCTTCCAAAATCGAGAATCTTCATTACGAGTTACCTCCCGTGCTGAGCTACGGAATTCCGGACTTTGAATATCGAATTCTTGTTTCCGGAGAAAAAGTTACTTAACCCAAGCAGCCTGATCCTAGACTCAAAGCTCAAAGACGTAAACAGTTTGGCCCTGTGCCACACTTGCTTCGGCGCCTCAGGTTGTATTCTTCGAAGCTTGATGTTAAGCATATATGTGCTGTTATCTCAGGCGAAGATTACTTCCCTTTCTTCCAACACAGTTAGTCACCATCGCCGCTCTACTTAGGCACTACTCACCCTCGCCTCACCCTCTACGCAGATTACTCAGACACGTTTCTGCTTTTCCTTCCATTAACTAATCACGATAGACTTTCTATCCGGCTTTGCTATGCGAAAGTTGTCAACTCTACACGATTGTGTTCAGGGGGACCAAGTCGGCTCCTAGGGAACCCAATCAGCCCCCCTCTCAGCGCGCATTAAATGCTAGTGAAATGGATGCGCCAGCGTTAGGAAGCCGAATTCTGGCCTGCCCTGTTCCCAACGCTAGCGCCTTAGGGCGCAACTTGGCCCTTATTCTATAACGAAACTACCTTGTGGTTGAGAAAGCTTACCCTAGAACTATTTTTAGATTCTGAGTACTACAATTACGACTACATCAGTTTAAAATAACACACCTCGAAGTAATTCCGTCTAAAGTAGAATACCTTAAAATACTATAAAATCACGTATGTGCGTATTTATACTTTAAAGCAAAGCAGTCTAAATTATATTACTATAACTCAGGTTACTTTGTTTAAAGTACACAAATTCGACTGTAATAATTAAGACCCTAACTAAGCATTGCCTAAGAAAGCGAGCTTACGTATTCAATCCATAGCAGAAATGTTCTTTTCTTTATCCGTCGCTGTGGCGCTGGTTGTCATTTCCATTATCGGCGAGTCGTTCGTTGAAGGCAATTAGCTTTTTGTAGGCTCATCGGCCGCACGATTACGATAGCTCACATCTCTCTAAACCTTGAATGCAAGTAATAAGAAAACAATTTTAGAGATACGAAAGTTTTAAAACCCAAATATCTGTATGAGCAAGTAGGAGCGTTTATACCAGTTTAAAAGTCTCTTCCACGTAATCGCCTTTCATGAACTCGCCCATCATGATCCCTTCAATATAAGCCGGGCCAATAAATTGGTATCGATCATTGTCTAGCGCGCGGATGATAGAAGGAGTGAGGGCACCAAAGAAAATGACGACAATGTCATCTTCGCGGGCCTCATCTGGAGCATATCCAACAAGCCCAGTTGCCGTAGCAAAGTAGCGGCAGTTTTCGGCCTTATATCTCAACTCCTGAACAAGATGTGCGATGTCACCCGTGCTGCGGAAGTCCTGTATCCACATGTCCAAATCTGCGAGACCCGTACCCTCGAGCAGACAGAGCCCTCTGCGAACCGATTCAACACGAGCACGACTATCGTATTTGTCCATTGTATCACCACAGCGAATGATATTGAAGACTGGATCATAATCGAGAGATTCGTATACCGGGGCAGCTGTAAGTGCTTGTCTTAGCTCACTTATCCAGTTGATAGCCCCTAGGTAATCGCCGAATGTAACAACCGGGTCGAGGAGGTTCAACTTAGATATATCTGAACAACGTTTCCCTTCAGTAAGCGCCGTTGTTAGCTCATCGGAAGACTTAAGCCCGCTGGCGAGGCACTCAGGCCAGCTGAATCCCTTACGAGCAATAGTAGAAACTCTGCATCCTTTTATAGACATGACAGCTTTAGATAAGACACCGCCTTCTATATCAAAGTTGACGGAGGATTGAGTTTCTCCTGCAGAAGTAAAATTTATCTCATCGTCGAAGTCGAATGGGGCGCCAAATTCAGAGGTCCAGTCGATTACCCATGATGGCAGTTGAAGGTTACGCAATTTGGGTAAGAAGCACGATAGCGAGAACATTTTACCAGAGTGCAAAAATTCCATCATCGCTTGTGTGTAGACATCCGCACAATTATAGTTGTAATCTGGTCGAAGCCTATTGCTGAGCTCTCCCGCTATCCCAAGAAGGCCATAGATCTTGTCTCTCGGGTCCGTAGCCGTGAAACTGCAGGTACCGTTGTACAGCTCCATCGCGAGGTCGAAAAGCAATAAAGTCCCGTCTTGGATGAGGGGCTTTATTGTCAGCATCCAAATCGACTGGACTGAAACATGGCTCCTGCCAACGCTCCGCTGATAGTCTGTCATGTTCGTATTTCTGAACGGGTCTTTCTCCACGCTGACATGATGAAACCCAAAGTATGCCATAATGGCGAGACGAAATTGGGTGTCCGGAAGGCGACGATAACCGCAAGCAAACGTTACAGTCGAAGCCAGCAACATCTCTTGTAAAACCCAGACCCGCGACCACCACAGTCGCTTTGTCAAAGCCTCTAGCTCTACGGGCGAGAATATTCCTTGTCCGGACTCGCTAGATTGTCCTGAGATCTTGTCGAGGAATGATTTCATGCTCACGCCTCGATCGTCCACCGGGTCGTCGACTTCCCAAATACTAGGATCTGACATTTTACTATATAACCTTACCGTGCCATCGAAGTGGAAACATTCAGCTTCCCTCCCAATCTCCGTCAGAGCATCTATCGCATTGTCGCTTCCTTCGCCAGCCGGGCCAAGCCACACGATCACCTGGCTAGCTGTTTTGTAGATCTTTGCCATCAGTTGTACTTGCTCGGACTTTTCGTCGTTGTTGCCTTGGTCGATACATATCGCATCTGCCCACAAAGTAAATACCAGATCCTTGTCTCTCAAATGACGTAGAGCTGAGGCAAGATTCGCTCCCACTGTGGTGCCGAAGACGTCTGCGGTGCGTTTATTCGAGAGGTGGCCTGAAGGTTCATATTCTACCTCGATGTCTTCTCTATTGGTAGGATCCCCCCAAGCGTAGGAGAGCGCGTGGTACTTGGCGTCTTTGATAGTAGAATGTCTAACGCGGCAGCGCAACTGCGATCCTTGTTCGAGAGATGGCAGCAGATCGAGGAGCCTGATTTCTTCGCGTGTATTATCAAGTGAGCGGTACACGATCGACATTGTGCTTGACTTCGTGGTTGCTTCAAAGGGAGACTCAAGGACTAGCGATGTAAGATTACTTCTGGAGTGCCTTCACGATTGAGCTTTTAATACGGAGCATTTGAGACATAACAGGGGCTGAGCTGAGGTGGCTTGGGCACATGATGCACAGACGAACCGAGGATTGGCTGAAAAAATGTCCGGTAAAGCAGCTCTGCTCACCTTTCCGAACAGAAGCAGATTTTCTTCATGTCAGGATTGGCGTGTGATAACCAGCTGTTATTTCAATTTTGTTACCACTTACTGTAAGTCCAGGCTGCAACGGAGACAGTGCGCAAAGATGGAGCAAACACATATTTTTCACTGCGAAAAAGTATTGACACATGCTATGCAATAAGTTTTCACGGAGAACTCAAAGTTAGAGAGCAGCAGACCATTTTATCTTTCACAAAGTCACGGAGCAGGTCGAAAGGATGTCAAGGGTGCCTGACATGTTGTATGTATGTAAGTTAAATAGTAATTCTTATCTTCCGTTATCATGGGCAAATAAAAATTAACCAATTTCTGCAACACAAGAAAGTTCGGAGATCTTCACCGCTTACTGTAACCGCTAAAGGAGGAGTCTTAGGCAAAATCTTGGGAAATAGGGGAGCAGTCACGTGTAGCCCCACCCTGCCAAAGGAAGTACGCCCGCACTTCGTCTAAGCACTACCTTAATCTAACCTCCTCGGACACTTCCTCTCAAAGACATCTATCAAACCGAAACACATCACTCCATCTCAAGATCAAACCCTGCATTACCTTTCACCGACTCTCAAACAACCGTTAGGCACCACTCAAAATGCCAGTCCTCGAAATCCTCCAACTAAAAATAAAAGACACTGTCTCCCCATCCAACCCCGCCGTCCTCACCAGTCTACGCACTGTCCGCACTTCCCTCGCCCAAAACGTCCACCCCACTCATTCCCGCTTCTACCAGTCTATCGAAGACCCCTCTCTAATTTACGTTCTTGGTCTCTGGGATTCCCTATCCCAGCATCAAGATTTTCTTTCCTCGCCTCTCAAAACCGAGATCCTCACCCCGCAGGAGGATTTGTTAGATTTCAACTGGTGTGTCCACATTGAGATAGAGAGCAACAATCAGCTCCCGCTCAAAGCGCCAATTATGTCGATCGCGAGAATCACGCTCAAAAGTGGGGACCATCACGTGAAGCAGCATAGAGAGATCACAGCGCGGTATAGAAGCGTGCTAGAGGAGAGGACGAGGCCTTTCGGTGTGGTTCAAGGGCCGAGGGTTGATGGTGGGGAAGAGGGAGAGAGGGAGGAAGTGATTATTACAGGGTGGGAGACGAAGGAGGATCATTTGACGTTTGGCGCGGGATTGAGGGAGAGGAATGAGGATTATAGGGGGTTGAGGGAGCATTGGGAAAGTGTTGAGGTTAGTCATGTTAGGGATATGGAGAGGTGATGGGTAAGTGGAAGGAGTGCATCGGGTTGAGGTGGACTGGAGGCAGTGGAGATCAAGACCGCCTTGGTCGAACATGAATATAGGCTAGTCACTCTTGATTGCTCCCAGCTTCTTGGGAATCATTACAAAAGAGAAGGCGTCGATCTTCTACGACACTAGCAGAATAGACCTGACAGGCTGATGCGGGAGGAGCTTCCCACTGCATGGCTTCTAGGTTCCGGGTCGGCACGAGCCGTTGCGGCAACCCAGAGTTTGACAACAAAGGGCTACTCACACTGCCGCAGCCCTAAACCTTGGCTCTCAAATTTCCAACGCTCTTGATATTTTTTTTCCACATTCGCAACAACCATTCTCGCAGCCTTATCTTCGTTTCTCATTCTCCTCATCAAGCACCTTCCATCAACACCCATTTCCCCTGATTTCCAGCACACACATCTCAACATGAGAACCTCAATCAAGAGAAAATATTACCTCTATTTTGTCGCCCTTGAATGGGCCGGACCCCTTGTCGGAGGATTTGTGGGCGTGATGCCCTCCTCTATTTCCAGACTTCGTGGCAGGCATACCGACTCCGGAAGATCACCACAGCAGCAGCACAAGGCATCCTCGAACCAGTCGGTGGTTTGCTCAAGGAGCTCCAGAGTTCTGAGGGTGACGTGAATCTACCCGATTTTGAATTCGAGGCGGGAAACGATAGGGGTGTGAAGAATAAATATTCGTTTCGGTTGGTGGATGGCAAGGTCCAATTGGTGAAGGAGGAACCAGCGAGGAAGATTGAGGAGAACAAACCCGAGAAGCAGTAATCGGAGAGGGAAATTATGGAAGACACAAGGGAACGGGGCGCGTGGGCGGTTAGGAAAGAGGATGTTGTGAGACATTGAGCTATGGGTAGGCTCCGAAAAGGATAAGCAGTCCATCCGGTAAATAAATAATTTGCAGGAAGTTGGCGATTCGACGTCAAACATGCAGATTAAGTTCACAGTCGAGATCCCTTAGTACTGAATATACTGCTGGGCATTACTCGCAGAAGATTGCTTGAAGATTGTGCATATCCATTCCACACAGTCAAAAATCCAACCTATTATATCGTTTTGTCTTCTACCTGAAAATTGCTCCTCATATAAGCCAGATTCCTTTCCTGGCCATTCTCGCCATCTTTTGCTTCCTACTTCTTGATGCTATTCACGCGTTCCCAAGCCACCCATTTGCCAACGGTCCTGATTCTTCACCATCCAATATGTTGTGTCCCCCTGCCAATGGTTCACTGCCCATCTGCCATGTGTCCCGATTCTTCACCATCAAATATGTTGTGTTCCCCTGCCCATCTGCCAAGGGTCCTGATTCTTCACAACCACATCTAAATTATTGCCCCGCTGATGGGTGTCTGAAATTATGTTTTTGAGAGATAGTATCGGTGATCGAAGTTGCATGAGAGTCAGCTGTGCGAGTTATTGTGTGTGGAGCTATGTCTTATCGTCAAAAGGTCTTGTCGCCAGTAGATCTTTGTTGAAATATCTTGTCGAACCTGCCTGCCAATGCTTCTCATGATGAGACAAGGGATTTGGTCTATTCTGACGATGCTTCCGATTGGGCAAGACGGCACTTTTTTCTGTGATTTAGACGCGAGAACATCGAAACGAATGGCGGCTTGCTGCCCTCTGTGCGAAGGTTGCTAAGCCGAGCCTGACCTCATACTCTTGAGTCGGTTGCGCCTCTTCAAGCCGATCAGCTGAATGGTGGCCAAACATTCGAATTGTGCCAAGATACTCCTCCACCGGACCCCAGGCGTAAGCTTTCTAGGAAAACTGTTAGTATATCGTACATATCCAAAATTGTGAGCAACAGAAATGCCAGCGAAGTCTAATACTTACATTGACACTGCCTATTTATTTACTTCTAGAGAACGTTTAAGGTCAGCTAAATAAGTCGAGGGTGAAGTCAGAGAAAGTCAAAGCTTACCTCTGGTTCCATGATGAATGGAATCGACGTTGCCGACTACATCATGCATAAGAAGCCGCCGCGGTGCCCCCCCCTGTGGGCTGGATGATGTCGTTGAAACGGGCTTGAAATTTGGAATTGAGGGAGTGGAACGGCTCTGACCATCGTGGCGGAGATTTTTTCTTCGAGGGTTCAATGCTGCAACGGCTCTGCGAGGAGAGAAGTGGGTGACAATCAACCAAGTAAGGAAAAAGGTTGTTCATGTTGTGAGTCCCAAGCCGCTTAGCTCATGTGGTTAGAAGCCTGAGTGCTGCTGTGATTTCGCGAAGTTTGGATAGTGTTTCTGTCCCGGAGCAGAGGCCCAGCAGTGAGTCGGTTGTGCCTCTTCATTACGTGCGTCCGGGTGAGGGAATGCACTCGGGATTGGTGTAGAAGGCAGCCCTCGTACCAGATATCTAGCGATAAGTGTCTCTTCATGCTTTTTCGATGTGTGCGAGTAGTTGATGTCGAGAATTGAACGTTGAGAGAGAGAGGTGAGCCGTGAATCCCACGTCGATAAAATCATGTATTGGAAGAGTTGAATCCTGCTCATGAAATTCGCCGCGGTGGTTGCATAATGTCTCGGATTCCGAGACGATGAGTCGGTTGTGCCTCTCCAGGTTGGAGCACGGTGCTGCTCACGATGGTGGCTTGTCGGTTGAGGGTCTTACAAGCAGTGCCGTCGGGCCGCCTGCAAATCGTTAGGGGTGAAAAGACAGGGGAGAGAATGAAACAATACTGCAATGCCCAGGGTTGACCCCTTAGTTCCCGCTCTTCTTCTCCTCCCCTGCACGAACCGATGGGTCTGTCTCCATAGAACGGCACTGGATTGTGGTGTTCTTGCCGAAGTTGAGGGACAAGTTTGTGAGGTTTTCCATGAACTGTATTCTGCCCCCTGTTACCAGGTACAATCCAACACCCCACAAACTTCCCCTCAACAACTTAGGAATCACAGGCCAAACATATGGTATCAGAGCACGCCATCCGGTGGCAGGGCGAGGAGGGATGAAACGAGAACGCATTCTTTCGGATGTGGTCTGCAGGACGCGAGATGATTGGATGATAAGAATGATCGGATAAAAATGATTGCTTGCTGCGCTGGTGATCTATCTGGTCTAGTAGCCCGGACGGGGGAGGAGAGAAGAGATGAAAAGAAAAGCACAGCTGAAATAGATGAGCGGCACGGTCATTGCTCCTTCCTTGTGGAATTCCAGAAGGTGCGGTAAGTCTAAAGCGTCATGGTTGTCGTTTTCGAATTGTAGGAAGGCACGCTCTGTTAGATTTGGCGAGAACGTGAAGCAATCCTTCCAAAATTAAAATCCAAGACCTGGAAATAGCGCAATGGCGAGAAGAAATTAGAGCACATCTGGGGCAGGACGAGAGCGTATTGAGAAGAAGAGCAGTGCCAGTAGCGGGGATAAATCTCATTGCAATTGTTCACTTATGAAATGTCACTGAAGCTTCGACTAGAAGTGGTTGAAGAGCAAGTGAAAGATCCACAGAACCCAGTCTTTGCACTCGGAATCTCGTACTTAGAAGTTGGGAGAAGAAGATTTGGATGTTGAAGCACCCAGGAGGAAGGGCCGCATGGATGCATGCGCTAGATTTTCCACTCGGAGCTGCGACAGCATGCAGTGCAGCGTTGCTCCAGACTCTTGATTGTTTGAGCAATGGGGCGGTCAAATATGACTTACTATTTTCCAATCGCTTTCGTTGCGTAAAGAATTACAGATGCAGAATGGGCTTAGGAGACTTCCCAGCTAAGGTTGCATCAACAGAAAGAGCAACCTTAAGTGCGACCTTTAGCGAAATTCCGGAGTTTGAGAGGAAGAGTAAAGCTGCTCGAGTTATCACATGTACAAAACGAACGTATTTGGATACTATACATTCATCCCAAAAGCAGGGTTCCTTTCCCAACTCTTTCTGGTGGTATCTCCTAAACAACAAGATTCTGTAGAAGATGATACGCCGCACCTGTATAGAAGTCATTGCCAATGTCAATCGCTAATACACAATGCTCCCAAACACCATACCAATGCATACCATTTTAATGTCCGAACTCCCCATCAAGTATAAACACCCATCCACTAGATCCGTATTCACATCCCAACCGCCGAAGCAAGAAAACCACTCACAACGGTCTCTCCAACCGCGCTCGCCGCAGTCGCCACGCCTGTCTTATTCTTCAAGTAGCAGACTGAATTACGACTTGGATTCGTAGGGCTGAATATTACCCAGCTGGCGCCCACACATCCAGTTGTACTCGCGCAGGAGTCTAGACACGCATCAAACGACCCTTGTACCGAATTCGAAATCTCGATGTATTGTCCTGAAGAAGGTTCGATCTCAGTCGCGCACATCTTTATGAAAGCGGTTCCGCTGGGAGAGGTGTACGTAGAGTTGTTGACGAGTGGGCAGCCCGCAGTATCGACAATGACCGTGGAGGCAGCTGGACCTGCTGATGAGGTGGTGGTGAGGTTCGCTTGAAGTATGCTGTATTCTGTCAGTAAAATTCTTTCACCTCAAATCCCGATCAAAACAAACCTCAACTTCGACTTCTCCTTCGCAGCAATCGCACCCCCAACACCCCCTCCAATGCCCCCACCAATCAAGAACGCAATCAGTATGCAAATAACAAATGTGAGGAGACCAAACGTTCTCCTTCTCGGCATCGGCTTCTCTTGATACGAAATCTGCACCTCGCTCTCAGAAAGCTGGTCATACACCACTTGCGGCGTCGGTACCAACTTCCGCATCTCCTTCTCCCTCACCTCCCAGGGCTTCAAGTCAGCCCCCTCGCTCTCCTCACTACTCTCCCTCTTGTTCCTCGCCTCATCATAATTCATGTATACGAACGGTTCCGGCAGTGGTTGGCCGGGCACTACTTCCGGCGCTTCGCTCGAGATGCGGGAGGGAGAGAAGAGAATTGGAGGCTCGAGGGAGGCTCTGCTGGCTCGTTTGGTATTCGTGTTTGTGCCGTCGGTGATTATGGTGAGGCTTGCTCGCTTTGTTGCGGGTTTGGGTTGAGGCTCCAGACGGTTCGAAGCAGAGAGTTCCATGATGGCGAGAGTGCTACCTTTCGCTGTGCTTCCCGGAAGACGTGTAGACAATAATGAACCTGACAGAGAAAGAGAATTGTGACATGAGGAAGAGAGAATAGGGCTTACCGTCCATAAGAGGAAGATTGTATTTGATTGCTGAGAGGCGCAGCTGTGAATATCAATATTGGGTTGTGCGGGTTGTGGAGAGGTTTGTGCAGTGCAAAGAAAGTTGTTTCTAGGGGGAATACGCTGATTGGAGACAACGTGTCTGGGCCTTGGGTGCCGTAGAGCCGCAGCGGCATGGCTGTGCTGGGCGAAACTTTAAACGCTGACCTCAGCAGCTTTCCCCACCAACTTTATTTCTTTCATCTTTGACAGGTCAAGCTTAATTCTTGGCAAGGCTGAATAAACCTCAGTCTTCCAATGAGGTTCCTATCAAGGTTATGAGCCAGAGACATGTCTCATTGCTGGAAACTGGTCAGCAGTGCCATTTCCGTACAGCCTTCATCAGATTGACGAATAGCAGCAGCCCAAAGCGGTGGCTACCCCTGACATATTGATTGTAATCCCCCAAATCGAGCGTGGCTCCGTCTAATACTCCTTTCATTGGTTGTTTCATACGAAGACTGTTCACCCATTGGGCCTCGTTTCCCAGTTAGCTTCGCTTAGGATATAAGGTTCTTACGTTCCCATTGAAGTGCTGCGGCGCGGTTGTACGAGGCCCTACCCAAAAAGTACGAAGATAGAAGGGCTACCGCGCTGCGTACCGTATCCGTATATCTTCGCCTCTCTCTAGGGTTTGTTCTGGGTTCGCTTCTAAGCTGGCTCCTAATTATTTTCGATCGTGGGGTTCTTGTGCTTTTTGTAGTGGAACGGGAGGGTGGTAACAGAGTTATGTTTTGAGGAAAGTTGATGGATTGAGAATTGCCCTTCAAATTCTGCTCTTTTGCGAACAATCTTCAGTTGCTTTTTATCCCCCATGGCACCATCTCACCTCATCTCATCTCCCCATTCTTCAGAAGTGGCACGTGTTTCAAACTCGTATCATCTCTACCCTGCCATCTCTGCATCGTTTTACTCTCTTCTACGCGGGAGTATTTGTCATCGATGCTGGAGAGTCCATTTCTCGTGGTTCAAGATAGGGGTTGACACAAAATTAAGCGAGGTCTTCAGTGTTGGCCACAAGACAAAGATACAAGAATGAAATGACTCTTCTACAATCATCCAATATGGACTCTTCTTCGTCGGCTATTTCATAAAATTATCTATCAGAAGCTCCAGCACAATGCAACCGCTGAATTACATCCCTCCTCTTCCGATGCTAACTAATTTGCGCCCCTCCTTTCCCCATATTATCCGTGGGTACTAGACATTAGCTCGTCACCAGCGCCCATTGACAGCTCAACAGATATCTCATACCCACATTCCCCATCCCATCAGAGTCGCAGATTCCATCGCCCATATTGTCTGCTCAGCCGACACAGCGTTTACCAGACCCGCATTTTTCGACGGTCCAGACGCCGCCGTAGCCGTGACAATTTTCGTGGACATAATACCACTTGGTGACAAGCTGCGACTTGATTGTTTACTCGTCGTCACGAGTGGAACCGAGGACTTAGAGCCCGTTGTTGCTAATAAAGTGGTGGAGAGGGAGTTTGTGTTCGATGAGGAGGAACCGGTCACCGTTGTTGATGCGGTGTCGGTTTGGGATTGCGTTGATTGGGAGTTTTGGGATGATAGGGAGCTGATGAGGGAGAGGGTATTTGTGATTGTGTTAGATGGTAAGGCGAATGGTGTTGGGTCGGAGAAGAGGTTCGAGGTAGAGGCTGCTTCTGTTGACAAAGGATTTGGGAACGAGACGATTGCGAATGGGTCCGAATTATTGAAATCGAAGGCCAATGTTGCTGTTACGAGGAAGAACGTAAAACGTAAGTTGGACTTCATCTCGAGATGAGTCTGAAGGGCAATGGGATTGTAGGTAGAGGCGTGGAAATTAGATATGATTTGTCCTGCGACGAAACGATTGTTTAAGGACTTCCCACGGCATTTTTGAAAATTGAGAAAGCTACTTTTGAATTAGAAAAAAGGGGATTTCGATAGCAATTCTCACGTGTAGAAGAATCAGCCTCGATAATAGGTATTTACTTTAGCAGAGTCCTTGCAGTTACTGTGTACTCGCTCTTACGGCACATTTCTAGAAGGCCTCAGATACGGTCCGCCATTGCCCATCTTCCTCGCGGACTCAGGATTGAGAGGCTTGCGGTACCATCCGAACTCATAATCTTCTACGCGAATTCGAGGCTCTGAAAATCAATCGGGAAGAAATGTCATCCCGTGCCGCTTGCGGCTCTTCGTTGTTTCTTCGAGCATCAGGTCGCGAAACCAAGAATAGAACTCTGGCGTGGAGTGGCAGGGCTGCTGCGGGCGCTAAAACATCAGACGAAAACATGCTGTGCAACCCGGAGGCACAGCCCCATAATCTTATTTCAGCCCTTTTTGGCACCCCTGGAACACTTCTGTGCCCTATGGGGCTTGGTGGGGTTGGAGGCTGTGCGGATGACTGTGCTCAATGAAGGCACTAGAACAAGTTTCACCCAAGC
>Ga0302325_10016679_pt1 | contig 15550 bp, 13 predicted proteins | sample Palsa_T0_2_FD_201948 | JGI IMG/M metagenome (GOLD analysis project Ga0302325, IMG submission 201948) | Peat permafrost microbial communities from Stordalen Mire near Abisko, Sweden - Palsa_T0_2 | ecosystem: Environmental > Terrestrial > Soil > Palsa > Peat permafrost | place: Sweden: Abisko...
CCAGGCCGAACCGATTTATCCGCCGCTGCACTACGCGAGCAAGACGCTGGAATTCTGCTTTACGCACAGCAACAGCCGTTATGGCGAGGTGTTTTATTCGTTCGTCAACGGCCAGTACACGGCGGACGGCGGGACGCACCTGAGCGCGTTCCGCGAAGGTCTGCTCAAGGCTGTCAACGAATATTCCAAGGGTAAATACGAGGGGGACGACGTGCGCGAGTGCATGGTCGGCGCCGTCGCCATCCGGCTCAAAGACCCGGTTTTCGAGTCGCAAACCAAGAATAAACTAGGCAACACGGAAATCCGCTCCGACCTGGTCAACACCGTGCGCGAAGAACTGCTGCACTTCTTCAACCGCAACAAGGAAGTGGCCGAAAAAATCATGGCCAAAGTGGCGGACACCCAGCAATTGCGCAAGGAGTTGCAGGAAGTCAAGAAGCTGGCGCGCGAGCGGGCCAAGGCCGTGACCATGCGCATTCCACAATTGCGCGATTGCAAAATTCATTTTGACAAACAGAAAGGCAAGGGCCGGGGGACGATGATCTTCCTGACCGAAGGCCAGTCGGCGGCGGGGCCGATCATGAGTTGCCGCGACGTCAACACGCAGGCGGTTTTCGTCCTCAAGGGCAAGCCGCTCAACGTCTGGGACCTCAAGCGCGACATCGTTTATCGGAACGACGAAATGTACAACTTGATGCGCAGCCTGGACATTGAGGACAACATCGAAAACCTGCGTTACGAGAAAGTTATCCTGGCGACGGACGCGGACGTGGACGGTCTGCACATCCGCAATTTGCTGATCACGTATTTTTTCCGCTTCTTCGATCATTTGATGCACGACGGGCATTTGCACGTATTGGAAACGCCGTTGTTTCGCGCCCGCAACAAGGAGCAGACGATTTATTGTTACAGCGAGGCGGAGCGAGACGCGGCGGCGGCGCGGTTGGGCAAGAGTTGCGAGATCACGCGCTTCAAGGGATTGGGTGAAATTTCTCCGCACGAATTCAAGCAATTCATAGGGGGCCAGATGCGTTTGAGTCAAGTCGAATACGCTCCGAAGCCGGAGACGGCGGGCATCCTGAGTTTTTACATGGGCAAGAACACGCCGGAACGGAAGGATTATATTATGGAAAATTTAGTGGTGCCGGTGGAGGAATAAACTGCCATGCTGCCGAGCCACAAAGGGTCCATTCACCTGTTTCGATTCCAGGGCATCGATGTCTGGCTGCATTGGTCGTGGTTTTTGGTCGCGGTCATTCAAATTCAGTTCCGCGCTCATCTTTATTCGTCTTACATTTGGTGCGTGTTTGAATATCTGGCGCTGTTTGTCATCGTGCTGCTGCATGAATTCGGCCATTCGCTGGCCTGTCGCAGCGTGGGAGGGCGGGCCGATCAAATCGTGCTGTGGCCGCTGGGCGGAGTGGCTTTCGTGGACCCTCCGCCGCGGCCTGGCGCCACGCTTTGGAGCCTGGCCGCCGGGCCGCTGGTCAATGTCTTGCTGTTTCCGATTTTTTTGGTGGGTTTGGTGTTGGCCCGCCACGCGCATTTGCCTTACACCATGCCGAACTTTTATCAGTTCGTATCCGACTTATGCTTAATCAACCTGGTTCTGGTGTGCTTTAACCTTTTGCCCATCTACCCGCTGGATGGCGGGCAGATTCTGCGTTCCTTGCTTTGGTATATGGTCGGGCGCGCCCGCAGCCTGATGATCGCCAGCGCGATTGGCATTATCGCGGTGGCGTTGTTGCTGCTGTTCGCCATCAGGACTCCGTGGCTTGGCGTGATGGCCGCGTTCGCGCTGATTCAGTGCTGGAGTGGATTGCAGCAGGCGCGGCAATTGGCGCGCATCGAGGCCGCGCCGCGCCACGCCGGACTGGCCTGCCCGACTTGCCACCAAGCGCCGCCGGTGGGGGACTTCTGGCTTTGCGGCCAATGCCGCCGTCCATTTGACATGTTCGCAACGCAGGGGATTTGCCCCCATTGCGGAGTCAGGTTCAACGGCGTGCGCTGCATGGAATGCGGGCAGGGGCATCCGCTTCATGCCTACGTGCAATCTTAAGACCCAGAACAGCAAATCGAAGCCTGCACTTTAGGCTCGCGGGCCATATAAGTTCGGGCAAACTGACGCTGTGGACCAAAATGAAAATCCTCAAGACGGCTTGCCACAATCGCCACCGCCGCGACCCAGCTTCGGCCAGAAGCTGAAGAAGACCCTGGGACCGGTCGGCGTGGCCATCGTCGCGTTTTTCGCCAAATTCAAAGTCGCCTTGGTCTTCGCCCTCAAGTACGGCTGGGTGATACTTAAGACTGGCGGCACCATGATTCTATCCATTTGGGTTTACGCCATTTTTTGGGGCATTTGGTTCGCGGTTGGATTTGTTTTGCTGCTGTTCATTCACGAATGCGGCCATTTGATCGCGGCCAAACGGTTCGGCCTGAAAGTGGGCGCGCCTATGTTTATTCCTTTTGTGGGCGCGGTCATCCTGCTGAAGGAGGCGCCTCGCAACGCGTGGGTTGAATCGGTGATCGGGATTGGCGGGCCGATTCTGGGATCGGTAGGAGCACTGCTCTGCGAAGTCCTTTACTTTGCCACTGGCAACCTGATGTTTCAGGGTCTGGCCCACACGGGGTTTTTTCTCAATCTGTTTAATCTCATGCCGATTGGGTTTCTGGACGGCGGGCGCATTGTCACCGCGCTCTCGCCATGGCTTTGGCTGGTGGGATTGGCGGTGCTTCTCTTTCTCACCATCACCCAATTCAATTTCATCCTGCTTCTGATTCTGATCATGTCCGCACCTCGTCTCTTCTCGCTCTTCCGGCCCAAATCCGACGACGAACGCCGCTACTACGAGGTAACATCGGAGCAGCGATTGCTGATGGGCGTGCTCTACTTCGGTCTCATTGTCGCTCTAGTGCTGGGGATGCGTTTGACGCTCATTACCCCTGAATTATTGCACAGCAGCCGCGATCAAGTCGTAATCCGTGTGCCCGATAATTTTCACGCGCGCGAACTCGCCCGCCACCGCCTCGCCGCGCAAATAAACACGGCCATCGATGTCAGGCGCGTCCGCCTCGCTGCGGGCCACCCAATATTGTCCGCGTCCGCTCGCGCCCATGCCTGGCGCAGCGGCGGCGGCGCGGATCAACCCGTGCTCCCACGAACGGACTTGCGCCGTTTCCAAATCCTTCGCCCCGGCTTCGCGCTCGACCAGCACCACGGCCTCGCTGCCGACGCGCGCGGCTGAAATCTGCCGGGCAATTTTCAATTGCTCCGCCATGGCCCGTTGCTGTCGGCGCTTCTTAACGGCGCCGCCTATTTGACTCTCCATATTGCCTGCGCGCGTTCCGTCCTGTTGCGAATAGGTGAACACGCCCAACCGCTCAAAGCGCGTCGCGCGAATAAACTCCACCAACGTCTGAAAATACTCCTCCGTCTCTCCGGGAAATCCGACAATGAACGTCGTCCGCAACGCGATGCCCGGCACCCCTGCCCGGATTCGGGCGATGAGATCGACGATGTATTGTTGCGATGTTTCCCGGCGCATCCGTTCCAGCATGTTCTGGTGGATGTGCTGCAACGGCATATCGACGTAGCGCGCCACTTTGGGACTTTCGGCGATGGCACTGATCAATTCGTCGGTCCAATGGGCCGGATGCGTGTAAAGCAAACGAATCCAAAAATCTCCCGGCAGATCATTCAACTCGCGCAACAGCGTGCAGAGCGTGGAGGCATCCGCCGGCAACGCGTGGGCGGCGGCGGCGAATTTCTCCGGCGAGGAGATGGCCCGCGAATGACCGGCGCGCAAATCCAGCCCGTAATAAGTGGAATCCTGCGAGATGAGATTCAGTTCCTTGACGCCCTCGGAAATGAGTTGACGGGCCTCGCGCACGATGTCGCTTTGGAGTCGGCTGCGGTGTGAGCCTCTCATGCGGGGAATAATGCAAAAACTGCATGGATGATTGCAGCCTTCGGCGATCTTGACGTAGGCAAAATGCCTGGGTGTCAAACGAAAGCGCGGCGTGGCAAAATCTGGAATGTAACTGGGCCGCAGATTGACGTTGACGGGCGGCGCCTCTTGGTCCAAAGCGGCCAATTTTCGCGCCACTTCTTTTTTTCCGGGTGGCGTAGCCGAAAGGGGATGGCTCGGCAGGAGCCTCGCCCTACCAAGTTGATCCCGGTGGGGCGAGGCTCCAGCCGAGCCGGCCAATTTCTCGCGGCGGCGAGCGAGGGCTTGCGCGACGATATCGGAAACCTGCGCGACCTGGTCGATGCCCATGAACGCATCCACCTCCGGCAGCAGTTTGGGTAGATCGTCGCGGAAACGTTGCGGCATGCAGCCGGAAACGATCAGGCCCTGAGTTGGGTTATCGCGCTGGCGCGCCTGGGCCGATTCCAAAATCGCGTCGATGCTTTCTTCCTGGGCGGCGTCGATGAAGGAACAAGTATTGACAATGAGAACGTCCGCCGAGGCGGCTTCGTTGGTAATGCGCAGCCCGGACTTGATCAGCGAGCCAAGCATGATTTCGGCATCGACCAGATTTTTGGCGCAGCCGAGCGAGATCAAACCCACGCTGATGGGGGATTTGGTTTTGGTGGTCATAAGCCGGGATTGTCCAGCACGACGCTCTTGCCGGTCGTGGTCACGGCAAATTTGAAGTCGCTATCGGTTCCGGCTGCGCCGTAACGGCCATGCTTGTCCAGAGCGATGAAATTGATGTGCAGATCATCGCGTTTTTCGGAATCAAGCGTGCGATGAATCATTTTCACGATGGCTTCCTGTGGAGAAAGGCCCTGGCGCATGAATTCCACGACCATGAACGTGGCGCAATAGCGCATGACGTTTTCGCCTGTGCCCGTCGCGCCGGCCGCGCCGACTTCGTTATCGACATACAATCCGCTGCCAAGAATTGGCGAATCGCCAACTCGCCCAGGCAACTTGCCCGCCAGGCCGCTGGTAGAGCAGCCGCCCGCGATCGTGCCATCCGCGCCCAAGGCCAGCAGCGCGATCGTGTCATGGCTCTTCTGTTTTTCAGATGTAGGGGCGCTGTGTGTTTTACTCCAATTCTCGTAGAACTCCCGGTCGTCCACCGGGATCGATTCCAATCCTTGCTCCAGCGCAAAAAGCCTGGCTCCTTCGCCCACCAGCATGACGTGCCGGGTTTTTTCCATCACCCGGCGCGCGGCGGAAATGGGATGGCGAATGCCTTCGATGGCGGCCACGCTGCCCGCTTTGTGTCCGGGGCCGAACATGATGCAGGCGTCCAGTTGCACGAATCCTGCCGCGTTGGGAAGGCCGCTCAGGCCGACGTATTTATTGGTCGCATCGCTTTCCGTCACCCAAATGCCTTGCTCGACCGCGTCGAGAACCGAGCCGCCGCCGAGCAGGATTTTCAGCGCGGCGTCGTTGGAGGCTTTGCCAAAGGGCCAGGTGGAAACAATGAGCGGCGCCTCTCCTCTTACCGGAGCCGTCTGCGCCCGCGCGGCGGCCGCGCCAGCGGCAAGGCCGAGGGCCGTGCGACTGACAAATTTGCGTCGTGACATTTTCATGTTGTTGCGGTGGATGCCCCGAAAACGCTTTCAAATTTCGCGCCGATGTTTTGAAAGTGGAAATCGAGCGAGCAAAGTTTCTCCAATTCACCATCGGCAAAATGTTGTTTGACATCCGGGTCGAGGCGCAACTGGGCCAAAAAATCCGCGTCCTCGCGCCCGGCGTGTTTGGCCTGCCAGGTCAGCATGGCGTTGCGCTGCACCAATTCGTAGGCCGCCTCGCGCGTCAATCCCTTCTTAATCAGCGCCAGCAGGACCGTCTGCGAATTCCACAGGCCGAGCGAGAGCGCCAGGTTGCGCTTCATGTTTTCGGGATAGACGATCAGGCCGCCGGTTAATTTCGCCAGCGTGGCCAGCATGTAATCCAGCAACGTGCAGGAATCGGGGAAAATGATCCGTTCGACCGAACTGTGACTGATGTCGCGCTCGTGCCAGAGAGCGACGTTTTCCAGCGCGGCCACGGCGTTGCCGCGCAGCACGCGCGCCAAGCCGGCCAGGCGCTCGCCGGTGATGGGATTGCGTTTGTGCGGCATGGCGCTGGAACCCTTTTGGCCCGGGGCGAAAAATTCCTCCGCCTCCAGCACCTCGGTGCGCTGGAGATGGCGGAACTCGGTGGCCCACCGTTCAATGCTCGCGCCGGTCAAGGCCAGGACGCCAATGAACTCAGCGTGCAAATCGCGTTGCACCACTTGCGTAGCCAGCGGCGCGGGGCGAAGGCCCAATTGGGCGCAGACGAAGGCTTCCACCCGCGGCGAAAGATGCGCGCTGGTGCCAACGGCCCCGGAAAGTTTGCCCACCGCCACGCGCTGACGGGCCGCTTCCAGCCGTTCCAAGGCGCGCGTGAATTCGTCGTGCATCAGCGCCATTTTCAACCCGAAGGTGATCGGCTCGGCATGGATGCCGTGACTGCGGCCAATCATCGGCGTGAATTGATGCTCCCGCGCCTTTTTGGCAATGACTTCGCGCAAGGCCTTGACATCCGCGATGAGAACATCGGCCGATTGGGTCATTTGCACCGCGAAGGCAGTGTCAATAATATCGCTGCTGGTCAATCCGAAATGCAGCCAGCGGCTGGCGGGCGCGCCGATGTTTTCGGCGACATTGGTGGTGAAGGCGATGACGTCGTGATTGAGGATTTTCTCCAGTTCCTTGCAACGATCCACGCTGAAGGCGGCCCTGGCTTTTATTTGGGCGAAATCGGCGGGCGGAATCAGGCCCTCGGCCACGAGGCTTTCGGCGGCCAGCAATTCGATTTGCAGCCAGATTTCCAGCTTGCGTTGCTCGGTCCAGAGGTCGCGCATGACGGCGCGGGAATAGCGTTGAATCATGGGGTGGTTTGGGGGGTCAACGCCGCGCCATTCTGCTGCGCGCCGCTTCCAGGATCTTGCGCTCCTGTGCGGTCAGGCTGTGGATGCCGCGGGCCGAGATTTTTTCCAGGATCGGATCCACCTCGCGGCTGATGAATTCGGCGGGCGGCAATTCCTCCGCCGGGCGGCTGGCGATCTTGGGCAGGCGCTTGAGCGTGGCGCGAGGGGCTTCCCGCCTGGGCGGCCGGTTGCTCCCAAAGGGACGCCAAAAGTTGAATGAGGGCCGTGGCATCATGCCCCAGCGAATCCACGCCATGCCGGTCAACATCCCTCCCAAATGCGCTCCGTGGGCGACGTTGCTTTGATCGAAATAGGGAAGGCGCAGAAGCGGTCCCAAGATACCTAGCAAAGCGATGCAACCCTCGATTAACAACAAGACTTTGGCCTTAAAGGTGACAGGCAGGACGAAAAAGATAAGCCAGGTAATGGGTTGATCGGGCACTCGCGTGGCGAACGCGGCCACCAACCCAAAGACGCCAGCCGAAGCGCCCACCACCGGCGCTCCAAATATGAAGGGAAACGCAAAGCCCAATGCGACATGCAAAAGTCCCCCAATCGCGCCGCTGGTCAGGAAAAGTGCGAGCATCACCCTGCCGCCGAGCACTTCCTCCATGGCCCGCCCAACGAAGTAAAGGCCGAGGACATTCATCAACAAATGCCAAAACGACCCGTGCAGAAACTGATAGGTCAGTAATTGATAGACCAAGCCGTGCGCCATTCCGCTCTTGCTCAACGCCAGCCAACGCAAGACCCAGTAGTCATCGATGTCGAATCCATGCACGATCATTTGGGCCAAATAGCACACCGCCAGCGTGACACATAAAATGGCCGTCATCGACCAACCTGGTCGGTAAGGCGTTCGCATGTATTGGCGGTCATCCAGCATCGGAATTAAGTTACCGCTTGCCGGGCGGATTTTCAATGCTATAGCGCCGAATTACGCAATTTTAGCGGCTTGCTCATTTTCACGTGCGGTCCGGCCGTCGGAAATTCGAAGACCTCCGACACGATCGTCCATCCCTGTTTCTGATAAAAGCCAGCCGCCGGCACGCGCGCATTGCACCAGAGCAAACCGGCCTTGCCTGCGGCAGCGGCGGTCTGCTCCGCCCGCATCAACAGTTCCCGCCCCAAGCCACGGTCTTGATGCGCCCCATCCACGGCCATGCCGCGAACCTGCCAGGCCGGTTCAGCCTGGAAGGAATTGAGCATCAAACTCAGGCACCCGACCGCGTGGCCCTCGGTGCCGCCGGAAGCATCCAACACATAGGCGGCCCAATGCAGCGTCTCCAGAGCCTCGTCCCCCTCAAAACGGGCGCTCTCTGGCGGCAAGCCGGCCCGCAAAATTCTGTGCCGCAGGTCGAGAATCTTTGCCACTTCAACAAGGCGGATTTCGATTTTGGGTGTTGCCATATTAGCGCGATAATGGGCGGCGCCTCTCTTTTTCAACGGCTGCTTCGCGGTCAAACACAGCCGTCAGGGTGTAGTAGTTATCTCCCAGAAAACCTTCATAACCCATCGGCGTGCCGTCCCACATTCGCCAGTCGCTCGAATGGCCGTGAGCCCCGCGTTTTTCGAATCCGCCCGTATCGTATTCCTGGAGCATCGGGAAGAATATCGCGTCGGCCTCGGAGCGTCGGCCGAGATCGTAGAGCGCGGCCAGTGTGAAATAGGCAAAGCACCCGGTGGCCCCGCCGTTTTCGTAAATTTGGAATCCATCTGAACCATCCTCGTTTGTTCCTCCGCCCGCTCCTCGATTATGATCCACATAGTCCTTTCTGGCCACGGGAATGAGATTGCCGGGCAACCCCAAAGCAAAGGTCGTTATGCGCGCCGCCTGACTGGCGCACAGGGTTGTGGCCAGCACGAGCAAAATAAGCCCATTGATCCTGGATTTGAGATAACGAGTCATGGGGAGTTTGTCGGCGTTTCGCTGCGAACTATCACTATCTATTACTTGCTAATACGGCAGCGGCACTGAGTAAGCCGCCGCGACCCGATCAAAATCTTTGTCGGTTGGATACAGGGCCGGCGTATTAAATTGCGTGGCCTTCAACGTGTTCTGCAAATACCAGGTCCAGTGCTCGGCATGGCCGTCGGCGAAGGATAAGTTGTCGCCGTTTATATGGATGGTTGACGGAAGATTTTGCCATAACCGCGTGGAACAATCTATGGCGAAGTAACCGTCATCTATCGTATAGTCGCTTTCGTGAATAAACGCCAAAGCCCGGGCCGGCGGCGGATGCTGGATGTCGGCCTCTTTCACACTGGGCGGGGAATAGTTGGGTTCGACCGTAACGCCGTTCATCTGGCCGCTGATGGAATAGTTTCGGACTCTGGGGCCACTAAGGCGACTTGTAAGGCCTCCTGATGTAAATGTTATGGTTTCCGCGGGGCAACGATAAACGCTGACGTTTGGGGTGTAGGGATAAAGAAGGCCAAGTTGTATGTTGGTTGTGTTCAAAATGTCGGGGCCAACGGGATTTTGGGTCACGTCTCCATAAACCCACGCAACGCCGTTGGCATCGTCACCATCCACCGCGCTTGGGCTGTTGGGCACCAGAAGGCCTTGGTTGTCGCCGGCATAGGAAAGCCAGGCCGTGGTCAATTGCTTTTCGTTAGCGATGCATTGGGTGGATAAACCCTGTGCTTTGGCCTTGCCCAGGGCGGGGAGCAGCATGGCCGCTAGAATGGCGATGATGGCAATGACCACCAGCAGCTCAATGAGCGTGAAGGCGCGCCGCTGCGCCCTCCCGCCGCGGGTTAACCCACCCATGCCAAAAGCGCCCCCCTTGTTGCCTGATTTATTTGACACTGCCCCAGCCGTGGCTAAATTTGCCGATGGCCCCGTGAATTGCCGTTTCCATTGCTCTTTCATTGAGGTGGATAAACCGTGCGATAAAACACGTTGGCCAGGTTCGTCTGCAACGTGATGGTGATTTGATTGGTTGTCGTCGAACCTGGAACGGCGAACCAAGCGTTGGTGGCGGCAAGCCCAACGGAATTGCTCTGAAGCTCCCACCCGATTTGGCCAGCCGGCCAGGACAATGTGAGTTGATGGGCGGTCGTCGAAAACGTAAGGTCTGTCGGGTTGAGAAAGTTCAACTTATGCGTCACAGTGAGGTAGTTGTCCAGCGAAGCCAGATCATTGCTGGACAGCGCGGAGCCAACGACCATTAGTTCGGCCAGATCGCCCGTCAAGTGATTCACCACCTCGTCTCCGCGTCCCCCGACAACCACGGGTTGGCCCTGGTCTGCCGAGTTCGTCTCAGTGAAGGTGCTGCCTAGGATGAGGTCGTTCACCAGAATGCCCGACCCGGCGAGCTGGCCGTCCACGTAATTAGAAACATTGTTGCCCGACTCTGTGACCGCCACGATGTGCGGCGTACCGGCGGAAGGCCCGCTGCCAGCCGTGAACCAGGCGTAGCCGCTGCCGCTGTTGTTTCCATTGCCGCGATAGAGCGAGGCCCCAGAGCTGGCCACGTAATAATCATAAGGCGCGGCTATTCTAGGGTTATAGGCGCCAGTCTTTGATACAATCTCACCGTTCGTGCTGCCGAAACCGGGCACCGTAAAGTTCACCACCGCGATGATGGAGATGTCGCCGACGATTTCGAGGGAGGGAGCATCGTTGGCCAGCAAAGCCGTGCCGTCCGACGAGTTCGTGCCGTCAAAATGAAGAACCAAATCGCCCCACGCGTTGGTTTCAAGCAGCGGCTCCTCAAAGCCGTAGTTCATTCCCTGCGCGAGATTGTTGCTGTTGCCGGACAGGTCATTCCATGCATTCACCGTGTTTGTGCCGGGATCAGTCGTCACGCCGGTGTTGGCCCGGACCCAAAGGGCGACAGCAGAGGGGTAAACTCCAACGGTCAGATTCGTGGGTGATGGCGTCATTGGAATACCAAAGTAATCCTTCACGTTTTGAACTGTCAAGGTGTAGGAGTTGGTCGGATTCAAAACAGAAGTGCCCAGAACGACTTCGCTCGAGGCGACCAGCGTGGCGGAATGAACACTGGCGCCGTTGTTGAGCGAGTAGTTGGCCGCCGTGGTGGAGGTCACCGGATCGAGCACGTCAGAAAAGATAACGACGACATTGGACTGACCGGCCTGATTCCAGATGGGTTCTCCGGCTGAAAGCACCGTCATCGGAGTGGCCAATAGGACGATTGAGCTGGTGGCGACGCCAGAACTGTTGCTCGCGGTTACAAAGTAGTAGTCAAGAAAGTTGGTCCCCACCGTCAGGCTGGCGGTGCTGGAACCGGTATAGCCGTTGCCGTCCGTCAACGCGGTAGCCCCGCTGTAATTACTACTCGTGTTAACATACCATTGAAAGGTCAGAGGAGGCAGACCGGCCGCCGACACGTTGAACACGACAGAGCTCCCCACCTTGGCCGCCGAAGGTTGCGTCAGGATGACGGGTGTTGGGTTTATTTGTGCGACCGAACTGGTAATGGAACCCTCGTTATTGGTCACGACTACGAAGTAGTAGTCAAAATAGTTGCTCATCACCGTCAGGTTGGCGGTGGTCGCGCCCGAATAGTTGGTGCCATCATTGGTTGCCAACGTCCCGCCGCTGTAATTGGAAACTGTGTTGTAATACCACTGATAGGCCAAAGGCGCTGTGCCGATGGCCGTTACGCTGAACACAAACGCGTTGCTGCTTCCCCCGGACACGAAAGGTTCGTAAGTGATGAACGGGGCATAAGAGTAAGAGGCATCCTCCAACGTCGCTCCCTCGACCATCATGGAGCCGTTGGCGACCAGGTTCGTCATCACGCAAAAAACATTCGTCGCCGCGGCCGTGAAATTGTATTCGATCATGTGCGCCGCCTTGGTGGCGTCTTCATCGAGGGGATTACTCGGATACGGCTGCCAAGTTCCCTCGCCATTGAAAAAAATGTTTTGCGTCCGGTCCCCGGGGGTATTCCCCCAATACCGGTAGTAGATGCGCAGGGAATATGGGTGCCCAATGGTCAGGCTGTCATACTCCTGCTGGAGCCAGGAGCCGACCGGGGCGGAACTGCCGACATAGATCAAGTCCGTCAACAGCGTAAACATGTTGCCGCCGGCTTGGCTGGCCAAGCTGCCTTGCCCGGAATTGCTGGTGCGGGCGAGTTTGCAGGCGGCGCTGCTCCCGTTAGGCGGGCCGCTGGAGAGAACGGCCTGTCCGCCAAAATTGGTATCAACAATGTTGGTGATGTTGACGGTTTGGTTTCCGGGATCAAAGTGAACAAAGTTCACCCCGTTGACGCTGACCGTGGCGCCGCCGTTCCCATAATCAAAGGCGCAGACGTAATGCTTGCCAGGGGTAATGCCCGTGGCCAGGTCGGTGTTGGTCGCGGGCAGGGTCACTAAGGTGATGGTGCCGGCGCGAATAGAGGCGGTCCCCGCCAAAGTCCACCACGCCGCTGAGGCGGCGGCAAGCGCCTGGAGCAATTTTACTCGCATAATTTTGTTTTGATGATGGTTTTAATCTGGCCTTTTTCCTTGAGGATGCGCATCGTCACCAACATAATTTCCGGCGGCGCCGACTATAGAGCCGCCAAGTGTCTTCCAAGGTCTTTGTTTCATGTTTGAAATTAAAATAGTTCAGGGCAATGTCAACTTCTAAAACATCTCCGCCGAATCGAGAATGGACAAAATGGCAATTTTCATGGAGAAATTGATTTTTCCAAGCTGGACACTTGACTTGGCGGCTGGAGAAACCAAGTATCCTGTCATTGTATGCCATCGGAATCCAGTTCATTCTACCGCTATTTTCCCATCAGCCGCCGCGATAAAAATTGGGGACTTTACGTCACCACCGCCGGGGAAGCGCGTATCGCGCCGCACGCGGCCTATCCGCCAGAGGGTCATCCTAAAGGCTTCTCATTTGACTGGCGACACGGGCGCAAACTTGATGGATTCGCGCTCAACTATATTTCCAGCGGCCATGGAACATTTGAATCACTGCCCCATTTCTCCGCATCCATCGAACCGGGCCATGCTTTCTTGCTTTTTCCAAAAATCTGGCATCGCTACGCGCCCCACCCGGAAGCCGGCTGGCACGAACACTGGATCGGTTTTGACGGCGAAATCGCCCGCCGTTGGCTGAGGCACAAGTTATTCTCCGCAAAAAATCCCGTTGTCAAGATCAGTGCCGAGGACACCGTGCTTGCCACCTTCAGTCGAATCGTTCAGTCCATCCGGGCGAACCGCCCGGCGCTCCAGCAAATCCTTGCCGGCGCGACGGTCAACCTGATGGGCCTGCTTTATTCCGCGCAACAAACGCAACCTGCACATGATGCGCAAAATACGAACGCGATCGAAGCCGCCATTGCCCGAATCCAGAATGAGTTTGCGCCCAACTTGAACATGAAGCTTTTAGCGCAGGAACTCGGGGTAAGTTACAGTTGGTTTCGCCATACATTCACGGCCCATACCGGCTTGAGTCCGCACCAGTACATGCTCGAATTACGGCTTGTCCGCGCTCGCAACCTGCTCGCTGAAAGCGAATTCTCCATCAAGGAGATCGCGACCCAGACGGGCTTCGATGATGAATTTTATTTCTCGCGCCTTTTCCGGCAGAAGTTGAATCTTTCCCCCAGCCAGTGGCGTAAGCGCAGCCGGCATCATAAATAAACGTTCGACTGTTTTTGTAGGAAATATATTGAATTACCATCAATACGTGTTAGTCTAACGTCCATGCAGCAGTTATGCGCCCATCGTTGGAACTCAATTAAATTTAAAGATATGAAGATTCTTTCGCCTCGCCGGCCTCGCGCGGGCAAGAACGTGGTTGGGCAAGTGTCGGCTCCTGGCTTGACGGCGAGCGCCAAGGCCGATGAGTCAAGCCTGACTGATTCAGAGGTAACTTGCGGTAACTTGCGGTAACTTGCGCTAAAAAATTTCCACGGTATCCGTATGACCGACGCGGCAAAGGACTTCCTTCGCGTGCTTGATTGTGTAGAGCACCTGGGCGAGACGGCCGTTATCGTGCGCGATGGCAAGCGTGTTGCAACAATAAGCCCTCTGCCCTCTCCAGCGCTGACTTGCGCGGAGCTGGCTGATCGATGGTCCCATTTGGAGAGGCTAACCCCTGACAAGCCAATGCTTTCGCTGATGACATTGAGCATGCCCATGCCAGCCTCCTTCCCGTCAGGCCGGCATGGGATTGATCCTGGACAGTTCGATTCTCATATCTCGCGGAATGATGATCGGCGCGCACGATCTGTTGATTGCAGCCACGGCCTTGTCCTTGGGGCACGAGGTCGGCACTCTCAACGTCTCGGAATTCAGCCGCGTTTCTGGTCTGATTGTAGCAGACGGGACCCCGTTTCGACGCCCATAAGTTCTTTCCGCGCTTCGGTTAGGGGCATCCTCTTTCCGTTTCGCTCAAGGGTGCAATCGGCGCACCAATTCCCTCGCGGATATCTGGCCGGGGGCGGTGGGCTTGTCCAAATAACCATAGGTCAAGCATGAACCGAGCGTGGCAAATTCGATTCTGGTCTTTGACCAGGCCTGCCCCATGCCGATCACGCATATCGGCTTTTCCCAGCGCTGCCGAAGCAAAGAGCGCAACACGTCCACGTCGCTCGCGTGCTTGATCATGGTGGAAACTTTGGCAATGGAACCAATGGCGTGCGCTTTCTCGACGATCGCACAAAGTTCCTTCAAAGGCGGCGTCTTCTCGAAATCGTGGAAGGATATGACAGTGGCCTTTTTCAGCCGGACCGCCTCGCGCACGACCTCGCGGCTCATGACGCTGCTCAGTTCCACATCGACGGCGGCCAGCTCCTGCAATCCTTCCTTGTAAAGTTCCAGGCGCTGTTCATCGTCGGTTTCCCAATCGCCGCCTTCGCTACGAAGCCGAACGGTCAGAAGCACCGGCTTGCCACCGGATTGAATGGCGGCGCAATGTTTCAGCCAATCGAACGGCCGTGCCATTTTGTCCAGGCGCACTTCCACGATGTCTCCGGCCAGCTCGCAGTTTGGCGGCAGCATGGAGAGCGTCCCAACCACGCGCGGCGCCGGTCCGACAACCACTTCGGTGGTGGCAGTGCGAAAGAGGGCGGCCGTTTTGCTCATATTCAGCGCCATCCTGCCGAAAAAACTTTAAACCTCAAACCTCAATCTTTAAACTCGCGCCACTTATGAAGAAGACGATTATCAAACCTGCGGGCCTCCCACCCGCCGCCGGACCTTACAACCATGGGGTGCGACTGGGCGATTTGCTGTTCTGCGCCGGTCAAATCCCCAGTGTCCCGGAGACCGGGCAATTGGTGACCGGCGACATCCAGGCGCAAACCTTGCGGGTGTTGGAGAATATAAAACTCATTCTGACAGACCAGGGACTGACCACGGCCCATGTCCTCAAAGCCACGGTTTTCATGGTTGATCTGGCCCACTTCGCCGCCATGAACGAGGCGTATGGGCGCTTTTTCGGCTCCGATTTCCCCGCCCGCACCACGGTGCAAGTGGCGGCTTTGCCTAGGGGCGCGCAGGTGGAAATTGAAGTGATTGCCCATTATTAATCGTTGTGCCACCGGCCGGTTACATTGCAATTGCCTTTGCCGCGGGCGTGGTGGTGGGCTGGGTGTTGTGCATGTTACGAAGCCGCCCGCCGGATGGACGCTTGGAGGAGGAATTGCGCCAGCAA
>Ga0302325_10016681_pt1 | contig 15549 bp, 16 predicted proteins | sample Palsa_T0_2_FD_201948 | JGI IMG/M metagenome (GOLD analysis project Ga0302325, IMG submission 201948) | Peat permafrost microbial communities from Stordalen Mire near Abisko, Sweden - Palsa_T0_2 | ecosystem: Environmental > Terrestrial > Soil > Palsa > Peat permafrost | place: Sweden: Abisko...
GTCATCCTGGATGAGGAACAGCGGAAAAGGTCGCAGAAAATGATGAAGACGGAGGAAGCCCGGTAATGTCGTATCTTCAGAGTCCAATTACCGGTTATGAAAAAATATACACTATTCTTCATACTCCTGTTTTTCCTGTTCACCGCGTGGATAACGCCGGCAAGGGCGCAGTGTTCTATCTGTACCCGGACTGCCCAGCAGTTGGGCGAACGGCCCGCCAGGGCCCTGAACAGAGGCATCATCTACCTGGCCTTTACCCCACTCGCCATATTTGGCTTTATCGGCTATCGTTGGTGGAAGAGTGAACAAGGCCATGAGTAAATTCCCCCTGGTATCGGTCGTACTGGGTACATACAATGGTGAAGTATACCTGGAAGAACAGCTCCGTTCGGTGCTGGTCCAGACCTATCACTCTCTTGAGATCATTGCTATCGACGACGGCAGCAGGGATCGTACCGTCGCCCTCCTTCAGGAATATGCCGCCCGGGATCCCCGGATAAGAGTGATCGTCAACGAGCGAAACCTGGGATTTATCCGCAATTTTGAGAAAGGCTGCCGGCTGGCTACCGGAAAATGGATCGCCCTCTGCGACCAGGACGACTATTGGTTTCCGGAAAAAATAGAAAAGATGGTCGCCGCCATCGGTGATCATCCCATGATCTATTGCGACTCGGATCTGTGCGGCGAGGATCTGCAGCCATTGGGGAAGAGAATCTCGGATCTCGTGCACTATCAATCCTTCGATGATTGCCGGCAGCTATGCGTCTTCTCCCGCATGTATGGTCATGCTACGCTGATCACCCGCACGCTTTTCGGCAAAGCCAGCCCTTTCCTGGAAGAAGTGCCGCACGATGGCTGGCTGGCGTATCACGCTACGCTGTATGGCGGTGTGCGTTATCTGCCCGAAGTCCTGGTAAAATACCGGCAACATGCCGGCAATGTTTTTGGGGTTGTTGGAAGAAAAAAGAAAAAAGCCACAGCGGTACAGCGGGCGGAAAAGAAAAGAAAAGAGCTGGGGCGGATCCGGGTGCGGATGAATGCATACTGTAATGCTTGTCCTGATTCGCTGGCGCCGCAAAAGCGGCTGCTGCTTGCCCTGGTGGAGAGCTATCGCAGCTTTTCCCTTTGGAACGATACCCGGCGCGTCCTCCTTTTTTTAACCAACTATAAGCTCCTCCTGGCGGTGAAGAATTATTCCACGGCGAGGAAATATCTTTTCTGTCTTAAGATGTTTGTGAAGATAAAGTGAGGACGAAGCGGTAAAGGTTGAAATCTCCATCTTTCCATGCCGCTTCTATCTTTTCGACCAGCTCCTGTTTGCTGATCCCTTTCATTTTTTGCTGCTGGATGAGCAGGTAGGCACGTTCTGCCAGCACGCGGTAACGTCGGGCGGAAAGATCGCGCGCGGAATCTTCCCGGATGAGACGGGCCAGTTCGCCGATACCTTGTTTTTGAGATGCGATGGTCTTGACGATGGGAATATTCCGGCCTTCCCGGCGGAAGGCCGGCGATTGCATCGAGCGCAGCTGGCGTACAAAAAGATCAGCGCCCGGCCGGTCGCTCTTGTTGACGACGAAAATATCGGCGATCTCCAGTAACCCGGCTTTCATGGATTGAATGTCATCTCCCGCTTCGGGCGCCAGCACGACCAGGGTGGTATCGGCCAATCCGGCGATCTCGATTTCGTTTTGCCCCACGCCAACTGTTTCTACGATGATGGAATCGAAGGGGGCTGCTTTTAGCAGATCGGTTATCCCAATGATGCGGGGGTTCAGACCACCCAGAGAGCCCCGCGTCGACAGGCTGCGGATAAAGACCCCGGGATGGTTATACCAGTCGCTCATCCGGATCCGATCGCCCAGCAAGGCGCCGAAATACAGCGAAGAAGACGGGTCCACGCAAAGTACGGCCACTTTTTCCTGTGCAGCTACGGCATGGCCGATCAGCGCATCCACCAATGTGCTCTTGCCGGCGCCGGGAGGGCCCGTCACACCGATGATCTTTACGGGAGAAGGGGGTAGGGCCGCGAGCAGGGGGCCATAGTCTTCGATGTCGTTCTCGATATAGGAGATGGCCCGGGCCAGTGCCCTGGTATCGCCTTTCCGGATCTCCTGCAACCGTTGCTGTTCGCTGGTCCCCATGATGCAAAGATAGGGGCGGCGGCCGCATGTCCATGAAATCGGTTATATTTGCCGGCATGAGACCTGGAATGGAAAAAGAGCTTTACAAAAAATTCTTATCCAAAAAGATTACCCTCCATCATGTCTGTGAAGTCGGCGTGTTTATGCCGGAAATGTCAAATATCCTGGATTTTATTGTAAGAGATCGCATTCGCACCACTCTTGTGGAGCCCGATCCTAAAAGTATCGCCGCCATCCGGGAATTCTTCCGGGAGTACAACAACGTAGAGCTGCTGCCCTATGCCGTATACGACCACCATGGAGTGCTCGAGCTGGTACAGCGCAACGCATCCACCTTTGTCTCCACGCTGCCGTATAGCCCCGCTCAGATCAATGACAACTATCATATTCAGAAAGAAGATGAGTTCACCGTGGAATGCAGGAAATTCGACGAGCTGGATGACGGCAGCATCGACCTGCTGAGTGTCGATACCGAAGGCAGCGAATGGTATGTAGTAAAGAACCTGGTAAGCCGGCCGCTGATCATCTCCGTAGAAACGCACGGGAAGAGCTATCTCAATCCTTTTTTTGCCGAGATCACCGCCTGGATGGCCGCCAATGGATACGAAAGATGGTGGCTGGATAAAACCGACACTGTATATTATAAGAAAGGAGCGTTTACCATCACCGGGTCGGAGAAGATCCGGCTGGCCGCTATGGACGCGTATGTAAAATTCCGGCGGACCAGAAAGAAAGCCGCAAAATTGTTTAGCGGCGGCGGTGGCGGCCGAAAAAAGGCAACAAAATGAGCCAGAGGCCCACCTTCAGCCGGAAGACATTTATCGTCAGCCGCACGGACGCCATCGGAGATGTGGTACTGACCCTACCCGTTGCCGGGGTACTGAAGTCTCTATACCCTTCCGCGCGGATCCTGTTCCTGGGCCGCTCCTATACCGAAGACATCATAAGAGCCAGTGAGCATATCGATGGATTCCTCAACTGGGATGACTGGCGGCAGCTACCCGAAGCCGGGGTCGTTCAAAAACTCAGGGAGACGGGCGCAGATACCATCATCCATGTTTTTCCCGACAGGGATATCGCCCGGATGGCCTGGAAGGCCCGGATCCGCGAACGTATCGGGACGACCAATCGTCTTTATCACTGGCGCTATTGCAATATCCGCGTCCGCTTATCCCGGAAAAATTCTCCTTATCATGAAGCGCAGCTAAACCTTCGGCTGTTGATGACGCTCGGCGCCCGTCCGCTGTATTCGCTGGCAGAGATCGGCGGCTACTATGGGCTCACGCGGCTGACAATGCTGCCGCCGGCTGTCACCGGTCTGCTGGCGCCCGATCGGTTCAATCTGATCCTGCATCCAAAGTCGCGGGGCAGCGCCCGCGAATGGGGACTCGAAAATTTCCGGCAGCTGATCGCGCTTCTGCCCCGGGAACGGTATAAGATCTTTTTGACCGGCACGGCAGCCGAGGGACAGCTCCTGTCTCCTTTGCTGCAGGAATATCCTTTTCTCACCGATCTGACCGGCCGGTTATCGCTCGCGCAGCTGCTGACCTTTATCTCCGGTGCCGACGGGCTGGTGGCCGCGAGCACGGGCCCTCTGCATATGGCCGCCGCCTTGGGTATCCATGCCCTGGGTATCTATCCGCCGATCCGGCCCATGCATCCGGGCCGCTGGGCGCCTGTCGGCGAAAAAGCAAAAGTCTTTGTAAAGAAAGATAACTGTGAAGCCTGCCGGCGCACCGCGGATTGTACCTGTATGCGGGAAATCCGGCCGCAGCAGCTGGGGGATTACCTTCAGGCCCTGCTGTCCGAACATGGAAAATAACTAATTTTACAGCCATGACCAATTTCATTCCAGTGTTCCCCCTGGGCATTGTTGTATTTCCCGGTGAGATAGTGAACTTGCATATTTTCGAACCGCGGTATAAACAGCTTGTCAATGAATGCTTCACAGAAGGCAAACCTTTTGGCATCCCGACCGTGATCGATAACAAGCTGAATGAAATGGGTACGCTGGTCAGAATTACGGAGCTCGTAAAAACATACGATAACGGTGAGCTGGATATCCGAACCCAGGGGCTGCGTATCTTCCGGGTGCTGGAGATGATCAAAACGGTTCCGGATAAATTGTTCAGCGGGGCGATCGTCAACTATCCCGATAATATCGAAGGGCCCGGCAAACGTCATTTGATGGAAAAAGTCATCAATGCCATCCGGGAGCTGCATCGCCTGCTCAATATCAGCAAGGACTTCCACAAGCCCGATGAGGAACTGGCCAGCTATGATATTGCGCATCATGCGGGTCTTTCGCTGGAGCAGGAATATGAATTACTGGGTTTGCTGCGGGAAGAACAGCGACAGGAATATCTCAAACGTCATCTGGGAAAAGTGCTGCCGGTCATCGCTGAAATGGAAACCTTAAAAGAGAAAGTAAAATTGAACGGACATTTCAAAAACCTATCTTCGTTCAAATTTGAGGATTAATCATGCCTACGACCCTCTGTTTCGATTTTGGCAATACCCGGATGAAATGCGCTGTCTTTACTAACGGCATATTTCAGCAGGAGCTGGTTCTGGGAGATGACCGGGAGGAGACGATCAGGGCGTTGCTGGACCAATTCCAGCCTTCCCGCACTATTTTATCTTCGGTGATCCATCATAACCCAGGTCTGGAAGAGCTATTGCGGACCGAGACGCATTTTCACAAACTGGACCATCAGTCGAAAACCCCGGTCACCACTCCCGTCGGTAAGCCGGATACCATTGGAGCGGACCGGCTCGCGCTGGTGGTGGCGGCCGTGACGCTATTCCCGGAGAAGAACAACCTTGTCATCGGTCTTGGCTCGGCTATCACCTATAACTATGTCAATAAATACCGGGAATTCATCGGCGGCGGCATCTCCCCCGGCATGGAAATGCGCTTCAAATCTTTACAGGCTTTCACCGCCAGGCTGCCCCTGGTAAAAGCCGACTGGAATTTCCCCCTGGCGGGTTACGACACCCGGACGAATATCCTTAGTGGGGTGATCCTGGGTATGGCAAAGGAGGTGGATGGGATGATCGAAGCCTATGAAGAGAAATATGACAACTTTAACGTGTTGCTGAGCGGTGGCGACTCGGCATATTTCATCCGCCATCTGAAAAAGAAGATATTTGCAGATCCCTATTTAATTTATAAAGGCTTATATGCCATCAGTGAGTTCAACCAATAAAATTTTCCTGTTTGTACTGCTTGCCGGTATCGGCGCCGGCTGCGGTGATAAGACCAATCAGCCGGTCAGCCACAAGGCGCATAAAGAGGTGCCGGAAGAAGGCGACAGCATCACGGCCTATCTCAGCGAAGCGGGGATGGAAATGGGCAGCCTGCAGGCAAGGGTCAAGGGTAAGCTGACGGCGCCATATATGCTCCACTATCAGCGGGTGGACTCTCCTTATTTTGAATTTCCGAGGACCCTGCATGTGGACTTTTTCAAGGATTCCGTGGCCGTCAATGAAACCCCGGTTGTGGAAAGCAAGCTCGACGCGCTTTATGGTAAATACCTGCCCAGCCAGGAAAAAGTATATCTGCGCGACTCCGTTGTAGTAAAGAATATCCTGAAAGGGGATACGCTCCATTGCAGATATCTGTGGTGGGATCAGCATACGCAGCGGTTTTCTACGGACGACCCCGTACGGATCAACACCCCGGACAAAATTCTCTATGGGAAGGGGATGGAGGCGGACCAGAATTTCCGCTGGTATACGATCCGCAAAATGACCGGCATCATACTTACTGCGGGGAACAATATCCCTAAGTAGAAAAAAGAAATATATGGAATATCGACGTTTGGGAAAATCGGGGCTGCAGCTGAGCGTACTGTCTTATGGCAGCTGGGTGACTTTTCACGGTCAGATGGCAGATCAGCATGCAGACGAGCTTATGGGCATCGCTTATGACAACGGCGTCAATTTTTTTGACAACGCGGAAACCTATGCCGATGGCGAAAGTGAAAAAATGATGGGTCGGGTGCTGAAGAAAAAAAACTGGGACCGGACTTCGTATACGATTTCTTCCAAAGCCTATTTCGGTTCGCGCAAACACCGGCTGCCCAACCAGATGGGGCTGAGCCGCAAACACCTGGTCGAAGCCTGCCATGAAGCCCTTCAGCGCTTGCAGGTGGAGTACCTGGATCTTTATTTCTGTCATCGGCCCGACCCCAATACCCCCATGCAGGAAGTGGTCTGGACCATGCATAACCTGATACAGCAGGGGAAGATCCTGTACTGGGGCACCAGTCAGTGGAGCGCTGCCGAGATCATGGAAGCCCATAGCGTTGCACAGCAATACCGGTTGATAGGGCCGACGATGGAGCAGCCTCAATACAATATGTTCGAGCGCTACAAGATGGAGCTGGAATATCCGCCCATCTTCCATAATATCGGAATGGGCACGACTATCTTCAGCCCGCTGGCAGCCGGCTTTCTCAGCGGCAAATACCAGGGTGGTATCCCGGAAGGTACACGGCTTTCCATGGAGGGATTCGAATGGCTGAAGCGGCGCTGGCTACAGGAAGACCGCATTCAAAAAGTGACCGGCCTGACGGCGTTGGCCGACCGCCTCGATACGCGGCTGGCTTCGTTGGCTATCGCCTGGACGATAAAAAATCCCAACGTCACGACTGCTATTCTCGGTGCTACCAAAAAAGAGCAGCTGCTTGAAAATTTGACGGCACTGGAGGTCCTTCCCCGGCTTACTCCCGCTGTGGTCGATGAGATAGAAGGCATCCTGCAGAACAAACCTTATTTCGACGCCGCCTGACCGGCATCATTTTTTAGCCCCGCTAAGTAATTGTATATAATCTACTTAGCGGGGTTTTTTGTGCTGGCTGGCGGCCAGAGGAATAAAAAAATTCCCCCGGGCGATAAATTTTTTTAATTAAACGTTTGTTTAATTCAAACGTTTGTTTAATTTTGTGTTGTCAGTTCAATTTTTTTACATGGGAGATAAAAGGGAGCATATTCTTGTTGTGGCCGAAGAGCTTTTCGGAGAGAAGGGATTTGATGGGACTTCTGTCCGGGACATCGCCCAGCGGGCCGGCGTCAACCTGGCGATGATCTCTTATTATTTCGGCTCCAAGGAGAAATTACTGGAGTCGCTGATAGAATTCAGGATGAACTACTCCTATGGGATCCTGGAGGAATTGAACAAAGACGAATCCCTCAGCTCCTGGGACAAAATTGATCGGCTGGTCGATTTCTATGTCGACAGGATATTGGGCAACCTCCGTTTCCACAATATCATGTACCAGGAGAGCAGCATGCGATCGGAAGATATTAAGCACAGGGTCATCGCCATCAAAATGCGCAACCTGGAGCAGATCACGAAGATCATAACGGACGGCCAGCAAAAGGGACTTTTTCGCCAGGTGGACATACCTCTGACAGTAGGCACCATCGTCGGAACAATCTCTTCCTATACCCAATCCAAGACCTATGCCTGTGTAATCCTTGCCCTAAAGGAAGACGTAAATGACGAGCAATACCGCCTGAGGCTTTCCCCACGGCTAAAAGCCCACCTCAAGCAACTGCTGAGAGCACATCTCGACATAAAGAACGATAGCGGGCCTGTGAAGGAAGGCGGGACATCAGGACATTAAGGATGTCCGGATCCTGACCTGCCGGCGGAATAACACTCCTGCCGGATCAGGTGAATTGAGCCCGGATGACAGTAATAAGTATATGAACCGAAGCTATAAATACATGAACAACATGAAAAAAAAGTTAACAGGAGTTTTAGGCTTCTTACTTTTTGCCGTTTTCGTCGCCGATGCGCAGCCCAGGACACTCGGCCTGGATGAAGCGGTGCAATTGGGATTGCAGAACAGCAAGCAATTAAAAAGACAGCAATACAAGATCGACGAAGCTATGTCCCGTCTGGCCCAGGCCAAGGATGCTGCGCTGCCGTCCATGAAAGTCAGCTTTCAGTACCTTCACGCCCTGATGCTGTCCCGGGTGGTCAGTATTCCTGGATTGACAAAGGAGCCGCTGAAATTCCCTTTCGACTTTCCGGCCTATCTCGGCACCCTTTCGGTGAACGAGCCGATATTCGCGGGCAACCAGCTGAAGTATGCGCGTCAATCCGCCGACCTGATGATACAGTTAAGCCGGCTCGATGCGGATAAGGACAAGGACGACATCACTTACCTGGTCATTGATTCTTATCTGAACTATGATAAGATCCTGGAAAATCAGCTGATCGTCGCGCAGAATATGCAGGACGTGCAAGGCAAGCTGGACGAGATCACCAAATATGAAAGCCAGGGTCTGGCCACGCAAAACGACGTGCTGCGTTTCCGGCTGCAAAAATCCCAGATCGTGTTGACGGAGATCGAACTGGAGAACAACCGGAAGATCGCTAACTACGATATGGATATCCTGTTGGGTCTGCCCGACACGACGGAGATCATCCTGCCGCCGGTGAATTACAAGTTGAATGAAAACCTGGCATTCCCCGATCTGGTTCAGCAGGCAGAGGCCAATCGCCGCGAGCTGCTGGACCTTTCCTATCAGACCCGGCTGGCCGATGTCAATATCAAAAAGATCCATGACCAGCGGCTGCCGACAGTAGCAGCTTCTGCGGGGATGTATTATATCAACCCTACCGGTCAGGTAATCCCGACCAATAACAACCTGCTGGCGCCGTTTACCCTGGGTATCGGTGTCTCCTGGGACATCGGAACGCTTTACACCAATAAGAATAAAGAGCATGAAGCGACCCTGAACCGGGTAGAATTGAATACCGCCCGGGATCAGGATCTGGATGACATCCACCAGGATGTTCATAAACAATACATTCTTTATAAACAGGCGCTGGAACAGATCAATGTCCTGAAGGATGCCGTGGTTCAGGCGGAAGAAAACGAGCGGATCACCGAATCGAAGTACCGGAATAACCTGGTCAATACGACGGACCGGATCGATGCACAGACACTTTTATACCAGTCCCGGGTCAACCTGGAGATGGCCAAGTCGGATGCAACTATCGCTTATTACAATGTCCTGCGATCAACAGGGAAAGTTCATCTTTAACACTATAAACTAAAAGCTTTCAAACTGAATTTTTATATGGAACAGAATAACACACAAAAAAAGCCGCGTAAAAAACTGGTATTTCCGATCATCCTGGGCCTTGTGCTGGTGGGCGCCGTGATCTTTACCGTAAAGGAATATTTGTTCCTCCAGTCTCATGCACAGACCGATGACGCGCAGATAGATGGCGATATCAGCCCCGTTATTGCAAGGGTATCCGGCTATGTGACGGAAATCCGTTTCACGGATAACCAATACGTACATGCCGGCGACACCCTGGTAGTCCTGGATGACCGGGATTATAAGATCAAGCTGGATCAGGCTTTAGCAGCCCAGATTGCCGCCCAGAAGAGTGCGATGGCCATCGGCGCCGTCATCTCGGAGACCCAATCCAATTTTGCCGTGCAGAGGGCGAATATCGAAGAGGCGCAGGTAAGGCTGACAAAAGCGACCCTGGACTATGACCGGTACAAAAATCTATACGACGACCACGCTATTACCAAGGCTCAGCTGGATCAGGCCACGGCCGACCGTGACGGCGCCCAGGCGATGCTCGATGCAGCCAAAAGCCAGGTGCCGGTCCTTGATAAAAGGGTCGCTACCAGCAGAGAGCAAACGGCGGCTACTGCCTCCCAGGTCGATACCCGTAAAGCGGATGTGGAATATGCAAGACTGCAGCTGACGTATACCGTTATTACAGCGCCGGCCAGCGGTACCGTCTCGAAAAGGAATATCCAGATCGGTCAGCTGGTACAGGCCGGTTCTCCTCTCTTTTCCGTCGTTCATGACGATGTCTATATCACTGCCAACTTTAAGGAAACGCAGCTGAGCAGCATCAAGCTGAACCAGAAGGTGGATATCCGGGTGGATGCTTTCGACAACCAGGTCATACCCGGAACGGTCGAATCTTTTTCCGGCGCGACGGGCGCTAAATTCTCGCTGTTGCCCCCGGATAACGCCACGGGTAACTTTGTAAAAGTGGTCCAGCGCATTCCCATCCGGATAAAGATCGATGCGGATACGTCGGTTTTGCGGAGACTTAGGCCGGGGATGAGCGCGGACGTGACGGTCCATACGAAATAGTGGACACCCGGCGTCTATAGCGAACGGCCGGGCAGGCTATCATTTTTAAATTTCTTTTTATGGCAGAATATGGCTTCAGAAGATGGATCATCACCTTTACGGTGATCACCGCCGCACTGCTGGAACTGATCGATACGACGATCGTAAACGTCGCGCTGCCCAATATCATGGGCAACCTGGGGGCTACCCTGGAAGACGCGAACTGGATCGTGACGGGATATGCGGTGGCCAATGTGATCATCCTGCCCATGTCGGGCTGGCTGGGTGACCGGTTTGGAAGAAAGAATTACTTTTTGGCTTCTATATTGATATTTACCATCGCCTCTTTTTTGTGCGGTCATGCCAACAGCCTGGAAGAGCTGATCATATTCCGGTTGCTGCAAGGGCTCGCCGGCGGCGGTTTGATCTCCACCGGGCAGGCTATTCTGCTGGAGACCTGGCCTCCTTCCGAAGTGGGTATGGCTACCGCGCTGTTTGGGCTTGGCGCCGTCGTCGGCCCGACAGTCGGCCCTACGCTTGGCGGCATCATCACTGATAACCTGTCCTGGCAGTGGATATTCTATGTAAATATCCCCGTGGGGGCAATCGCTGCCTTTTGCGTGTCCACCTTTGTCCGGGAATCGCCCAAATATGGGCAAGGTAAACGGATCGACTGGTGGGGGATATTTCTCCTGGCCCTTGGTGTGGGCGCCTTACAGGTAGTGCTGGAAAAAGGGGAGGATAAGGACTGGTTTCAGACCTGGTGGATCACCGCCCTGACCTTTGTTACGATCATTTCCGCCATCTGTTTTGTCTGGCGCGAAACCAGCATCGATTTTCCCGTGGTCAATTTCAAGATCCTGCGACATCGAAGTTTTATGATCGGGATCTTCACGTCTTTTGTGCTGGGGGTGGCCTTATATGGATCAACGTTTATTTTCCCGGTATTCTGTCAGAATCTCCTGGGATTCACGGCCAAACAAACGGGGCTTATCCTCCTGCCGGGTGGGGTAGCGACGATCCTGTGTATGCCTTTTGTCGGAAATATGCTGAAAAAGGGCATCCCTGCCCAGTTCCTTTCCGCCGGCGGCTTTATCTTATTTTTTATCTTCTGCTGGATGCTGGACGGTTCCACCCTGCAGTCCGGCACCGGGGACTTCTGGTGGCCGCTGATCATCCGTGGTATCGGGATGGCGATCCTGTTCGTGCCGTTGACCACCATGGCTATCTCATCGCTCCGGGGACCGGAGATCGGTCAGGGGACGGGTCTGAACAATATGATGCGCCAGTTGGGCGGATCGTTCGGGATCGCGATCATGACGACGATCATTCACATTAAGACCAGTGAAAACCGGAACATCCTGCTGGAGAATTTCAACCAGTATAATTCGGCCTATAACGACCGGATAAGCTCCGCCACGCAGGGATTTATGGCGCAGGGTTTTTCGCTGTCGCAGGCCCGGCAGATGGCCAATGCGGCGATGGAGGGCATCCTGACAAAACAAACCATGCTGGTGACCTATAACGGGATGTACCTGCTGATCGGATTTTTCACCTTATTATGTATACCGCTGATCTTCTTTCAACCATTTAAAAAAGCCACACCCATGCCCGTCGACGCCCATTAGCGCCGGCGCGGACTGGTTAAACTAAATCGATCTTACTGATAGGAAAAACACCAACAGAACGGCAATCAGACCAACAGCTCAGACCTCGGAGTTCATGCAAAAGAAAAGTCCTGAATTTATTCAGGACTTTTCAATTCTTTTGTACGATCTTAACCAACAAGTTCTTGGCCATCAATAGGTACAAATTTTAAGGCGGTTTGTTCTTAGGATTTGGATGTTCTCGGATTTTGGATTTTTAACTAAGTTTGACCGATCAAGGATTCAGGGTTTTTCTTGGATTTTGGTTTTAAACGTTGGTTTTTGTCAAGGATTTGAATCAAGGTTTCTCTTCGGACGTTGGATTTTGGTTTTTCTTTGGATTAAGTTCAATTCGATCTTGGACTGGTTTTTCTTAAGACATTGGATTGAATCGCTTATCGATCATACTCAACCATACAAACATACAATACGGTAGCAGCCAGTGCAAGAGAACAAGTGCGCTATTTCCAGGCTGCCATTTTTACGGTTATTTTAGTAGAATTACGATACCCCGAACGGGGTTCTCCGCTATTTTTTTGGACGCATCATAAATTAGCCTATTTTGTAGTTATGGAGATCATGAGGAGCTTCGAAAACAAGACAGTGCTCATAACAGGGGGCTCCCGGGGGATCGGCAAGGCCATCGCCATCCGGTTGGCCAAAGAGGGCGCCAATATTGCCATCGTTGGCAAAACAGCCGAACCCAATCCAAAATTGGAGGGCACCATTTATACCGCCGCAGAAGAGATCAGCGCCGCAGGGGGTGGCAAAGTCCTTCCTTTACAAGGAGATATCCGTTTCGAAGACAGGATAAAGGAGATGGTCGCGCAGACCATCGATACTTTTGGGCAGCTTGATATTCTTGTCAACAATGCCAGCGCTATCAATATTGCTACGACGGAACAAACGGAAGTCAAACGTTTCGATCTGGTCCAAAGCATCAATGTAAGAGGTACTTTTTTTATGAGCCAGGCTTGTATCCCCCATCTCAAAAAGGCTCATAACCCTCATATTTTGAACCTTTCACCACCGCTGAACCTCGACCCCCGCTGGCTGGCCCCCCACCTGGCCTACACCATGAGCAAGTACGGTATGAGTATGATCGTGCTGGGGCTGGCGGAAGAGCTGAAACAATACCGGATCGCTGTCAATGCGCTCTGGCCCAGGACAACGATCGCGACCGCGGCGGTAAAAAATCTGCTGGGCGGTGATTTCCTGATGCAGCGCAGCCGCCACCCGGAGATCGTAGCCGACGCCGCGTTCTATATTCTGCAAAAACCATCCTTCGAGACAACGGGCAATTTTTTTATCGATGAAGACGTTCTAAAAGCGGAAGGGGTTTCCGACTTTACTCCGTATGCCGTCAATCCCGACCAGAAACTCATGAACGATCTGTTCCTCTGATCAGGGGAATATCACCTGCAATTCTTTTCATTTTTAATCCCTGGGTAAAAGGCAACCCTCCTCCCGTTCAAAGGCGGGAGGTTTTGTTAGTTAACTTTTGCGCCCTGCCACCATCAATGCGCCCGCGGCCAGACCGGTATCCTTTACCAGATTGGTCAGGGGAAACCGTACCGAGCTTTCATCCGGGGCATGGATAACAGCGGGCAGGTGGATGGTCAGGACGATGACCAGCAGGAAGACGGCCATCAGCAATCCGGCTAATCTGGTCTGTCTGTCGATGAGAAAGGCGATGGCGGCAAGCAAGAGAGCCGTGCCGGTGAAATAAACCCAAAAAACGCCGCCGGGAATAAAAGAAGGAACGGTGTTTTGCATACCTGTTCCATTGAGGAAATGGTTGATGCCAAAGAAGGCAACCACCAGTGCGTACAGGATCCTTCCGACCCTGAAAATAGTAGAGTTATCCATATGGCAATCATTTTAATGACTCCTAATTTAACAAAAAATTAGGGATGATTGCCTAAAATCAGCAAAATCGATTGTGCTACTTCCTCCCCGGGAGTTCATGAAAACGGCCTGTCCGCTGCGGCTTCAGCTTCCTGGATTTTCTCCGGGCGCATCTGCGGGAAGAGCAGCACATCCTGGATGCTTTGCTGATTTGTCATCAACATACAGAGCCGGTCGATACCAAAGCCAATCCCGGCCGTCGGCGGCATTCCGTACTCAAGGGCGCGTAAGAAATCATAGTCAATGAACATCGCTTCATCATCCCCGCGCTCCATCAGCTGTGACTGTGCCTCGAACCGCTCCCGCTGTTCCAGCGGATCGTTGAGCTCGCTATAGGCATTGGCGATTTCCTTCCCGTTGACTATCAGCTCAAAACGCTCCACCAGCCCCGGCCGGCTGCGGTGCTTTTTCGTCAGGGGGCTCATTTCTACCGGGTAGTCGATGATAAAGGTTGGCTGAATAAAATGCTGCTCGCATTTTGAGCTAAAGATCTCATCGATCAATTTGCCCTTGCCCATCGTGGCGTCGGCATGGATATTCAGCTTGCGGCACACCTCCCGCAGATCATTTTCGCCCATGCCGTCTATATCGATACCCGTATATTCCTGTATAGCATCGTACATGGTGATCCGGCGATAGGGCGCTTTGAAGTCTATCTCCTGTCCGTCCACTAATACCCAACTCTCACCATTAGTAGCCATAGCGGTCTTTTCCAGCAGCTGCTCCGTCGTCTCCATCATCCAGAGATAATCCTTGTACGCTGTATAGAACTCAAGTACGGTAAATTCAGGATTATGAGTGCGGTCCATACCTTCGTTGCGGAAATTGCGGCTGAATTCATAGACCCAGTCAAATCCGCCGACGATCAGCCGTTTTAGGTAAAGCTCGTTGGCGATCCTCAGGTAGAATGGTACATCCAGCGCATTATGATGGGTAATAAAAGGACGGGCGGCTGCGCCACCGGGGATGCTCTGCAATACCGGGGTGTCTACTTCCAGTGCCCCCCGGTCGTTGAGAAAGGAACGGATCGCGTTGATCATTCGGGTCCGCCGTATAAATACACCCTTGACTTCAGGGTTGACGATCAGGTCGGCATAGCGCTGACGGTAACGAAATTCAGGATCGGTCACCGCATCGAAGGTCTCGCCTTCCTTTTCCCTCACCACCGGCAGCGGCTTGAGCGATTTGGTCAGTACGCTGAACTCCCTGACATGGACGGAAATCTCCCCGGTTTTAGTGGTGAAGACATATCCTTTCACCCCGATAATATCTCCCAGGTCAAGAAGGTGTTTCCACAGCTTGTCATAAAGGGTCTTGTCTTCGCCCGGGCACACATCATCCCGTTTGATATAGATCTGGATCTTCCCTGAGCTGTCCTGCAACGAGGCAAAAGAGGCTTTTCCCATATCCCGCCGGCTCATGAGACGGCCGGCGAGACATACATTGCCCCACGGGGAGTCCTCAGGAAAGAATGTTCCCCCGGAAAGTGCGGTATTGCCCGACGGATATCCCGCTTTTATTTCGGCCGCGGTCATATTGACGGGGTATAAAGGTGCCGGGAAGGCGTCGATGCCCAGTTGCGCCAGCTCTGCCAGCTTTTCCCGCCGGATGATCTCCTGTTCCGATAAATTTGATGTGGTCATAGTCCAAAAACGATTGAAAAGTCTGGCAAATGTAATTTAACTGACGATAGTGTCCAGTTTAAAAACGCGACGGCCCAATGTAAA
>Ga0302325_10016683_pt1 | contig 15549 bp, 13 predicted proteins | sample Palsa_T0_2_FD_201948 | JGI IMG/M metagenome (GOLD analysis project Ga0302325, IMG submission 201948) | Peat permafrost microbial communities from Stordalen Mire near Abisko, Sweden - Palsa_T0_2 | ecosystem: Environmental > Terrestrial > Soil > Palsa > Peat permafrost | place: Sweden: Abisko...
GAGATGCGGGGGGCTCAGTGCGGCCGGAAGACGCGCATTCGCTGATCCTGAGTGATGCTGTCTGGAGGGCTGATTTTGGCGCGAACACGGCAATTATCGGCAAGACGGTGCGGCTCAGCGGCGAGGGGTTCACGGTGATTGGGGTCATGCCGCGCGGTTTCACCTTTCCGCTTGAGAATGGGAGCACGGGACTGCTTCCGGCTGTCTGGCAACCGATTATTTTGAACCCGGAAGACGCCTCGCATGGCCACAACGTGGGTCGCGTATATGGGGCCATAGGCCGGCTCCGGGCAGATGCGACGGTCGATGAAGCCGAGGCGGAGTTGAAGGTGATTCAAGCCGAGGCGGTCAAGGCCCGTACCGACGCAAATGATCGCGAACTGGCGCAGTCGGTGCGCGTGGAGAGCTATGGCAGTAAGCAGGTGGCGAGCGACGTGCGCAGGGCGCTGTTGGCGCTCTTTGGCGCATCCGGACTGCTCTGGCTGATCGCCTGCGTAAACGTCACCAGCCTGATGCTGGCGCGGGCGACGGCGCGCCAGCGGGAGATCGCCGTGCGTGGCGCGCTGGGCGCCAGCCGATGGCAGATCGTTCGCCAACTACTCATTGAGGGGCTGATGCTGAGCGGTTCCGCTGCGCTGGCAGGCATGGCTCTCGCCTGGGGTATGCTCCGTGTGTTTGCTCGCGCGCTTGAGAGCCAATTCAGCCTGCACGAAAATCTAAGACCCAATTTGGCCCTGGTAGGTGCGCTTGTGGGACTCACGCTTTTGAGCGCCCTGGTCAGCTCCGTCTGGCCGGCGCTTGCGGCCTCTCGCGCTTCGATTGAGGTTTCGCTGCGTCAGGGTGGTCCGCAGCAGGGCATGGGGCGCGCTCAACACCGCACCCGCGCGGCGCTCGTCGTTACACAGATCGCGCTTTCCCTGGCGCTGCTTGCTGGATGCGGCTTGCTGCTGCGCACCATCTACGCACTCAAGCAGGTGCCGCTCGGCTTTCATACCGATCACATCGTGGTCGCGAATATGACCATCCCGGCATACAAGTTTGCCGGGCGCAATATGAACACGGAGCTCTACCAGCCATTGCTGGAGCGCGTGAAGACGCTTCCAGGGGTCGAAAGCGCGACGCTGCTGACGGAAGTGCCGCTGGGCAAGACATTCTCTTTGATCTTCACTTTTTCCGCAGAGGGCAACAGCGCCGACGCGATCCGGCAACGCGCTCTGGAGGCCCAGTTTCGCGTGGTTGGGCCGGAGATGCAGCGCGTTTTTGGCTTCGGCATGCTGCGCGGGCGATTTTTCAACGAACAGGACACGCCGGCTTCGCAGGCTGCCGTGGTGGTCAACCGCGCCTTTGTTCGCGCGTTTTACGGAGATGACCGCGACCCCGGCAAGATTCTAGGGGAACAACTGCTTAGCTTCGACAAGCAACGTCGGTCCGTTGTCGTCGGCGTGCTTGAAGATGAGCGTCAAGTCGCTGTAGCAGAGCCTTCGAAGCCGGAGATGGAAGTCTGCATGCGCCAGCTAACTCCTGACAGCATGTTTTACAAGGCCGCCGAGGGCCGGGCGATGGATCTCGCCGTACGCACTGAACGCGATCCGGCGCAGGTTGTGCCCGAGCTTCGTAAAATCCTGGGAGATTCCAGTTCGGATCTGGCAGAGAGCGATTTCCATACGATGGATCAGGTGGTCGAGGACTCGTTCGGCAGCCAGATGTTGGCGGCGAGGCTGCTGGAGATTTTTGCCGGGTCGGCGCTGCTGCTTTGCGTTGCCGGAATCTATGCGCTGCTCGCGTACCTAGTGGTTCAGCGGACGCGCGAGATGGGGCTGCGCATCGCTTTGGGAGCGCAGCGGTCGCAGGTGATGCGCCTGATCCTGCGCCAGGCTGCCTGGATGCTGGTAACGGGCCTCGCTGTTGGGGCGGCTCTTGCGTATTTCGGCAGCAGGGCGTTGCGAAGCTTTCTTTACGGCGTGAAGCCGGAAGATCCCTGGACGCTGGCGTTTGTAACGCTGCTGCTGCTCGTTTGCGGATTGGCAGCGGCGTGGTTACCGGCGCGGCGGGCGTCGCGGGTCGATCCGATGCAGGCGCTTCGGGCGGAGTGAGCCTTCCGGTCTTCACGCAATTCGGGGCCATCCAAACGATCTACGAGTGCGTGCCGGCACGAAACCGTCTCGCTGCGGGTTATCTCAGTGCCGAATTGACGAGCTATATTTCCCTACCGACTTCTGGTTTGCCGCTGACCGGTTAGCGGAGGCGGGGTTCGGAATCGACGGCGAGCAGATACACGATGATCCCGATGGCAATGGCGAGAATCACAGATACGTCGCTGGAATGAATCGCGCGGTCGACGAAGTAGTGGTGGTGAATCTCGTAGATGGCGAGAAGCGCCACAGCCAAGAGGTCCGCATTCCGGGCGTATCGCGATGAGTTCTGGCGCCACCAGCCACGGATTCCAGACGGCGTATTGGCGATGGCTTCTGCCAGAGTGACGATTCCGTCGGCGAACTGCTCAGTCGCCTCAAGAAGCAGGGTCCGCCTGACCCAGAGGCGCACGCGCTCGTTTTGATGAGCGGCCCCGGCGAGCGCATTCCAGAGGACTGAAGCGAGCGAGAGCGCCAGCGAGACGACAGCGACGAGGACGAGCCAGCTCAGAATCATCATTTCCATTCTAGTCCCATAACGCCTCGGCGGAAATGAACATAGCAGCGCTGATGACACCGAGGAAGAAGCTGACGCATCTCAAGCTCCCAATGAGGAATTTGCTCTTTCCGGCCTTGATGGAAGCAGCGATCCTCTCCGCAAGCCTGAGATTGCATAAATACAGAACGAGGTTGACGATGAACAGGGCGAGGGCCGGCACAAGAACGGGAAGATGAAACGGCCACTTAGGCAGAACCGGTCGCCCCTGCATCATCTTGACGAGCAGGTCCACAGCGAATCCGAAGGTGATGAGATTCAGGTCGGACCCGACGGCCTCAGCGCTGGTCTCAAATTTTCCGAACCAGCGGATGAAGACGATGAGGCCCTCGACCAGAAAGAGGCTTACGCACGGCCAGATAATCGCGGCCCACGGAAGGCTGGCAAGGTAGAGGCTCAACTGACCCCTCCGGTTCTCAGTTTCAAGACGACGAGGTCAGATTAGCGGAGGGCGGAAAGCGAGTCAATGGGTTAGCAGGTTTTCGGAGTTAGGGGATCTGGCAGATTTGAAGCAGAATCGGCCTTTTGGGGCTGCTTTGTGGGTGTTCGGATTCTTGAATCACTCCCGATAGATCGGCTTCAATCACACGATTTTCGGCAAACCGTGGATGGGCGCGAAATCGCCAAGTGACTCATCGAGCCGGATTAGTACCCATAGTCGGCTTATGAGGAGCAGTTCCCATTTATGAGCCCTCCTCAGTGTGGCAACCTAGATGTGTGGAGGCATTGCCGAGAGATGAGCATTACGCTGGATTCCGTATTGGAGAAGACGCGCGCTATTCATGCCTGGGATGGCGGGGAACTGACGGCCGAGGGTGTCAAGGATTGGGTTTCGGATCGGCTGGCGGCCAGCGACGCGGCGATTGCCGCTCTGCTGGCGGTTACCGGGCCGCGGACGCCGGAGAATTCGCTGCGGCTGTATGACGTGGCGCTGGAGCAGCTGAATCTGGCCGGGGCGCAGGCTGGGGTGCTGAATTCCGTGGCTTCGGACAAGGCTGTTCGGGACCAGGCGCAGGATGAGGCGCAGCGCGTGGCGCAGGCTGGGACGACGCTGAGCCTGAATCGGGATGTGTATGCGGCGCTTTCGGCAATTGATCTGACGGGAGCTAGTGAGGCTACGCGGCACTTCGTTCAGCGGACGCTGCTGAGCTACCGGCTAGCGGGCGTGGATAAGGACGATGCTACGCGGGCGCATCTGCACCAGTTGCATGAGAAGGCTACGCGGCTTTCGCTTGAGTTCAGCCGCAATATTCAGGAGGGCGCGAAGACGGTTCTGGTGGAGAATGCGGCGGAACTGGACGGGCTGCCGGCGGATTATTTAGCACGGCACACTCCTGACTGCAATGGGCATTTTGCGCTGAGCACCGACCAGCCGGATATGCAGCCGGTGATGACCTTTGCCAAGAGCGATGCGCTGCGCGAGCGGATGTTTTTGGCCTACAACACACGGGCTTACCCGGCGAATGGGCAGATTTTGCTGGATTTGCTTGCCGTTCGGCAGGAGATTGCGACTCTGTTGGGCTTCACCAGCTGGGCCAATCTGGCTACGGCGGACCAGATGATGGGTTCCGCGGCGAATGTGCGCAGCTTTATCGCCAGGCTTGAGGAGGCCAGCCGCTCTGGAGCGATACGCGAGTACGGCATGGTGCTCAACTTTGCCCAGGCGCAGCAGCCGGGGCTGAAGGTGATGAATGCGGCCAGCCGCGGCTACTGGTATGAGCAGTACCGGCGGGCGGCGTTCGACTTCGATTCGCAGTCGGTGCGGCCATATTTCCCCTATGCGCAGGTGGAGCAGGGGGTGCTGGATACGGCGGCGAAGCTGTTTGGGGTGGTGTTCCGGCGGTCTGCTGAAGCTGGCTGGCATGAGGATGTTTCGGTATTCGATGTGCTTGACCTGGATGGGGAAACGCTGGTGGGGCGGTTCTATCTGGATATGCATCCCCGCGAGGGCAAGGATAAGTGGTTCTCGGCGACGCCGGTGGTGACGGGCGTGCGGGGACGGTATCTGCCTGAGGCTGGGCTGATTTGCAACTTTCCGCGGCCTGAGGTCAATGAAGCGGGCGAAGTTATTGATGCAGGGTTGATGCAGTACTCCGATGTGGTGACATATTTTCACGAGTTTGGGCATCTGATGCACGCCATTCTGGGCGGGCAGACGGAGTGGGCGGGGCTTTCGGGGTTTGCGACCGAGGGCGACTTTATCGAGGTTCCGTCGCAGATGCTGGAGGAGTTTTTCCGCGACGTGGCGCTGTTGCAGAGCTTTGCGCGGCACTACCAGACGGGCGAGGTGCTGCCGGCGGAGCTGATCCGGAAGATGAAGCTGGCAGGAGCGTTTGGGCGCGCGGATGGTATGCGGACGCAGTTGTATTACACGACGCTTTCGCTCGATCTGCACGATCAGGACCCTGCCGGGATCGATCTGGATCGTACTACGAAGAGCTTGTATCAGAGCTTGCAGCCCTGGCAGTGGATCGAAGGAAATCGCATGTATGCGAGCTTTGGCCATCTGATGGGCTACTCGTCGAACTACTACACGTACGCGTATGACAAGGTGATCGCGCTGGACTTCTTTGCGCAGTTCGATCCGGCGGATTTGCTGGGATGCGCGGCTGGGGCGAAGTATCGCAAGACGGTGATCGAGCAGGGCGGTTCGCGGCCGGGGCGGCAGATGGTGCGGGATTTCCTGGGGCGGGATGAGGAGTTCTCGGCGTTTTCGAATTGGCTGAATGAGGAGTTTGAGGCGGAAGCTGTCGCGGGGGCCAGATAGGCGTTCTCGAAAAGGTGCCGTTCTCGAAAGGATTGACGGATACGCGAAGGCCGTTTTCTGTGCATCCAGTATGATCGGCGCATGGCGAGTTTGAAGGACTTCGAGGGGAAATGGGCGCTTGTGACTGGCGCCAGCGCTGGGATTGGCGTGGCACTGGCGCGTGAGCTGGCGAAGAATGGGGCCAAGCTTATCCTGACTGCGCGGCGCAAGGACCGGCTGGAGGCTCTGGCTGCCGAGCTGACTGCGCAGGGAACTGAGGTGCGGATTGTGCTGGCTGACCTTACGCAGCCGGATGCTCCGCAGGCGATCTTCGATGCCACTGCCGGTCTGCCGGTTGAGATTCTGATCAACAATGCCGGGTTGGGACAGTTTGGGGAGTTTGTTTCGACTGACGTGGCGCAGGAGATAAGTCAGGTCCGCGTGAACTGCGATGCGGTGGTGCATCTTTCGCGATTGTTTGTGCCGGGGATGGTTGAGCGGGGACGTGGTTGGGTGCTGGTTTTGGCTTCGACGGCGAGTTTTCAGCCGGTTCCGTTTCTTTCAACTTATGCGGCTACAAAGGCGTTTGATCGCTCCTTTGCGCTGGGGCTGGCCGAAGAGGTTGCGCCTTTTGGGGTGAAGGTGACTGCGCTTTGCCCTGGGCCTACGCAGAGCGAGTTCTTCGATATTGCGGGAGCGGAGAAGTTTCCCGGCGCTAAAAAGATGACGAGCCGGAAGATGCAGTCGGCAGAGGACGTGGCGCGGCTCGGGTTAGAGGCGCTGGTTCGAGGCAAGCGTACTATCGTTCCTTACTTTGGCGGATGGCTCTCGGCGGTGATGGTGCGATTCGTGCCTGTGGGGTTGATCACGTACCTGGTGGCGAAGGTGATGCGACCGGCCAGGTGATTTCTGTGTGTCTCAGGTGCGAGCTGCGAGGGTCGTCTGAGCAGCGTGTAAGGGGCGATTCTCTTAAAACCTGTACAAGAACTCGGCGTGTGGATGCCGGATATCGGATGTCGGAGGGCGGATTGGTGAATGTCTAGGTTTGAGCAAACTATAAAAAACTGAGGCTATAAAGGACTGTAGGTACAAAGTATCCCATCCTAGCCACAAAAACAAAGACGTGGCAAGGGTGGGGCACCCAGTCTTGTGATCCTAATGACGTTTCTGGACATGTTCTTATGTAAACAGGCAAACTTGCAAGGCAGGCTTGCAAGTTTGACTGCTTTTATTTATCGTTATCGTTATGCCGCGCAAGAGCACTGAAATCGCCGTTCTCGAATTTACACAGGCAATTGGGCTGTTGGTGCGCCGTGTGCGTGCTGCGGCCGCCTCGCACGAGCTCTCTTTGACCGAGTCGGCTGTGATGACGCGTCTTGACAAGGAAGGCCCTGCGACGACCGCTGAGCTGGCGCGTGCGGAAGGCATGAAGCCGCAGTCGATGGGGGCAACAGTTGCCGCGCTTGAGGAGATGGGCATGGTCGAGCGCAAGCCGCATCCGACCGATGGCCGCCAGGTGAATATCGTATTGACTGCCAAGGGCGAAGCTGTTCGGAGCAGCGCCAAGGATGCGAAGCGGACGTGGCTGGCGCAGGCGATTGCCCAACTCGATAAACAGGACCAGGCTACACTCTTTGCGGCTGGCGAGATCATCAAGCGATTGGCGGAACTGTGACCAGAACCGCTGCGAGATTGAATATCTGGGAGCCGATTTCGCGCTCTTATTCGCACTCCTGGCGTGCGCTGCGGCATCGCAACTTCCAGCTCTTCTTCTTTGGCCAGAGCATCTCGGTGATTGGCAATTGGATGACGCGGCTGGCCACGACGTGGCTCGTCTATCACCTCACCCATTCGGCGCTGTTGCTGGGCATTGTGAGTTTTGCGGGGCAGATTGTTTCGTTCCTGCTGGGACCATTCGCTGGTGTGTGGATTGAGCGCATCGGACGGCTCAATCGCCGCAAGCTGTTAGTGGCTACGCAGGCGGCGGCTGCTGTCCAGTCGCTGGCCCTGGCTGCCCTCACGCTGGCGCACATTATCACGCTGTGGGAGATCATCGCGCTTACAGCTCTGCAGGGCGTGATCAACGCATTCGACATGCCTGCGCGCCAATCCTTTCTGGCGCAAATGGTTCAGACGGGAGAAGGTCGGGCTGGCGAAGGGCAAGCGGGCCTGGATCGCAACGACCTCAGTAACGCCATCGCTATCAACTCTTCCATGGCCAATGGCGCGCGGCTGGTGGGCCCGGCTATCGCCGGCCTGGTGATTGCGGCCTATGGTGAAGGCTGGTGTTTCATGATCGACGGCGTCAGCTACTTTGCCGTGATCGCATCGTTGCTGCTGATGCGTATCCACCGGTTCGAAGATAGCCGTAGCAAGGCCAGCATGCTTGAACAGATGCGCGAAGGGTGGGATTACGTCCGCACATTTCGGCCTATCCGCACGATCCTGCTGCTATTTTCGCTGATCAGCCTGATGGGTTATTCCTACGCTGTGGTGCTGCCGATCTTCGCCGCGCAGGTACTGCATGGAGGGGCGGCAACACTTGGCTGGCTGATGGGAGCGTCGGGAGTCGGAGCGCTTGCGTCGGCAATTTCTCTTGCCTTCCGCAAGACGGTTGTCGGACTCACGCGCATGGTTCAGATCGCCGCGGCGATGCTTGGGGCTGGGCTTATTCTCTTTGGTCTTTCGCACACGCTGTGGTTGTCACTCTTGTTGATGGTCTTCGTCGGCTTCGGTTTGCTGCAATGCGCCTCGGCCAGCAATACCATCATCCAGTCGCTGGTGCCGGAGGACAAACGCGCGCGAGCGATGAGCTACTACACGATGGCTTTCTTTGGCTCGGCTCCCTTCGGCAGCCTGTTGGCTGGCGCTCTGGCGCAGCGCATCGGAGCACCACATACGGTCATGGTAACCGGCGCATTTTGCATTGCTGGCTCGCTGTGGTTCACCTTTGAGCTGCCCAAGATGCGAGCAGTTATGCGTCCTATTTATGAGTCAATGGGGCTGTTGCCGGGGCGCGGATCTGTGTATGAGGCTGTGCATGAATCCGTGTCTGTCCCTGCGCAGGTGACCGAATTAACTTCCGCTGTGCAGGGGCCGGCTCAATAGCTTTCAGAGTTGCCGATCGAAAAAGGAGAATCAGCAATGCATTGGTACAACTACATCGCCTGCTTCTTTGCGGGAGCGTTTCTGGCGAATTTCGTGCCTCATTTTGTGCATGGCATTTCCGGTGACCCGTTCCCGTCACCATTCGCTAAGCCTCCCGGAAAGGGAATGTCTTCGGCCCCGGTGAACGTGCTCTGGGGGCTGTTCAACCTAGCTGTGGGGTACGTTCTGTTTCGCGTTGGAGGAGTGTGGGGCGGAGGCGATTCTGCCCTTGTTGTTTTCTTCGCAGCGATCGTTCTCATGAGCACAATGATGAGCGTGCAGTTTCAAAAGAAACACGCCCGCTAGTTGCTACAGCGACAACTGGCGGGATGTGTTTCTCCACCTGACCGAAAGGGAAAAATCATGCCTGTTACGACGCTGGATACTACTGCCGCTTTGATTGTGATCGACCTGCAAAAGGGCATCGTGGCCATGCCTCTAGTCCACCCTGTGGGCGAGATCGTCGATAGATCTGCGCAGCTCGCGCGTGCTTTTCGTAAGCGTGGCCTGCCGGTTGTTCTGGTTAACGTGACGGGCAGAGCTCCGGGCCGAACGGATGCAGGGAGCCCGAAGTTTTCGTTTCCGCCGGATTGGACCGATCTTGTTCCTGAGTTGGAGCGGCAGCCCGACGATTTAATCGTCAGCAAACAAAGAGTGGGCGCGTTTATTGGTACTTCGCTGGATGAAATTCTGCGTCAACGCGGCGTAACTCAGGTCTTCCTTACGGGCATTGCGACCAGCGGTGGCGTAGCTTCGACCGCGCGCAGCGCCTACGATCTGGGCTACAACGTGGCGGTCGTGGTGGATGCGATGACGGATCGGGCTGCGGACGCGCACGATTTTTTCGTTGGGAATATATTTCCCCGATTCAGTGAAACTGAGACGACCGACAATGTGCTGAAGCTGTTGCAGGATGCTCCGGTTAAGTGAGCCGGTCACATTTCGGAGCTGCTCGATCGGGTGTCGCAGTGATCGATTGTGCTGGGCCTACTGGGTAGTCGCGGCCGGAATCGTCTCCGGGATCTGGGTGTTGGCGGCGATGGCGAAGGAATTAAAGAAGTGGATCACTTCTTCCTCGTGGCGGGCTGAAACTGAGGGCGCGGTAGCGATGAGCATGTAGAGCCGTGAGCCGGCGTAGACAAAGCGAGTGTCCAGAACGCCGCCTCCGGCGTTATGAGCCACTACATCGCGGCCTGGAAAACCCTGCGGGTTGCTGCGAATTTCGCTGACGAGGGTGGTTTCGGTTCTGCTCAGGGCGCCGTCTCGAGCCTGATCGAGGGTTTTGTCCGGAACCAGGTCGTTCATGCGGGCTACCGGGGGTTTTTCAGCCCAGGCGATCGCATAGGTCCGGTCGCCGTCCGGCTTGGTCAGCAACATGCTGATCGGTTCCGTGCCGCCGGTCTCGGTGGTAGCCTGGACGACGATCTGCTTGGGTTCGCCCGGCATCTCGATCTTGAAGCCCTGGGTGGATTCGTCGACAGGGCGCCATTCAAGCTGTTTGCCGCCCGCCGTCTGGATTACTCCGTCCGCCGGTCGGCTGGGGAGCAAATCGCGCAGGAAGCCAAACTGGTTGCGTTCTCTCCACAGGTACATCGCCCCGATGACTATCAGGATCGCAACCAGATAGAGATAAACCCGTTTCATATAATTGAGATTGCCGTCTGGTAACCACCTGCGCAACCCCGGATTTGTATATTTAGTAAAGAGGTGCCTGCTTTGGCAACACGGAACCAGCACGAAACCAACACGAAACCGAGTCGTCTCGCATTTTGAAAAAAACTTACATTCATTTCACAACCATTTCCTGCTTTCAGCATCTGAATAAGTAACCAGCAGAGGCAACCGCTGTAGTACTCCCCGCCAAAGCGCTTCTATCTCCGTTGTTTGCTCCGAAAGGGGCTCCCTCCCCACGATCCACAGAAACTCCCATCTAAATTGCCTCTCGAGTGGGCCCGCCGGAAGGCGGGCCCAACGCTCGTTTGAGGGATTTTTCCTTTGCGGCGCGGTCTGTCTACAATCGAATCACGATGAGCGTTCCGATTTCAGCACGCGAGGACTTTCCTGTTCGGCTCCAGAAGCAGGCACGGGCACAGGGGCAGACGCGGCATTCCGAGAACGGTGTTTCCTGGCTTGCGGTCACTGCCTGGAGTGGCTTTGATTGGCTCTGGCATGGTTTCAGCACGCGCCAGAGTGGCTTGAGCCGGGCTTATCAAGCCACCGATGTCACAGATACTTCTGCCGGGGAGCTGAATCTGGGGTTCACGGCGGCGGATTCGACGGAAATTGTTCGCGAGAATCGCCGTAGGTTGGTTGAGGCAGTGACGGGCAGCCGGGAGACTCCCCTGGTGACGGTGCGACAGGTGCATTCGCGGGTGAGTGTGTTGACTCGGGACGCGGATGCGACGTTTGGCGCGGCGCCTCCGGAAGCAGACGGCATCCTGACGAACCAGCGAGGGATTCTGCTGGGCATCCAGACGGCCGATTGTATTCCGGTGCTGGTCGCTGACCCGGTGAGGCGCGCGGTTGGGGCCTTTCACGCGGGATGGCGCGGGACGGTCGAACGCATCGTGGAGCTTGGCATTCGACAGATGCAGGAGGAATTTGGGTCCGATGCGGCGCAACTGGTGGCGGCGATTGGTCCGGGTATTGGGCCTTGCTGCTACATCGTGGGGGACGAGGTGTTGGCTCGGTTTGACGCTGCATTCGCCTATTCCCGGGAACTGTTTTCGGCGGATGCGGCGGGGGATGATTGGGCCGACTCGGACGGTACGAGCAAGGCAAGACGGCCCGCGTTGCGGCTCGATCTGATTGAGGCGAATCGCCGTCAGTTGCTGACTGCGGGCCTGGATGCCGGTTCGATTGCGATCGTTGGAGGCTGCACTGCCTGCCAACGGGAGCGATTCTTTTCGCACCGGGCTTCGCAGGGTCATGCGGGGCGCATGATGGCGGTTATCGGAATTCGCCAGGGCTAACAGCTTGGCTACAAGCTTCATTCGCGTTCTGGCCCTCGGGAAGCGCCTGTTCTTCATGGCACTCGGGGTGAACGCACTTCCACAGGTTCAATCCTCGCGTTGGCCAGTCCACGGCGGTGAGCTGCCAGGCGTGCTGGTGTTGTTCGAGCGGCAACTGGGCCTGCACAAAGCCGGTGAGGGCCTGGGCAAAACGCTGCGGCTCATCCCACAGGGGATGGAATTGTCCGGAAAACACGGTAAACCTGTGTTGCGGCGCGGTTTTTAGAAGCGGGTCGAGCAACGCCAGATAGCTCTTGAGCGGATAGCTGCGGCTCTCTCGCGAAAAGGCAAAGAGGATGGGGCAGGGAAGCGAGGCCAGAGCGGACCTGAGATTTGGCTGCGCCAGCTTAAGGTCAGCCGCGATGCGCTCAGTCCAATCCATGGCATTGCGATTTGTGTTGACCGCAGCGCGATAGAAAGCAATGCGGCGCCATTCCTGTCGTTCCGCAGGAGTCATTGGCTTATTCCAGAGCGATTTCTTGATCCGCGGCAACCAGGCTTCCCAAAACCCCAACGTCTTCCACACCGGCTGAAAGAGGCCGGCGGGCTGTGCTAGCACCAATCCCCTGACTCTCGACGGATGTTCGGCGGCGAAGCGAATCGCAACTGCGGCTCCAAACCCCCTCCCCAGTAGGATGGGCCGCGCGACCCCGAGCTGGTTGATAAACGCCAGCAGCAGACCAATGCATCGCTCCAGACTGAATTCTTTGAGATCGCCACTCGAACGCCCGCAGCCTGGCCAGTCAAAAGCGATCAGCCGAACCCCAGCCAGATGCTGGCGGAGAAGCGGTCGAAACTCCCGTCCACCGCTGCCGGCGTCGTGCAGGCAAACGACGGGCTGCCCCTGTGCATCGCCGGCTTCTTGCCACGCAATCCGGCAGTCTTGCACGTCACACCACTCGGCTGGCGCTCGAACGCCCATCGCCGAGCGCAAACGCTGCAGCCAGGGGTCGGTTCTAAGGTGATTTTCTTTTCCCAGAGCCATGGTCAGAACCGCCCGACTGCGAATCTCCTTCAGCGTTTTGGAAAACAGGCCGGGCGACAAACCACTGGTTCAGAAACATTCTGGCCTGGGTATCTTCTGACTTCCACACGATTTGCGCTAAACGAGATTTGCGCTAAGCGCCGCTGGTCCAGACGACCTCCAGGCGAATCATGGGCAGTTCTCAATCGTAAGGACAATGGGTCAGCGCCGTCCTAAGGCCCCAGGCCAGCGGAAGGACTGGCTCAGCCGGCTGCCGCTTCGCCAGGATTAACCAGATCGCGCAATTCCTTGGACGGTTTGAAGTAGGGCACCCGCTTGGCTGGTACATCCACGCGGTCGCCGGTCTTGGGGTTGCGGCCGATGCGCGGGTTTCGCTCCCGGATACGGAACGAGCCGAAGCCGCGAATTTCAATCTTGTCGCCGGATTGCAGGGCTGCAATCACGGAGTCGAAGATGGTCTCGACGATTACTTCTCCGTCACGACGGGTCAGGTCGCCAAGCTGCGTCACCTTCTCCACCAGATCTGCTTTGGTCATGCCGTTTGGCCTCCGCCTCCAAGAATAACCGGATTCGACTCACAGCCCCAAAAAAAGTGTATACATGTGCAAATTGAACAGGTTGGAGTCCGATTTGGAACTCAACCCGAGCGCCGTGCAGTCGTGACTCCGATACCACTTTAGCTGTACCACGCTGCGCGGCGACTCCCGGCGGCGCCGACGCTTGCTCCGGTATGATGACAATGGATTCAACGCAGCGACAGTATTTTTGGCAGAAAGGCTTTCTGGTTCGTGACCGGCTATCCCGCCTGTAGTATCGTCATCCCCGCGTACAACGAGAGCGCACGCATCGGCGCGGCTCTGCGGGAAGTTGTGGGCTGCATCCGGGCCAGGGGTTGGAATGCCGAGGTGATTGTGGTCAACGACGGCTCAACCGACTCCACTGCGCGCCTGGTGCTGGACTTTGCGCTGACTGCGCCCGAGGTGCGTCTCCAGGAGAACCCCGGGAACCGCGGCAAGGGCTACAGCGTGCAGCAGGGACTGCTTCAGGCGCAGGGAGACATTGTGATGTTTACCGACGCAGATCTGTCGGCGCCGATCGCTGAGGCAGAACTGCTCTTTGCGGCGATCCGCGATGGGGCGGACATAGCCATTGGCTCGCGCTGGCTTGAACGCAATCGGCAGACGCATCGCCAGCCGCTGTACCGGCAGTTCTTCGGGCGCTGCTTCAATCTGGTTACCCGGACTGTGATGGGACTGTCTTTCGCAGATACGCAATGCGGGTTCAAGGCGTTTACCAGGGCGGCGGCTCAGACCGTATTTCAATTGCAGACCATTGAGCGCTGGGGTTTCGATCCGGAGATCCTGTTTATTGCCACCAAGCGCCATCTGCGTATCGTCGAAGTGCCGGTCACGTGGGGCCATGATGAGCGCAGCCGTATGAGCTATCTGCGCGACGGTATGCATATGCTGCGGGAGATGGCGATTATCCGCTGGAATGCGTTGTTGGGGCGGTACAACGGTCCTGTCGAACCGATTAAGCGCTCCAAGGCCTGAACCCACAGCCTGAACCTGTGCCGAGGCGGCGCACTTCATTTCGGATAGAAGCAGTCTGACGATATAGAGGGAAGCCTGGAACTTATGCCGCATCCGCTATTACCGCGCGTCGCTGCTGAGATCATCTTTGTTCTGCTGCTGGCGCTGCTGCTATGGCGCAGAAGCCGAAGTAGATGAAGGGATTCTCCGGCTTTTCTCCACTCATTACTTAATCAATATCTGCCCAGTTGTCTTCGGGGTTGCGATCGATGAGCTTGGAGTAGGGGTCGATAGCTGCGCGCGTGGGCTTTTCATTCACGACGAATGAGAAGGTCGTGTGAGGCTGAGTTATCCAGACTTTCTCTGTGTGCAGCGGTTCTTCGCTGTCCTTCTTGCCTTTGAATACGCCTACTTCGATCAGGTCATGAATCGGAATTTCAGTCTCCGCGCCGTCACCATTGGCGCGCAGCTTCTTCGAGTCCACAAGCAGCGTGACTTTGTATTTGTGGTCTGGAGTCGGCTCGACTTTTGCCGAGACAGCTCTGTTGTCGTAGAGAGTGATGGTTTCGAAAAGGTCCGTGACCATGTACTGCAGCTCCGGTGGCGTCTGTTTGCGCAAGGCTTCAACCAGTCCACGCGTGTCCGGATAGGGCGGCCCATTCATTTTCCATTTCTGCAGGAACTCGCTCAAGGCCAGGTTCATCTTGTCTTCGCCGATCGCGTCCGACAGGGCGTAGAACGCCATTGAACCTTTCTGATACCAGACATACGGCTCATTCTGCACCAGCACCAGCGGCGGCTCGTGGCGTACTTCGCCCGCGCGGCCGCGCAGGTAGCCGTCGAGCTCGTGCTTCAGGAAGCGGCGCATCTGAGAGTCTCCGTATTTCTTCTGCATCACGCGCAGCGCAGAGTACTCGGCCAGACTCTCGGACATCATGTTTGAGCCCTTCTCATAGCCGCCGATTAACTGATGCCCCCACCATTGATGGGCCAGTTCGTGCGCGGTCACAAACCAGGTGAAGTCGATGTCTTCAGGCCGCTCAAGCCGGCCAATGAAGCCGATGCCCTCAGAGAAGGGAACGGTGTTGGGGAAGGACTGCGCGAAGCCGCGATAGCGAGGAAATTCGAGGATGCGGTACTGAGCGAATTGGTATGGTCCGTAGTTCCTGGTGTAGTAGTCGAGGCCGCCTTTGGATGCGCCGATCATCTTATCCAGATCATAAGTGTGGCTGGGCAGGTAGTAGATCTCGAGCTTTACGCCATTCCAAGTGTCGCGTTTCACAGCATAGTTACCGGAGATATAGCTGAAGAAGTCCTGTATATGCTGTGAACCCATGCTGTATTCAAAGTAACGGCGGCCATCCTGCTGCCATTCGCGCGCCAGATAACCGGGAGATATAGCGATCTGGCTGGGCGACGTGCTGACGACAGTATGGTAGG
>Ga0302325_10016684_pt1 | contig 15548 bp, 9 predicted proteins | sample Palsa_T0_2_FD_201948 | JGI IMG/M metagenome (GOLD analysis project Ga0302325, IMG submission 201948) | Peat permafrost microbial communities from Stordalen Mire near Abisko, Sweden - Palsa_T0_2 | ecosystem: Environmental > Terrestrial > Soil > Palsa > Peat permafrost | place: Sweden: Abisko...
GGCCTCGCCGACCGGCTGCGCCACGTGCCAGGTGAGCTGTCCGGCGGCCAGCAGCAGCGGGTCGCGATCGCGCGGGCCCTGGTCAAGGAGCCGAAGGTCCTGCTGGCCGACGAGCCGACCGGGAACCTCGACGAGGAGACCAGGGACGAGATCATCGACCTGCTCGACACCATGTGGCGGGAGCGCGGCCTGACCATGGTGTTCGTCACCCACGACAGCACCGTCGCCCGCCGCGCCCAGCGGATCGGCGTGATGAAGAACGGCCGTCTCAACTTCAAGCAGCCCGCCCGTTCCCAGGCCGCCCGTCCCCAGTCGGCCCGTTCCCAACCGGATAGTTTCCAACCGGATCGTGCCCAGACCGCTCGTGCCCAGACCGCCGAACTGCCGGTGTCCCATCCCTCCGACCTCGATCCCGGCACCATCCCCGCCGCCGACTAACTCACACCAACTGCCCAGAAGCGGAGGTGTGAGCGCACAGGTCATCATGACGACGGGAACGGAACCAGCGCGGGGCTGGTCTCAGCAATTGAGAAATATGCCGGACATCTGTACAGACAGGGTCTAACGTACTACTGAGGGTAAGCGGAGAACGGGTGGCCGCGCGCGGCTCGACACCCGCATTGTGCCTGCCATCCTGGCTCAGGGGTCTTGGCGTATCGTCTGCGCTCACCCGTGGAGCGATCTGTTCACCGAGCGACCGAGGAGCAGGGATGCTACCGACTTTCGCCCCGGATGGGCGTGTTCTTACCGTCGCGACGGCGCGGTGTGGCGCGTGCCGCCTGCGCTTCGCGTCCAGCCGTGACCGGCAGGCGGAACGGCTCGGATGGCACGGCCTCCGGGTAAGCCGGTAGATGACGCAGATCGCGCCGGATCGCCGTGCGGGCATATCCGCAGAGGCGAGCGCATTGTGCGACGAGATCGACGCCGAACCGGGCGCCGGGCTGCTGATGGACATCATCGGTCCTGGTGGCTGCGGTAAAACGCCACTGATCGAGGCGGCAGCCCGGCATTACGTCAAGGCCGGCGTGCCGGTCATCAGGGACTGCCACGCGAGCGGGGACCTTAGCGGGGCGTCAGTGCTGATAGACGACGCGCACCTGCTCGATGAGGCCGACCTCGACCGGCTACGGCAACTCGCCCGCTCCTCCGGTCAGCGACTGCTCGTGGCGCACCGCCGATGGCCCGCGAGCCCCGCGCTTACCGAGCTAGGCTCGGTCCTCACCGCGCACCGCCCGCCGATCGTGCTCGGCCATCTAGACCGGCCGGCCCTCGCTGCCCGGGCCTGCGAACTGCTGGGCGCTCCGTGCCCAGAACCGCTGACCCGGGTTTTGTTCGAACAAACTGCCGGTCTGCCCGTTCTGCTTGAACAGCTGATCGTCGGGCTGAGGGACAGCGGCCAGCTCAGCACGGAGGTCCTCAGCCATCTTGCGCCGTATGTCAGACTCGACGTTCCCGCCGGTGTTCAGGAGCAATTGCGGTACGTCATCGAGGGGTTGCCTGCGGAGGTGCGGCACGTGCTTTTCGCCGCGGCGCTGGGCGCGGGCGACGACACCGAGAAACTCACTCAGCTGCTGAAGACCGACGGGCCGACTATCAATGCGGCACTGCGGGAGGCTCAGGCCAGCGGGCTCATGACCGACGACGGCGCGGTCGTGCCGCTAGTCGGGCGGTTGCTGCTGCGGCTGGCTCCAGCGGTACACACGAACCGCGTCTGCGAGATGCTGGCCGGCCTGCAGCTACGGCGCGGTGGCTCCATGCTGCCGGTGGGCCAGGCCCTGATGACGGCCGGCGCTCAAGGCCCCCAAGTGGCCACTGCCTTGCTGGCTGCGGGCAACGAGGCGCTCGGCTCGGCGCCCGAGCTGGCTGACAAGCTTTTCACCGCGGCCAGCGCGGCCGGAACGCAGGCCCCTTCCCTGCTCGTCTGCCGGGCCGACGCCGCCGCGCGCAGCGGCCGGCTCGACGAAGCGCTGCGGCTAGCGGACATGGCGCTGAGCGACGAGCATGCCGCCGGACGAGCCCGCGCGCTGGGCATCACCGCTGCCGTCCTCGCCCATCGCGGGCTGCTGTCCCGCGCGGCCGAACTGTACCGGGTGGCCGGGTCGGCGGGCGGGGCCGATTACCCGATGATCGCCGTTCCGGTGCTGGCCGGTATCGGCGCTATCGGCGAGGCCCGGCAGGTGCTGGCGGCCGGCCGGCAGGTCGAGAGGGCACCGACCCTGCTCGGCGGCGTGGAGTCGCTGATGGCCCACGGCATTGAAGAGACGATTAGCGGCTCGCCTGTTACGGCGCTTTCCCAGCTCACCCGCGCCGCCACCTTACTGGAGTCGGCGGGCAGCACGCCGCTGCTGCCCGACACCCCCGCGGCGCTGGCCGCGCTGGTGGCCATGCACGCCGGGGAGTTCGGCGCGGCCCACTCGGTACTGCGGCGGGCCATATCGGCTGGGCTGGGCGGCAAAGCAGCCGCGACGCGGCACACCCTTCTGCTGGCCTTCCTCGCTACCATGCGCGGGCATACCAGGGATGCGCATGCGCTGCTCGGCTCGGCGGGCGTGGGCCGGCTGCCGCTGGAACCCCGCGACGAGCTGTTCGCTGCGGCCGCGGCCATGGCCCTGGCCCGGCGTGAAGGCGACCTGGCTGCGCTGCGGCGCGGCTGGTTGCGGGCACGTGAGGCGTTGCTCCGCCACCCGGTTGATCTGTATGTGCTACTGCCACTTGGCGAGCTGGCGGTCGCCGCGGCCCGGCTGTGCGAGCAGTGGTGGATTGAGCCGCACCTGCACCAGGCGGAGGTGCTGCTGGCGAAACTCGGCCAGCCCGTCCTGTGGCGGGTGCCGCTGCACTGGTATGGCACGCACGCCGCGATAGCCGGCGAATCACCGGAGGAGGCCAGGCGGCACGTGTCCGTGCTGGCCGAACTGGCGGCGGCCGGCCCGTACGCCGCCATGCTCGCCGGGGCCGCCGCGTGCTGGATGCGGGTGCTGGCCGACACGGCCGACCTGGACGCCGTCGTCGCAATCGCGCGCCAGCTTGCCGCAGCGGGCTTCGGCGCGGAGGGCGCCCGGCTGGCGGGACAGGCTGCGATCCGCGCCACCGACCGCAAGGCCATGACCACCCTGCTGGAATGCGCCCGCCTGGTGCGGCCGGACGGCTCCGCGCAAGCCGGCCACCCGGCACTGGTAGCGGTACAGGAAAGGGCCGTCCCGGGCGAGGATCCGCCGCGGCAGGCTGAGGTTCCCCCGCGGCATGGCGGAAGCCCGCAGCCGACCGGGAGCCAGCACACCGGCGTCTCGCCCGCCGTCACGCTGAGCACCAGGGAACAGGAGATCGCGCGGCGGGTGCTGACCGGCCTGACCTACAAGGAGATCGGCGCCCAGCTGTTCATCTCCGCCAAGACTGTGGAACACCATGTGGCCCGGATTCGCCGGCGGCTGGGCGCGACGAGCCGTCGCGAGCTGTTCGGGCACCTGCAGGTCATGCTCGCCCCGGAGAATGGAGCGAACTAAGGGCGGACTGCGCTCACCGGCCGGGCAACGCGTGCAGGATCCCCTCACAGCTGCGCACCACTGTCCGGGCCGCGTCGGCGAAAGCACGCGGGAAGACCGGATTCTCGCTGAGCCGCCGCCATCGCTCCAGCGCCTCCAGCGCCACCGCGCGAAGCGTCCCGGGATCGGTACCGTCGCCAAGCCCAAGCCGCCGGCCCGGGGCCTTCCCGTTCGCGCCGAGCAGGCGCTGCGCTTCCGCGCGGTAGGCGTCGGGGAACGTCATCGCCGACGAGCGGATCGCGGCCAGCAGCCGCATCTCGGCAAACTCGTGACTGCCGGCCAGGATCCGTTCGACCTCGGCGAGCAGGCTGCGGCCCTGCGGTGAGGGCTCGCGCCTGAGCACGAAATCCACGGTGAGCAGCGCTGACCGCGCCTTGAGCAGGTCGCGCCGTTCCGTGAACCGGCTGGCCAGCGAACTGCGCAACTCGTCGAGACCGCTGCGCTTGACCAGTTCGGCGGCGAGCAGGTCCGGGCTGCTACTGCCCTGTCCGATCAGCGTAGTGGCCAGCCGCACCCCGAACAGGCCGAAGCGGTCAAGCAGGGCGCGCCTGCTACCGAGTGGGAGCAGGGCGTCCTCACGCGGGCCCGAACGCAGGAAGCGGCCGACGGACAGCAGCATGGCCTCCGTGTCATCGCGGGGGGCGCTCGCCAGCGTCGAGAAGGCCTGGAACTCGTCCTGCCGCAGCGAGCGGCCGGCCTGTGCGAGCAGTCCGGCCACCGCCACGACGTCCTGGCACAGGCCGACCAGACGGGGATCGGATCGGTACCGGGCGGCGATACGGCGGGCCGACATCAGCGCGTCCAGCCTCCCGCCGCCGATCTCGTCTGCCCGCGAAAGCACCGCGATCGCGTTCAGCCCGCTGGCGCTGGCCGCGCCGTATTCGCTGAACGCCTCGAGGAATTCGAAGTCCGTGGCATGCAGATGCCGCATCAGGTAGACGACCGCGTCGGCGGCGGCCGGCTCGCCCTCCAGCAGGAAGGCCGCCGACCGCTCCGAATTCTCGGTCGTGAGCGACCCGATCCCGGGGGTGTCAATCAGCGTGGTGGCCTTCAGCTGCCGCGACGGCCAGTCCACCACGAGCCGGTCGACGTCGGCGGCCGGGGTGGCGCCCAGGTCGATGATCAGCTTTCCGTCGCGCCGGCTGGCCGGCAGCTGCCGCGGCGCGCCCAGCTTCGGGTACAGCGTCAGCCCCGGCACGTTCGCGTACTGGTACCAGGTGACCAGCGTGGTGCACTCCGCCGCGTCCGTCGCAGCGACCATCTCGCCGACCATGGCGTTCAGCAACGTCGACTTGCCCGCCTTGACCTTGCCCGCGATGGCGACCTGCAGCGGGGCGTCTATGCGGACCAGTTCCCCCCGCAGCCACCGTTGGGTCTCGGGCGAATGCCGGTACGCCTCGATGGTGCGCTGCAGCAGCCGGCGGGCGATCGACGAGAGGTTCGACGCGCTGGTCACCGTACCCAGAGGCCCGACCTATTCAGCCGCAAGCGCCAGCGCCTGCCCTTCGTGTTCCAGCGCGGCGATCCGCTCGAGTTCCGCGTACAGGTCGGCGATACGCTGCTGCCGCTCCGCCTCGCCGGCCTGCAGGGCTCGTTCCGCCGCGATCAGCGACTCCTGCGCCGAGCGGGCGAGCTCATCGCTGCGGGCCGTGAAGTGATCCCGCAGATCACGTTGCACGTAGCGGAGCATGTCCCGTGATTGCTTGCCCACCTGGAACGAAACGTCATCGACGTAGCGGCGCACTGTATTCTTGGCCTCCATCCGGCGCCGGTCGAGTAGACGCCGGCTCTCGTCGCGGACCATTTTACCGCCCATGAGCAGCCCGGCCGCGGCCGAGAACGGATTCAGCAGGCTCAGGCCCATGAACGTGGAAGCCATACCCGCCATCAGGGTGCCCATGTAACCACCCCGTAGCCCGACGAATGCCTGCTGGCCGACACCGAACTTCTCTCCGCCCGGACGCTCTATCTCTGCGATCACCTCCGGCGCCGCGGCTCTGGCCGTGCGCAACCGGGGCAGCGCCTGGGCACCGTCCTCCTCGAATAGGCCGGCCACCTGGGCGGCCAGCCAGCGCGCTCGCTCGGTGGCCCATAGGAAGTTCGTCGCCACGGCCGCGGCGGCCTGCTCCTCCAGCTGCGCGGCGAACTGGTCCCAGACCTTCTTGGGGTCAGCATCGTCCAGCACCTTCTCCGCGTCCCGGACGATGACCCGCATCCGGTCCCGCAGGTCGTAATCGACGTCGACGTTGAGGTCGGCGATCCCGTCATTCAGTACCTGGGCCCAGCGCGAGCCGCGGTCCCTCAGGCCGCTGGCTCGTTGCCTGGCCTGCTCAAGCTCGGCGACCAGCTCGGCGGCCCGCTCCGGATCCTCGCAGGCGGCCAGCTCGGCGCGCATCCCGGACGCCAGCTGGGCGGTGATCGTCACGACATCGTTGGCCGCCGCCCGGTTGGCCATCCGCTGGGACTGTCCGAGCACGCGCTCGCGCAGGAATGTGACGAGGGCAGGGAAACCCGATTCAGCGTTGAGCGCGTTGTCCCGGGCCCGCGATGCGTGCAGCCGCAGCATCGAGGAGGCGGGCAACAGCTCCGCGTCGATGCCGGCGGTACGCAGGTGTCCGCGGTCTAGTTTGGCGATCCACTGCCACCGCGGGTACAGGTCGATCTTGGTGAGCACGCAGGCGACGTTCGGGCACACCAGTTTCGCCTGACGCAGAAACTCAAGCTCGGGGCGGCTGTACTCGGCTGCTGCATCGGACACCAGCAGGATCGCGTCCGCGCTGGGCAGCATGGCCATCGTGGCGGAGCCCTGCACCGAGCCGAGGCCGCCGACGCCTGGCGTGTCCACCAGCTCCAGGCCGTCGGCGAGGATGTCCCTGGGAATCCCGGCCTCCGCGTACTTCAGGCCCGCCTGGTTGCCCGGGTTGTCGGCTTCGGAGACGTGGCTGGCGAGCTGCTCGATCGGCACCGGATAGCGTTCTTCTCGCTCGTCGGCCTCGCCGCCTCCCCAGGCGCCGCGGACCAGCGTCGCCGACGGATGGTGCGCGTACCGGACCACGGTCGGCACCGAGGTCGAGATGTCATCGTCGATCGGGCAGATCGGGGCGTTGACCAGGGCGTTCACCAGCATGCTCTTGCCCTGCTTGAACTCGCCCACCACCAGGACGCGCACCCGCGGGTTGTGCAGGCGCTGCAGCGCCTGGCGTGCCCGCACCGCGAGATCGGGCCGCTGGTATGCGGTCGAGGCCCGTAGCGTGAGCTCGACGGTCTGGATGGCCGGGGCCGCGGCTTCGGCTACGGCGAGCCGCCCGCCGTTGGCGGCCGGCTGGGTGCCCGTGGCGAGGGCGTGCTCGCTCGCGGTGTCACTCGGCATTGTTGCCTCCTCACGCCTTTGGCCCACCCGGGTATCCCGGGTGGGCCAAGGAAGGGTAACGCTGTTGTGTCAGCTGCTTAGAACACAAGACCCAGGACGACGGCGTCGTGCCCGTCAAAGCCCGCGCAGTGGTCGACGTGCTGGCCGTACTGGTCGTGCTGGCCGTACTGGTCGTGCTGGCCGTCCTGGCCGTGCTGGCCGTACTGATCGTGCTGACCGCACTGGTCGTACTGGTCGTGCTGGCCGTGCTGGCCGTGCTGGCCGTGCTGGCCGTGCTGATCGTGCTGGCCGTGCTGGCCGTGCTGGCCGTGCTGGCCGTGCTGGCCGTGCTGGCCGTACTGATCGTGCTGGCCGTACTGATCGTGCTGGCCGTACTGATCGTGCTGGCCGTACTGATCGTGCTGGCCATCCTGGCCGTGCTTGTCGTGCTTGTCGTGCTGGCCATCCTGGTCGTGCTGACCGTACTGGTCGTGCTGGCCGTACTGATCGTGCTGGCCGTGCTGGCCGTACTGGCCGTACTGGCCGTGCTGGCCGTCCTGGCCGTGGTGGTGGTCGCCGTGGTGGGAGTCCTTGCCCCGGCAAGACGGATCGGGGCCAGCCCCGCTACCGAAATTCCAGTGGTGGTCGTCGTGGTGACCGTCGTTCTTGTTCGGTGATGTAGGTGACATCTGCTTTCTCTCTTTCTGAAGGAAGCTGTCCGGCTGCGGACGCAGCCAGACAGATCAACACGCAAAGCGGGGTGCCGCTTCGTCGTGCCAGTTCTCAGGTGGCCGCGGTCCCGGTCGGCAGTCGACCCGGGCCGCCGCGGTCACCAATTCAGTGCAGGTCCAGATATATGTGCGGCTCCTGGTATGTATGCGGCTCCTGGACGTCGTTAGTGCCGTGCTCGGTGTCCAGGCCGTAGTAGCTGTCCTGGCCGTAATGGCTGTCGCCGAAGCCGCCGTGAGCGTCGTGCGTGTGATAGTCGTCCGGGCCCGCAGGGTTTGCGGCGCCGCCCGAGTCCAGGGGACGAAAGCCGGTGCTGTCGTGCGAGCCGGCGGTGTCACCGGAGTAAGCGGCCGGGCTGCCGGGACCGCCCGCCGAGGTCGTGGCGGCCCCGGAACCGTAGCTGTGCAGACCGCCGTCGCGGTCGCGGCCTGGGTGGCGGAAGGTGCTGCTGGGCGAGCTCCCGGCCGGGCCGTCCTGCGCGTCGCCGTAGATCAGGCCTTTGTTGTGGTCACCGTAAATGAGGTTGCCGTTGTGGCCTGAGTTTCCGTGACCGTCGCCCGCCCAGTTGCCGGTACCCGGTGCGCCACCCGGGCCGGGAAGGGGGCCGCCCGGCTCCACGTGGCTGTCATCGAACGTCGGCGTCTTGTCGCCGGCGGCCCAGATGTTCACGTGCCCCGGGTCGTGGGCGTGGGCGCCGTGGTCGTCGTACCGGTAGGTGCGTGTGACGTGGTGCAGGTACTGGATGGCAGCGTGAATGCGGCTGCCTCCCGCGACCGACACGGCCAACGGCGAGACGGCGTGGCTGCTGTCTAGATCGACGAAGCGGTTGTCCGTCACCAGCGGCAGTGTGTCGCGAATATCCGCAGCAGACACGTCAGTGAGGCCGTTGGCGGCCAGCACTTGCTCGGGACTCGCGCGGAACTCCGCCTGAGCCTGCGGATCTTTGAGCAGTCTCAGGATGAAGTCCAGCAACGAAGTCGCAGCGGTCATCGTTGCTATTTCCTCGATATCGCTAGATGAGCGAACGGACCGGTGTCCGGGCGCTTCGGTAAATCTAGGGGTCGATCGCGCCGCGGCAATCGGGGAACAACCCGCTATCTCCGGGGCACCGATAGGGGATCCGAGCGGTTCCCCTAATAGGGGATTAGGGGATTTCTCTCAGTCGCCCCTAATCCCCTAATCAGGAAAGGGGGCTTGCCAGGGGCTCCCGACGCCAACGCGATGGCCCGGATCCGCGTCTTGTTTTCAGGACGTTTCCGGAAGGTTTGCTGGATACATCCGTAGGGTGCCGGGAAGTACCCGCTTGGGGAGGGTGATGAGGATGGCGTACTGGCTGGGGATCGACCTCGGCACGACGTACACGGCCGCGGCGCTGTACCGGCCGGCCGTGGACGAGCTGGAAACTCACGTCGTTCAGCTGGGCCGCCGCTTGCCCGCCATACCGTCGGTGCTGTTCCTGGCCGGAGACGGCTCGCTGGTTGTGGGCGAGGCCGCGGAGCGCCGCGCGCTCACCGACCCTGACCGTGTGGTGCGGGAGTTCAAGCGCCGGATCGGTGATGAGATCCCGCTGCTGGTGGGCGGGGTACAGTGGCAGGCTCATGAGCTTGCCGCGGTGCTCGTCCAATGGGTATGGCAGCAGGTCAACCAGCGAGAACGTGAACTGCCCGAAGGCGTCACGCTGACCTGCCCCGCCAGCTGGGGACCACACAAGATAGGCCTGTTCGAGCAGGCCGTCCAGGCCACCCGCATAGGCGAGATGACGCGGCTGGGCCGCGCGCAACTGCTGAGCGAACCGCAGGCCGCCGCGATCGGGTGCGCCAGCCGGGAACAGGTCGAGGTCGGCGCCCTTCTGGCCGTGTACGACCTGGGCGGGGGGACCTTCGACGCCGCTGTGATGCGCAAAGACTCACCGACCGCATTCACGCTCCTTGGCAGGCCCGAAGGGATCGACGGGCTCGGCGGGGTCACCTTTGACGAGATGCTGTTCGAGCACGTATGCGCCGCCGCCGGGGTGCCGCTGACCCAGATCGACCCGGACGATCCGGGCATCGTTCCCGAGGTCGCCCAGCTGCGGCGCGAGTGCACGGAGGCGAAGGAAGCCCTGTCGGTGGACACGGACACCACCATCCCGGTGGCGCTCGGTGGGGTGCGGCAGCGGATCCGGGTGACCCGGGCCGAGTTCGAGGAAATAATCCGGCCAGAACTGGACCGGACCATCAAGGCGCTGCACCGGGCGCTGGAATCGGCAGCCGTCTATAGCACGCAGCTTGATGCGATTCTGCTGGTCGGGGGCTCGTCCCGGATCCCGCTCGTCCCCCAGCTGATCTCGGCCGAGTTCGGCCAGGCACCGGCGATTGACACCGACCCCAAAACCACGGTCGCCGTAGGTGCCGCGCGTTTTCTCGCACCAGTCCCTGGGCCCTCCAAAGACAACATGGACACCGATTTCCGACCGCCGGCCGTACCGCCGGAACGGCCGCAGATGTCCAGGATGCTCTCCAGCGACGAAGACAGCACGGCCGAGCGGGTGCGGCACCGCTCTCGCAAGGCGGTCCTGGGCATGGCCCTGGTTCTGCTGCTCGCCGCGGCGGTGGCGATCAGGCTGGGTTCCCCTGAACTCGCCGACGAGCTCCGTCGCTCCGCGGCGGCACCGGGGACGACGCGGAGCGCCGGCAGCACGCCGGCTTCCGGCCTCACTGGCGCGAAGCCGCACAGCACAGGCGGGTCAGGAGCTGGTGCCGCGACCATCAGTCCCGCACCGTGGGCGACCAGCTCAGCACCCGGCCAGGGCAGAAGTAAGGCCGCCAACAGCCTGGTGGCGGCACATGAGTCAGCGGAGAGCACGCCGACCGCGTCCCCAGTGCAAAGCAGCCCGACAGCATCCGCCTTCTCGCCGACGCCCACCCCGCAAGAGAGCAGTTCGCCCACGCCCACGCCCACGCCCACGCCCACGCACACGCACACGCACACGCACACGCACACGCACACGCGCGCGTCCACACCGCCGACGCCGACGCCGACGCCGACGCCGACGCCGACGCCGACGCCGACGCCGACGCCGACTAACTCATCCGCAGCGTCATAAATCATCGGATATCGAGGCCGGCCGCCGGGTGGGTTATCACAGCCACCACAAAACGATCGGCCCTTTTTAGGGACCGATCAGGGCCTCCCGGCGGAGCAGAGCGGCGAGATCCCCGGGCTCCGGACGGACGCCGGCCAGACCGTGTGCGGCGAACCAGTGACCTATGTTCTCCGCGTCGCGGGTGAGGAAGAAAGCGCCCCGCGGGTTCGCGATCACGTCGACTACCTGCGGTAGGTCGATCATGACCAGCCGTTCCTCGTAGACCAGCAGGTTGTACGCCGACAGGTCGCCGTGCGCCAGGCCGTCTCTGGCTAGCGCGACGAGCGCCTGCACCAGCTGGTCCCACAGCCCGGCGAGCTCGGCGGGACCGGGCCTGGTCTCGGCCAGCCGCGGCGCGGCGATCCCGTCCGGCGAGCCGATGAACTCGAGCAGCAGCTCGGTGTCGAGGATCTGCGCCGGATACGGAACGGGCACCCCGGCCGCATAGAGCCGGGCCAGCGCGCTGAACTCGGCGGACGCCCACTGGCCCGCGATGGCCTGCCGCCCGAACGTGCTCCGGCTTGCCATGGCCCGGTTGACCCTGGACTCCCTGGTCCGGCGTCCCTCCAGGTAGCCGCTGTCGCGATGGAACATCCGGTGCTCGGCGGACCGGTACCGCTTGGCGGCCAGCAGGCAGGACCGGCCGGTCTGCGGGACACCACGCCGGAGCAGGAAGACGTCGGCTTCCTTGCCCGTCTTCAGGATGCCCAGCTCGGTGTCGACGGCGGCCAGCTCGGTGACCAGCCATTCCGGGTACGGCTTCGGGCCGCGTTCGGTCGGGACCGACTGGTCCCAGGTGGTCCAGCGGTCGCCTTCGGGCAGTCCGTCGGTCGCGTCGAAGCTCTCAATGGATGGCAGAGCCCGGCGCCGCCCGACACGTTTTGCGGTGGTCGGCTCGTCGTCGTCGAAACGCTGCTTACCGCGGCGGTAGCGGGATACTTCGTAGTCTGCGGAGGCAAAGTCGTGCACGGGTGATGCTCCTCGGCTGAGCGGTGAACGGGGCAGGCAGCAACGCGCCCGCGACGGGCATAGACACGTGGCGCCTCCCTCCACTCAGCCGGCCAACACCGGCACGAACCTGCAGCAGGTTGTCACATGCTCCCCGCTCCGCGCAACCGAATTTCGGTACGGGCCTTCATGGCAACTCCGCTCTCCACGCCACCACGAACCCAGCGACCAGACCCCACCAACCTAGCGACCAGGCCACCACGAACCTAGCGACCAGGCCACCACGAACCCAGCGACCAGGCCACCACGAACCCAGCGACCAAACCACCACGGAACTTGTGGATAAGATGGCGTCCGGGGAACATTTGTGCCACTCTGATCAGGTGGTACGTGTCAATCCAACCCCGCTGGGCAAGCTGTATGCCCGACATTCTGAGGTGTCGGTTACCGAGGCGCTAACGGACACTCGGGTCGTTCTCATTACCGGGGCACGCCAGTGCGGGAAGAGCACGCTGCTCGGTCTGGTCGCCAAGGGCAGGGAAGCTGAGTGGCGCAACCTGGATAGGCCGGCAACCCGGCAGGCGGCCCTCACCGATCCAGCTGGCTTCGTGGACTATCCCGAGCTCATGGTAATCGATGAGATCCAGCGAGTCCCTGAACTCCTGCTCGCCATTAAGGAGCAGGTCGATACTGATCAAAGGCCAGGCCGGTACCTACTCACCGGATCAGCACGCGTGCTGGCCTTGCGCAGCTTGCCGGACACGTTGCCTGGGCGAATCGAGACGATTGAGCTGTGGCCATTTTCCCAGGGAGAGATTGACGGTACTCCGGATCGGTTCGTGGACGCCGTCTTCGAGCAGGGTGAAGCATTGACTCATGACTCAGTGATTAGCCGGCAGGAATACGCCGAACGCATCGTCCGAGGCGGCTTTCCTGAGGCCCTGGCGCGCGCGAACCCTCGCCGCCGCGAGCGGTTCTTCGACTCGTACCTCGCCGATCTCGTCGCCCGTGATGTCAGCCAGTTGTCTGAGATCGAACGCACCGCCGAGATGCGTGCACTGATCCGGCTCTTGGCCGCCCGCTCTGGTCAGCTCCTGGTGGTGGCCGCTGTCGGCAGTGACGCCAGGCTTCCCGCCAGTACCGTCCATCGTTATCTGGGTCTTCTGGAAGAAGTCTTCCTGATCAAACGGATCCCGGCCTGGTCACGGAACGTGAGCGCGCGAGCGATCGGAACACCCAAGCTGACCTTTGTCGATTCGGGGATCGCGGCTAACCTACTCGGCGCGGACGTACGGAGCCTGCTTCGCCCTGGCGGTCAATTCGGCCCGCTGCTTGAAGGATTCGTCCTCACGGAGCTCGCGCGCCAGCTCACGTGGGCACGGCAGCGCGTCGAGCTATTCCATTACCGCACCAAGGACAAGGTCGAAGTCGACGCGGTCCTTGAGAACCGGCAAGGGAGCGTCGTTGGAATCGAGGTCAAGGCTTCCTCGACGGTCAGTGCGGGAGATTTCCGCGGCTTGCGGCATCTGGCCGACAGGATCGGCGGCGATTTCGTCGCTGGGGTCGTTCTCTATACCGGCACTCAGACGCTTCCCTTCGGGCCGCGGATGCGTGCGGTGCCGGTCGCCGCCTTGTGGGAGATATAGGGCGGATTACCCGGTAATCGCCCGGCCGGTGTCAGGGTCGAAGAAGTACAGACGCGCCGGGTCCAAGGCGAAGGTAATTCGGCCGCCGGGCTCGACCGCGACGCGAGGATCCAGCCGGGCGGCGCCGTTGGGGGCGCTGCCGAGCAGGATGCTCGCCTCCGCGGCGTCGTCCGCCACGCCGCCCGTGGCGCCGGCCGGCGTCGCGTCGATGGAGAAGTACACGTGCTGCTCGCTGCCGAGCACCTCGACGAACCGTACGTTCGCGACGAGGGCGGAACCGCTCCCGGTCACCGTCAGGTCCTCGGGACAGATGCCGGGCGCGTTCGACGGCGCGGCCGCCTTGTTCATGCTCTACCACCTGGCCGACCCCGGGCTGGCTCTGCGGGAAGCATGCCGGGTTCTGCGGCCTGGCGGGCTGCTCGCCGTCAGTACCGTCAGCCGCTACAACGACCCTGAACTGGCGTCCGTCCTGCCCGGCTGGGGCAAACCATTGAGTTTCGACGCTGAGAACGGCCCCGGACTGCTCAGATCCGGCTTCGACGTTCTCGACATTCAGCGCTGGAATGAGCTCATAGTGCACATCCCCGACCGTGACGCTCTGACGCTCTACCTGCGCGGCCGGGGACTACCTGCACCACGTGCCTCGGCAGCCGCACAGCAATTCGGTACCCCCATCACTATCACCAAACGCGGCATGATCGGATGGGTCCGCAAGGCAGAGGACGATTGACGGGCCGTGCGTCCCGCCGGAACAGCCCCTGGTGGCAATTACATCTGTTCGCCCAGGACCGCGCCGCCCCGCGGAAATACCGCCGGGGATGGTCCGCAGGGTGTATCTAATAGGTTCTGTCCGCATAATTCCGGGGGCGATCGCGGGGACGCCTCCAGGCCGGGTAATGGTGCTGGATAGCTGCGTGGCGGCGAGGAGGTTACGGGTTGCCTGACAGGCGGGTCGTCAGCGCGGTGGCCGCCGTCGTGATCGTGGCGGCGGCCGCCATCGCGGTGGCGGTGCTGCTGGCGCACAAGTCGTCGCAGGCCGCGAGTTCGCCGTCGGCCACTCGCCAGGCCGGGACCGCTTCCGGGACCGCGACGGCCGCCGTCGGCAAGGCGGCGGCCGCCGCGGGCCCGGCCACCTTCTCCGGTCCGGACGGGGTGCAGGCCCGCTGGGTGGTCCAGGAGAACGACAAGCCGGGCACCACCGCGTGGGAGATCCACGGCGCGCACGGCGGCATCAGCGGTTTCGCCAGCCAGGTCTACGCCCTGCAGGGCCAGCAGGTGACCCTGTACGTCAGCACTAGCGGCCCGTCCTTCCGCGCCGAAGCCTTCCGGATGGGCTACTACCACGGCCAGGGCGCGCGCCTGATCTGGGCGTCGGGCCAGGAGAGCGGCAAGAGCCAGCCCGCCTGCCGAGTCACCGCCGGTACCAACATGGTGGCCTGCGATAACTGGTCTCCGTCGCTGACCTTCACCGTCACCCAAGCGTTCGTCCAGGGTGACTACCTGATCAAGCTGACCGGTCCGGGCCACCGGCAGAGCTACGTCCCGCTGACGATCTGGGACCCCGCCAGCACCGCCACGTATGTGATCAAGAACGACGTGTTCACCTGGCAGGCCTGGAACTATTACGGCGGCTACGACTACTACCAGGGCCTGGGCAGCTGCCCGCCGGACGTGTACCCGATCTGCAACCGGGCCCGGGTGGTGTCCTACGACCGGCCCTACGCCGCGGAGAACGGCTCGGGCAACTTCCTCGGCCTGGAATACCCGCTGGTCAAGTGGGCCGAACAGCACGGCCTCGACGTTACCTACGCCACCGACCTGACCGTCCAGGAGCATCCCGGCTACCTGCTCAGGCACAAGGTGCTGCTCTCCCTCGGCCACGACGAGTGCTGGTCGCTCGGCGAGCGCCAGGCCGGCGTCGCCGCTTATAACCGGGGCGTCAACATCGTCTTCTTCGCCGCCAGCCCGGTCCTGCGGCACGTCAGGACCCAGGCGTCCCCGCTCGGCCCGGACCGTGAGCTCGTCGACTACCGGGACTCGGCCGCCGATCCGCTCGACGGCCACGGCAACCCGCTCCAGGTCACCGGCAACGAATGGTCCAGCCCGCCGTCAAGCTGGCCGGAGTACGACTTCACCGGCGACACCTACGCCGGGTTCCTCGAGCCCGGCCTGCACGTGGGCTTCCGGGTCGCGGACGCCTCGGCCTGGGTCTT
>Ga0302325_10016689_pt1 | contig 15546 bp, 10 predicted proteins | sample Palsa_T0_2_FD_201948 | JGI IMG/M metagenome (GOLD analysis project Ga0302325, IMG submission 201948) | Peat permafrost microbial communities from Stordalen Mire near Abisko, Sweden - Palsa_T0_2 | ecosystem: Environmental > Terrestrial > Soil > Palsa > Peat permafrost | place: Sweden: Abisko...
CGCCGCGGCTTCCTCCGCCAGGGGGATCGCCGCCTCGTGCTGCCCGGTCTGCTGGCGCACCGCGCTGAGCGCCAGCGCCGCCCGCGCGATCCGGGCCGGATCAGCGATATCCCGGCTGGCCTGCAGGGCCAGGGCGTGGGCGGCCGCCGCCTCGTCCCAGTACGCCCTGATCTCCATGAAGTCAGTCAGCAGGTCGATGAGGTCGGCGCACTTGAGCTTCCACTCGTGCCGGCCCGCGTAGCGCGCGGCCTGCAGGATGTTGCGCCACTCCGATTCCAGCCAGCCTGCTGCGTCCTCCTGCGTCCCCAGGGCCGGGCTCCCGGCGGGCAGCTGGGCCGGTGGTACCGAAGCCCGGCGCCGGAGCGGGTGCAGGACCCGGTCGGCCAGGTCGGTGGTGAGCAGGTAGTAGTCAAGGAGCCGGCCTACGGCCTGCCGCTGCCCAGTGCCGGGGTCATCTTCCGTGGCGCGCGTGGCCGCATAGCCGTGGATGAGGTCGTGGAAGCGGAACTGCCCGCCGGGGGTCTGGGTCAGCAGGTGATAATCCAGCAGGGCGACGAGCGCCTTCTCGGCCTCGGCGAGGGTACAGCCGGCCAGCGCGGCCGCGGCCAGCAGGCTGAAGCTGGCGCACGGACTGATGCCCAGCCGCCGGAACAACTGCTGATGGTCGGGCTCCAGCGCACGGTAGGACAGATCGAAGGCGGCTGTCACCTTCGGGTCCGCCACACCGGTGTCGCCCAGCCGCGCCGGGGAGTGCGACAGTTCGTCGATCAGGCCGCTCAGGGCCGGCGTGCCATCCTGCGCGATCCGGCTGGCGGTGAGCTGGATCGCCAGCGGCAGCCGCCCGCACAATTCCACCGCCGCCGCGATCTGACCGGCGTCCACGGCCCGGCTCTCGCCCATGATCCGCCGGAACAACGTGATGGCCGCGTCGACGGGCAGGACGTCGAGGGTCAGCGAACGGCCGCCGAGGTCGGGAAGCCTTCGCCGGGTGGTGATCAAGATCAGGCACCGGCTCAGCACCGGCAGGAGCGGGCCGATCTGGTCGTGCCCGGCCGCGTCATCCAGGATCACGACGGCGCGACGCCGACTCAGGTGGGCCCGCCACAGCGTGGTGCGCTCGCCGATGGTTTCCGGTATCTGCGCGGCCGGCACGGACAGCATCTGGAGCAGGCGGTACAGCGCCTCAGCGGGGTCGAGCGACGGGCTCCCGGGATCGTGGGAATGAAGGTTGAGGTAGAGCATGCCGTCCGGGTACTGCCCGGAGACCAGGCGGGCCGCACGGATCGCCAGCGCGGTCTTCCCCACGCCCGGCATGCCCTCGATGACGGCGATTCCGGGGATGCCGCCGCGCTCCCCGGCGAGCGAGGCGAACTCTTTGTCGCGGCCCACGAATTCCGCCGTCTCGGGCGGAAGGGTGTCGGGCGGTGCCGCTCCGGCCGGGCGCCGGCCGGAGGGCCTGACGGCCAGCCCGGAGTCGCGGCCCAGGATGCGCTGCTGAAGCTCGGACAGCATCGGCCCCGGCTCCGCGCCCTGCTCCTCAACCAGGCGGCCACGGGTTTCCCGGTAGAGGGTCAGGGCGTCGGCCGGCCTGCCGCTCCGGCAAAGAGCGGTCATCTGGTGGGCGACGAGCGTTTCGTCCGACGGGTACTGAACCAGCATCTGACGGAGTTCACCGACCAGATCGGCGTGCTGGCCAAGCTCCAGCTCGCACCCGACCCGCTCCAGAATGGCGGCCCGGCGCTCCTCCTCGAGGGCGTCCCGCATCCGCGCGGCCCAGTCGCCACCGATCCCGGCCAGCGCCTCACCGCGCCACAGCGTGTCCGCCTCGCGCAGCAGCCCGGCGGCCTGTTCGTAGTCGCCGCTGGCGGCGAGGGCATCCGCCTGCCGGCGCAGCCGGCGGAACTGATGCACGTCGACCGTCTCGGGATCGACTTCGAGCAGGTATCCCTGCGCCCGCCCCACCAGCCGCACATCGTCTCCCACGGCCTGCCGGAGGGAGGCCCGGAGCCTCGCCACGTAGACCGAAAGGCTGTCCCTGGCCTTGGGCGGAGGCTCCGTATCCCAGAGCCGGTCAATGAGGGTCTCGACCGGGACCAGCGCGCGTGGCGCCAGCAGGAGCATGGCCAGGATGGATCGCGCCCGGGCGCGCCCAAGATCCTGCCGCCGTCCGGCCGACCAGAGCTCAATCGGTCCGAGGGCCCGGAATTCCATGATCGCCTTGCACCTTCTACCGCCCGTCGAGAGGTCGCAGCTGATACCCGAACAGGAATGTGCCGAAGCATCCCTTTTGAGGCTAATACCCAGGGCCGGCAATTCCCAGCCGTAACCGCAGGGAATTAGCGAAGCAGCGAACATCTCTGCCCCTCGTCCTGCCCCTCACTTGCGGTGCAACTTTCACGGCCAATTTCAAAGCCTGGCTGCCGGTCCATCCGGTGGGACATCTTCTGCCGGGCTCTGCGCCCATCCGCAGGCTATCCGGATCGTCGGCGGGCCAGCCCCGGAGGCTCATCTCAGGGCCGAGGAAAGCCCGCGAGCCTGAACCAGTTTCGCCGAAATCGCCGAATTTGACTAATTTATTGTGCTGTGCACATATACGACCACGTTCGGACTCGGGGACCGCGCCAAGGAGGGTCGGAAAAATCGTCGTGGGGATTCGCCTGAATGGCCCATCACGAGGCGGATAATGCGCTAGCTTCGGTATTGAGACGGTCTGCGCAGACCTCATATCTAAGTTACCGATAAGGGGATCGCCTCGATGATGACTTATCAGCCGACTTATCAGCCGAAGCATGCACGAATTGGCCCGGCCGAGGGCCTGGCGGAGGTATCGCGAGCCGATCCGCCGCGGCGGGCGGCACGAGGGGTTCTCATTCTGGCTCTCGTGCTCGGCGGCCTCGGCGCCGAGGGCGCCGTCACCTCGGGCCACAGCCTCGGTGACCAGGCAAGTACCCAGCACGCGGCAGACGCCAATCGTCCCGCAGCCAGCGCTTACCTGACCAGCTCCGGTCACGTCACAGCTAATCCCTATATGTGGTAAACCCCAAGTGGCACGCTCAGCAGCTAGGCGTCTTTTCGGCGTTCCAGACGTCTTTGCTGAGCTGGAAACCGGCTCCAAAGTGGGAGCCCGTGAAGCCGAAAGTGGCCGATTTCTGCTGCCGTAACAGCAGAAATCGGCCACTTTCGGCGCGCCGGTTAGTGCAACGCCGCATGGCAGTCAGGGCCTGCGGCCGGCCGGGCCAGGATCGCGGCCTGAATCATAAGGTGCCGCTGCCCGCGTCCTTTCAATGGCGCTCGTATCCGTTGTTGCCATCAATCGGCCGATGCCCGTTACTATCAATCGCCCGTGCCCCGGCAGTTGCTCTGACTTGTGCTGCTTCCTGGAGTGAGGCTGCTTCCTTGCGCTCCCACTCCTCGATACCGCGCAGGATTCCCTCGGTGTAAGCGCGCAGGTGCGCCCGGTAGACGCCACTGTAGGTGCGCAGATACGCCAGTTCCGCCTGCGCGGCCCGCTGCTCTTCGTCGGACTGCGGCGCCGCGGCCACATCCAGCGCGGAAACCGCTGCCTCGCGGGCCTTGGCGTGTGCGTCGTCCAGGATCATGTCCGAGTGCTGCTGGGCCTCCTGCATGATCTCATCGCGGCGCCGCTTGGCCTCCGCCGTTAGCCGGCTGCTGTAATCCTGCGCATCGGCGACGTACTTCTCGGCGGTGACCTGCGCGGTTGACAGTATCCGCACCGCGTGTACATGCGCGTCTGCCTCGCCGAACAGGACCGCCTGCGCATCACCGTCGACCTCTCCGGCGATGATCCGGCGGCGCAGCCGCTGAACCTCCTGCCACAGGGACGTGCGTTCGTTCACCAGACGTACGAACTCGGCGTGCACCCCGCTGAGGAACTCCCGGACAGGCCCTTCCTCATAGCCACGCCGCCCCAACCGCGACGTAGGAAGTATCACGGTCTGCAGCTCTTCGGGGCTCATCCGGCTCTGCTCGTCGAACCATGCTGTGGTCAAGGCTCGCTCCACCCGAAATCCTCGATGTGTATGTGATCCTCCGGCAGGCCCGCCGAGGCCAGCTGAGCGGCAGCGTCCCGGACCATCTGGGTCGGGCCGGCCAGGTAGGCGTCGTGACCTGACCAATCGCCGTGCCGGGCTACTACATCCGGAAGACTGCCGGCCTCGCCGGCGAACCGGGGGTCGGCCGACACGACTGGCGTGATGGTCAGCCACGAGTACTGGGCGGCCATCTTCTCCAGGCTGTCCAGGTCATAAAGCCCGTCGGCGGTCCGCGCACCGAAGAACAGGTGTACTTTCGGCGGCTGCGGCAGCGTGGCCGCCTGGTCGAGAATGGCTTTCAGCGGGGCCAGCCCGGTACTTCCCGCCACCAGCAAGAGGTCCCGGCCGGAGACGGGCTGACTCAGCGTGAGAACCCCGACGGGAGGCCCGAGCCTGAGCTCGGTGCCAGCGATCGTCGAGCTGGTGAGCGCCATGCTCACGGCGCCGCCGTCGATCAGCCGGATGTGAAACTCCAGCAGCCCGTCCTGGCGCGGTGCGTTCGCCATGGAGTAGTAACGCCACAGCCTTGGGCGGCTGGGGGATTCGATCGCCACGGACTGCCCCGGGAGGTAGCCCATTCGCGGCTCCGGCTGGACGAACAGCACGGAGACATCGAACGACCTCCGCTCGTGGCCCACGACCTTGCCCCGCCACCACGCCGGCCGCACCAGCTCGTCCGCGCTCGCCGCCGCCGTCATGACGGAACCGATGAGCTCATAGGCTGCCGTCCATTCCCCGGCCAGCTCCGGTGTCCAGGCCGGCCCGGAGAAATGTTCCAAGGTCGCCAGCAGACTGGAGCCGACCGCGCCATAGTGCTCGGCGATAACGCCGAACTTGCGGTGATCGCGGCCCAGGCCCTGGAGGAACACGGTCAGATCGGCAAGGCTGTCCACCTGCGAGACGATCTTCACCAGCGCGTCGACGAGGTGGCTGCGCTGCGCCGTCATCGAGACGGGGAACATGTCCCGCACCTCGGGGTGCTTCAGGAACAAGTCGGAGTAGAAGAAAAGTGGTAGCTCGTCGCCGTGCACCGCGACATGGGCGAAGCTTTCCCGCAGCCGGGCAACGTCCAACGTCCCGCCTCTCTCCGTCATCGCCAAGCTGGCGGCTCCCGGCACGCTGACTTGCGGCCCGAGGATCGGCTCACCTACCGCACGCCGGTCATGCCCTCCGTACAGAGCAAGTTTCATGCAAGTTGCACAGCAAGACATCCGTCAGCTGACGTATCTCTGAAGCAGCCGCCCTCTGAAGCAGCCGCCGCATCCAGCCCCGCTTGGCCGCCGCCGGCATCAATGGCAGCTGCGAAGAAGCGGCCGGAGAGCGACGGGGACATGAACTGCCGATCGAGGCCTGCAGCGGGCAAACAAAAACGGAGGACCCGCCGGGGCCCTCCGTTTTGTTCAGATTGACAGCTATCTCTGCCGGGCGCTACGCGCTATGCCGGTGCGGTCACTCCGTGCCGAAGCTGTCGAACTCGCCGTTTCGCGCGCCACCGAGGAAGGCATGCCATTCGTCCGGCGTGAACCGGAGCACCGGCCCCTCGGGGTCCCTGCTGTTGCGAAGGCCGATCGTGCGACCGGGCAGGCTCGTCACCTCCACACAGTTGCCGTTGGAGAAACTCAGAGAGCTCTTAACCCAGTTAGGACCCGAATCCGGCCTTTCGGGTGAATTTCCGAACATAGGTCTTCCCACGATTACCTCACTGATTGTCGAATTCTACCCCAATATGCACAGAGTGTACGATGGATATTACCCAACGTAGTGACCCATTTCCCTCTGAGGTTAGCAGGCATCACTCTGGCATGCGTCGTATCTGTAGACTCAGAAGCACTACGGTTCAGTGAATGTCTGTGGTGCCGGTGGTTTACCCACACCTCAAACGTGCTCAGGTATGGCCCCGTCCCGTAACCCAGCGTCTCCGACCAGTGCCGCTGTGGAGTCAAGCATACTGTCAGCGCCTCCAGGAGAGGTCATGACGGAAGACCGTCACCGTTACAATGGAAATAACCGACTTGCGTCATTTTCGCATTAGCGCACCGTTGGGCACTTGGCCGCATCAGCCAGGTAGTCGGGCATCGGTTGCGAAAGTATCCGATTTCGGGCGTGCAGCAGGTCCTTAACTTTTAGTGGACAAGAATCGGCAGGTTGCTGGCGTACCGGCCCGGGAGTGCATTGTCGACGCACAGGGCGTGATCCAGACTTTGCAGTAGTGCCTGACCTCCGCCCACCCTGACCGATACGGCCAGCCTCGCGGCGGCCAAGGTAAGCGGCGGGCGAACAAAAACGGAGGACTGCCGGGGCCTCCGTTTTTGTTCCGATCGACAGTTATTTCTGCCGGGCGCTACGCGCGATGCCGGTACGGTCACTCCGTGTCGAAGCTCTCGAACTCGATATCGATTCGCAGCAGAAACGCGTCTACGGGCATCACAAACAAGGCGCGGCGTTCGGGTTCACCAAGATCCAGGGCAAAGGCCTGCTGGTCCGGGGCCTGAACGTGCTGGCCGCCTCGATCTGCACGCCGCTGGCCGCCCCGGTGATCGCCGGGACGAGGCTGCGCGGCGGGAACGCCTCACCCGATTACGGCCACATCACGGACGGCCAATCACTTCTTCAAGATCGGCAGGACACGTCCTAAACCGGAGAATCGAAGGTTTCACGATTCTAGCTCTTAGCCCTCGGCCGACCGAAAACCGAAAGGTAGCATCAGGATTTCGACCTAGCCAGATGCGTTAGTTCGCTCGATTTCGCAGACTAGGTTGCGGCCCTGAACACCGACGGTGAGCTGTCGGTCGAGATACTTTCCCGAGCTTGCGTTCATAATACGCACGGTCAGGATGAACCGCTGCAACTCGAGGTCATTCCGACTGCGCAGGTTGTAGTATCTCGCCCCGATGAGAGCCGGGACCGCCGAAAACCACCAGTGATCCGCGCCGTCGTGGCCAGTGCTGAGCTCAGTGTTGATCGCGTCGGCGTCGTACCGGGCGAAGTCCAGTACCTGTGTCCCGCCGGTGAGGATCCGTTTCGGTTCGGCTGAATTGTCCTCAAGCCACGGAATCGTCCAGTGCTGCGGGGCACGCCTTTGCCTCAATGGGTCGAGCATGCCGGTTACCTGTGCGGAGAATTCGGCAGCGGAGTCGCGGTTCACGAGCCCTAGGCGTAGGTGATTACCGACCTGCTCAGGTATGAGGTCAACCCTGGCTGGTTTGTCATTTTCGCCGTGCCTGCTAGCAGGCCACTTTCCGGCCAGGTATGAGAAGGACACGCATAGGGCGGCGGCCGTCAGCACGGTGAGTGTCCAGGCAGGCCAGGCCGGGAACTTCGACCCTGGCGCCGGTTCCGCCATCCAGGCAGCGACTGATCCACCGCCAAGAACCACCGCCACCGAACCCCAGGCAGCGGACCACGCGGCCCTTCGCCGCGTTACATCCATATTTGGCTCCTGGATGAGCATGATTCCTCCGTAGGAGTTATCAGAGATCAGCAGCCTGCTCCATAGCCCCGTCGGCACGCACTGGCACATCTGAGTCATCTGGAGATGTTGCCAGTCTTCCGCTGTCTCGCACAAAAAGGTAAGACTTTATGTGATTTTTCAAAGTACTAAAAGCTTCATTTCGTTTTTCATTTCCGTTGATTCTGCCATCGTACGAAAATTTATCACCTTTCTGTGCATTGCAAGAATCTAGGCAATTTGCACTGCACGGCAGCGACGGGACAACGACGAGGGTCCGGCATTGATCCTTGAATGCCGAATTAGTGTCCGAAAAATGACTGCTTGTTCGATAAATGATCTAGTAGTAGGGTTCAATCCATGCCCCGGTGACGTCGGCCGGTGCCCACGTCGGCCACGACGGCGAGATCGCCCGCTGACGAGTTGGTACGAGAGGTGTCTGCGGGGCGCGGTAGCTCAGTGCTGATCGAGGGCGAGCCGGGTATCGGCAAGTCCGCGCTGGTCCGGGCGGCGGTGACGGAGGTGGCCGAGGTCGGCTGCCAGGTGTTCTGGGGGGTCGGCGACGAGCTGGCCCAGGCGCTGCTGCTGCTGCCGGTCCTGGACGGGCTGGGGGTACGCGAGCCGCCACGGCCGCAGCCACCTCACCGTGCACCTGCCCGCAGGCTGGCACCGCGAGCACGAATGGGCCAGCCTGTTCCACGCTGCCACCGGCCCGCCCGCCACCGCGGCCTGACCAGCCCAGACCCGGTCACCGCACCCCACGGCCCCCAACATCCCGCACCCGGCATAGACACCGGACAAGCCGCAAGACAGCGACCGGCAGCAAAACCACGCCCGCAATCAGCCCCAAGACCAGCATTCCCGAGCCAGCAGCGGAAAAGCGATCACCGCCATTCAAGCGGTGGATCGAGGCTTAGAGAGCTCTTGACCCACAAGAACTTAAACCCGCGTTAGACACTCGTAAGCCGGCTCCGCCGGCCATTTATGTGAGTTTCCGAACGTAGGTCTGCCCACATTAAACCCCACTGATCGCTGCACCATATCTGTGAGATTCACAGAGTAAGTTAGGCGCTACTCAACGTGATGACTCATTCTCCTGAGATTAGCCGGCATCACTCTGGCATGCGTCGTAGCTCTAGCCGCAGTAGCACTACAGTTCAGTGGATGTCTCTGTGATGCCGGTGGTTCACACGCACCTCAATCGTGCGCAGAAATGGTTCCGTCCTGCAACCCAGCGTCGCTGATCGGTGCCGCTGAGGAGTCAAGCATACTGTCAGCGCCCCCAGGAGAGGCCATGACGGAAGACCGTCACCGTAACAATGGGAATAACCGACGCGCGCTATTTAGGCACTAGCGTGCCGGTTGGCAGCGGACCAATGCGACTCCGCCGTTTCGAGTATGAGCGCCCTGGACGCCGCCGGGTCGAGGGCCGCATCGGCGAGCATCTGGAAGGCGATCCGGTGCAGGTACGTTTCCCGCTCCCCCTCCAGGGTGAAGCCGCTCTTCAGCTGCTCAGTGCTTACTACCTCTTGCAGCATCGCATCGCTATCGGCAATAAAGTCGAATATGACAAACGACTCCCCGAAGACCGTGTGCTGCGCGTCAAGGGGAAGAATCTGCAAGGTCAGGTTTGGCCGGTCGGCCTCTCGCGCGAGACGCCGAAGCTGCTCGTACATCACCGAATCGCCCCCGATCCGGCGTTTCAGAACTGATTCATCGAGCACCACCGTTAGCTGACGCTCTTCGCGACTCAGTATCTGCTGGCGCCGCATGCGGACGTTGACCAATCGTCCGATCATGCCCGGTGGGACCGGCTCCACCCGGCTGTAGCTGCTGATGATGTGCCGGGCATAAACTTCCGTCTGCAGGAGACCAGGCACCACGTCAACGTGCCATATGGCCATCGACGTCGCCTCATGCTCAAGGCCGATGAATTGCTGGTAGTCACCAGAAAGGCTGTCGGCGAATTCTTCCCACCAGCCCTTTTGCGCCGCATCCTCGGCGAGTCCCAGCAGGAGCGCGCGGCGGGCCCCGGTGATCTCGTAATAGTCGAGCAGTCTCTCGACTTCCCGCGGCCGCAAGCCGGTCCTGGCCCGCTCGTACCGGCTGATCTTGGAAGCCGACCACTTCAGCGCGGCAGCGACCGAGTCTCCGCTCTTGCCCTTGCTCTCTCTGATCGCGCGCAGCTCGGCGGCCAGCCGACGCCGCCGCACCGTGGGGCTTCCTGGCGCGATCATCGGGCGTCCCTCCTCGGTGCCGCGCGGGCGGACTACGCGCGGGCGTGGGGCGGTCATGCAGATTTCACGGAAATAATTTGCGAAATCCTTAATACACCGTACCCTCGCTGGTCGCAACTAAAGCCTGAACCCTGAACAGCCCGCAGGGGACCTTCCTATTCAGTGCCCAATACTGGGGGGCGGCATAGCTGTCCGCCGGGCCGGGCCGGGGTGCGGGGCGGCAGCTGGACGGTGCCGAATTCCCTATTGACCTGCATCAGTGAGCACCTGCGGCAAGATCGTGCCGGGTGAGCGTCGAACCGATGCGCCTTTCGGGCGGTCCGGCTGCCCTCGCCTGGGCCATGTACGTCGCCGGCATCGCCTTGACCATGTATGGTCATCGCCCGGGTCGGGCGACTGGACAAACTTTGCGGCAGTAGCGTCGCCATCATCGACTCGGCCGCTGGCGCAGGCCCATGACCCTGGGCAGCCCCGGCCGGTTATCTGCCCGCGGCCGATTCACAAAACAGCCGCGGATACGCGACATCCATTTGATCTTGATGACGCCTGCGCGGAGAAATGCGAAGCGCTGTGACTTCTGTGCAGCCGTATGACGCGGGGGGCATCGGTTAAGAATGAGCCTAGAGTTTCCGGCACGGCGGGAGCCCGCGACGAGGTCCTGGAAGTGCGTTCGGCTTAACTAAGCAAACTTCACCCGCCTGGCGGTAATCGCACGACCGGCCTGCCACGGATTAGATGAATCCACAGCAGGCCGTTAGCCGTTCGCCAGGTCAGTTCATCCCTCATAGACATAGTTGGGTTTCACGGAGGAGGCGGTTGCCACCACGGCGGTGGGCGCCTGCGTAGCCAACAGGGTGGCCGCCGAGCCAGCCAGAATCGATCCAGCCGTGCTGAGTGTCAGAATAGCGGGAATGATGATGGTACGCTTTACGGACATGATCCCTCCACGCCGTCTACAGAGGTCAGCGGCCTGCCCGCAGCTCTTCGTCCGGCCCGCACAACGCTTCTGCGTCATACGGACTTGCCGCCATTATCAGACTATTACATGCCATAAGTTAAGCCCTTCTCGGGATTTTTTAAACACTAAAAGCTTCATTTCGTTTTTCATTTCTGTTGATCCGCAATTGGTTCCGCCATGGGACGAAGAATTATCACCCTCCTGTGCATTGCAAGGATCTAGGCAATTTGCACTGTACGGCAGGGACGGACAACGACAAGGGCCCGGCATTGATTCCTGGACGCCGAATTAGTGTCCGAAAAATGATCGCTTGTTCGATAAATGTTCTGGTAGTAGGGTTCAGTCCATGCCCCCGGTGACGCCGGCCGATGCCCTCGTCGGCCGCGACAGCGAGACGGCGCTGCTGACTGAGTTGGTAAAAGACGTGTCTCTGGGGCGCGGCGGTTCGGTGCTGATCGAGGGCGAGCCCGGCATCGGCAAGTCCGCGCTGGTGCGGGCGGTGGTGGCGGGGGCGCCGGATGTGGGCTGCCAGGTCTTCTGGGGGGCCGGTGACGAGCTGGGCCAGGCGCTGCCGCTGCTGCCGTTCCTGGACGGGCTGGGAGTACGCGAGCCTTCTACGAACCCGCGACGGAACGCAATCGTCCGGCTCTTGCGTGGTGAGATGGCCGCCGACCGCGGCACGGACGTGCCGGCGGCGCTGGCCGAGCAGTTGCTGGCCCTGGTGACCGAGCAGTGCATGACCCGGCCGACCATCCTGGTGGTCGACGACCTGCAGTGGGCCGACCCGGCCAGCGTCACCTTGTGGGGACGGCTGGCGCGGTCGGCGCGGCAGGTGCCGCTACTGCTGATCGGGATGATGCGCCCGGTGCCCCAGCGGGATGACCTGCTGGCACTGCGGCGAGTGGTGGGCGACGATACCCGGCTCCAGCTCACGGAGCTCACCGAGGCGGCGGTAGCCGACCTCGTTGCCGACCTGGCCGGCGGCAAACCCGGCGATAACCTGCTGCGACTCGCCGACGGGGCGGCCGGCAACCCGCTCTACGTCACCGAGTTGGTCGCCGCGCTGGCCCGCGGCTCCAGTTTGACCATCACCGAGGCAGGTGCCGCCGAGCTGGCCAGCGGTTCCGCGCCAAGCTCCCTGTCCGCGGCCATCGCCGACCGCCTGGGCTTCGTGGCCGGGCCGACGCGCGAGGTGCTGCGGGCGGCGGCCCTGCTGGGCATGGAGTTCGCGGTCCCTGATCTGGCGATCGTGCTGGGCCGGAGCGTGGCGGACCTGATCCCGGCGGTAGACGAGGCGTGTGCCGCCGGGGTGCTGGCCGAGTCCGGCAACGGCCTGGGGTTCCGGCACCCGCTGATCCGGGCGGCGCTGTACGACGAGATGCCGGCGCCGGTGCGCGCCGCCTGGCACCGCGATGTGGGGCGTGCCCTTGCGGAGGCGGGCGCGCCGCCCGACCGGGTCGCACGGCAGATGCTGCGGGCCGTCAGCGGCGGTGCGGGCATGCCTGGGTCGATAGATGGCGCGCCGATGGATGAGTGGATGCTGAACTGGCTGGCCCGCACCGCGGACCCGCTGATCGGGCAGGCGCCCGGGGTGGCGGCGGAACTGCTCACCCGGGCCGTCGCCAGCACCCCGCCGGGGTCGGACCGACAAGGCTGGCTGGCCAGCCGGCTCGCTGACGCGCTCTACCGCATCGGCGACCGAGTGGCCGCCGAACAGGTGGTGAACCGGGCGCTCGAGCAGACACACGAGGCCGATCTCCTGGTGGACCTGCACTGGACGCTGGCCCAGTGCCGCATGCTAGCCGGCTCGTCCGCGGAGTCCCTGGCGACGCTGGAACAAGCCCTAACTTCTCCCGGCATTTCGGCCCGGCATCGGGCCAGGCTGCTTGTCCTCGCCGCGCGGACGCACTTCCACCTTCGCGAGCTCGACAAGGCTGGCCAGGTCGCCACCAGCGCGCTCGCGGCCGCGTCGGAGGCGGGTGACAACTGGGCCATGGGGTGGGCGTTGCACGTGCTGGCGCTCGCGGACACGGTGCGGGGGCATCTGACTGACGCACTGCCGCTGTACGATCGGGCGCTAACCGTGACCCAGATCGATCCAGCGCTGACCGATCTGCGGCTGCTGCTGCAGATCAACAAGGCGGTCAACTTGGGCTGCCTCGACCAGTACGAGCAAGCCTTCGCGGCGGCTGGGCAAGCACGGAACCTCGCGGACCAGGTCGGCACCACTTTCCGGCTGGCGCAGGCGCACGACGCCCTCGGCCAGTTGATGTTCGAAACGGGGCGCTGGGACGATGCGCTAGCCGAGGTGGAGATCGTTCCTGAGGATCTCAAGGAACCCGCCGCGGCCTGCGGCGGACTCGGCATCGCCGCCGTGATCAGTTTCCATCGCGGTGAGATCGGAGCGGCGCGCCGCCACCTCGCCGCTGCCGTCCCACACGCCCAGCGGATCGGGCACCTGCTTATCGGCCCATTCGCACTCGCCCGCAGCCTGAACCATGAGCATGACGGCGCGCTACCGGAGGCTCTCGACGCGCTGACAGGGGCGTTCGGTGGCAATACGGAAGAACTCGAGGAGATCGAGGATCTGCTGGCCGACGCCGTCCGTCTCGCCACTGCGACCGGCGACCTGACCACCGGACAGTCCCTCGCGGGCCACGCCACCGCGCTCGCCGCCGGATCGGCGATCCCGCATCGGCAGGCGAACGCGCTCTACTGCCGCGGCCTGCTGGATCATGACGGACCCCGGCTGCTCGCGGCCGCGGAGCGTTACGACGACGCCAGCAGGCCCCTACTGAAGGCGAAGGCGCTGGAGGCGGCCGCCGGAGAGTTCGTCGGCACGGGCGATCGCGGCCAGGCGAGGGCCGCGTTCACCCAGGCGGTCGAGGTCTACAACGCTCTCGGCGCGGCCGCGGACGCCGCCCGGCTCCAGGCCACGTTCCGCGCCCACGGCATCCGGCGCGGGCCACACGCCAAGCACCGGCAGGCGCGGAGTGGCTGGGACAGCCTGACGCCGACCGAGATCAAGATCGCCGCATTCGTCGAAGAAGGATTGTCCAACCCGGAGATCGCTGCCCGGCTGCTGCTCTCCCGGCGGACCGTCGGGACCCACGTCTCGCACATCCTGAAGAAGCTCGACGTGCACTCGCGGACGGACATCGCCCGTGAATCAGCCCTGCGCACCATCGCATCGAGGTGATCGCCGCGGCAACCGCGGGCGCGCTCCGTGCGGGCGGTCAACCGCCGAGGGTTCCCGGCTCACAGTCCCCGCGCGTGGACCCGCCGAGGACCCCGTCCGCCGCCCGCGGCGAACGGGCTGGAACGTGAGCGTGAAGTACACGGCCTTGCCCGCCGGAGTGCGGTAGCAGCCCCACTTGGCGGCCAGGGTGTCGACCAGCATCAAGCCCCGCCCGGTCTCCTCATCGATGGAGGCGTCTGCGAGCACCGGAAAGAAGCACGACGTGTCGTGAACGTCAACGCGCAGCTGACCGCAGGAGCAGGTGATGGCGAGGGTGACGGTGTCACCCGCCTCGTGCCTGATGGCATTGGTCACCAGTTCGCTGGTGAGCAGGATCGCGACGCTCGGGTCGACAGGGACATCCCAGGCACGGATAGCCGCTTGGACCTGGCTGCGGGCTTCGGCCGCGGCGGCCGGTCCTGTGGTCAGCCGGACGCGGCGGGAGTGTAGCTCGGTCGGACGGGTGGGCGCCCTCGTATTCATCGGGCTCCTTCGGGGGCCGGTTTGAGCTGGTCCGGAAGAGCGCGGGTCACGCTGCGCAGCTATTCCGGGGAAGATCCGAGCAATGCGGGTACTCGGCTGCTTGCATGACAAATAGTGCTGCAAGTTGCACTTCGAGACATCGGTCAGCTGACGGATTTCGCCGCACGGGCAAGGAGCGCCGCTACCCTGGTGCCTTCCGGGGGCGCGAAAAACTGAGGAATCGCGCGCCGGATGAGCCGATAACCCCGCGCTGCGCTCCTGTTCCTGCTGGCCGTGCCACCGCAGGCCCCAGCGGACGAGCGGCTGGAGCGACGCCATCAGCTCACGGCCGACCTGGGTCAGCTGATAAGTCACCTGGACCGGAGTGGTGGGCGTCACCTGGCGGTCCACCAGTCCTGCTGCCGCCAGCTCCTTGAGCCGCTGGGCGAGCATCCGGTCGGACAGCCCTGGCACGCAGGCGAGGATTTCGGAGAACCGGCGCGCGCCGCGGGCCATGGCCAGCAAAACGGCCGAACTCCACCGGCGGCCGATCAGCTCCACCGATGCCTGGAAAAGGCGGCACTGGTCGTCGTCGATGTGCTCCCATGATGCTCCCACTAACTAAAAGTAAGTCACTTACGCCCGCTTGGCAAGTGGCTGCCCGGCCCGGGAGACTGGGCGCATGCCCGACTATGGTCACGCGCTCCGCTTCGGTACATTCATCCAGCCGTCGAACCAGGACCCCGAGCTGACGGTCGCCCTGGCGCAGCGGACCGAGCAGCTCGGTTACGACCTGGTTTCGTTCCAGGATCACCCGTACCTGCCGACGTACCTGGACACCTGGACGTTGATGACATGGGTCGCGGCCCGCACCGAGCGGATCCATATCGCCAGCAACGTTCTGAATCTGCCGCTGCGACCGCCTGCGGTCACGGCCCGGGCCGCCGCGAGCCTGGACCTGCTCTCCGCCGGCCGCTTCGACCTGGGGCTCGGAGCCGGTGGCTTCTGGGACGCGATCGAGGCGATGGGCGGCCGGCGCCTGTCGCCCGGGCAGTCGATTGACGCCTTGGACGAGGCGATCGGCGTGATTCGCGGCATCTGGGCGGCCGACGAGCCGGCCACGCTGCGGGTGGACGGAGAGTACTACCAGC
>Ga0302325_10016690_pt1 | contig 15546 bp, 7 predicted proteins | sample Palsa_T0_2_FD_201948 | JGI IMG/M metagenome (GOLD analysis project Ga0302325, IMG submission 201948) | Peat permafrost microbial communities from Stordalen Mire near Abisko, Sweden - Palsa_T0_2 | ecosystem: Environmental > Terrestrial > Soil > Palsa > Peat permafrost | place: Sweden: Abisko...
TAGTGGAGGGACCTGCGGTTGCTTTTGCCGGTACTCACACACCCTCTTTGGCCCCTGCCATGGCGCAGCCGGCACGAAAGGCTCCTCCGGAAGTAGATACACTTACCTGGCAAAGCAAAAAGCCCAGGGGCTGAAGAGCGTGTGTGAGAACTCGGTTCTGGTAGGGCACGGCTTCAGCCGTGCCGTAATTCATTAGGAGTTCCCGGGCTTTAGCCTCTGAGGGCATCTTTTATCAGCGCACAAGGGAATTTAGAGGATAGAAAAAACGTACCTCAGCGGCTAAAGCCGGGTAGGGCCATGCCTTTTACGGCACGACTGAAGCCGTGCCCTTCCAGAACCGAGTTCTCACACACGCTCTGAAGCCCAGATATTGTTGAGCCTCAACGGCCCGACGAAAGTTGTGCCCTGATACAGAGCATCAGAGTATTCACCTTCTCTGAAATGTAGAAACTCCACACTCCCCCCTTACTGAGGGGAGTGTGGGTAGTCCACCCGCAGAGTAAGGATCTCGTAGGGGTGGATAGGCACCGTGACCTGATCCGTTCCCGTAACCGCAAGCGGCGATCCCTGGGGTTGCTCCATCATGTTGGCCACCGTCGCTGCCGTGGCCCCAGGAGGAAGGTGAACTTCCGCATCTCCGCTCTTGCCTGCCCACTCATACATGCGCAAGATCAATCCGTTGCCGTCTTCGGTTTTCTTCATGGCGGTCAGAACTACATTCTCCGCCCGCACGGTCGCGAAGGAGTGTTCCGCCGGCAGCGTTCCGCTGTGCGCCTCCACCTGCATTGCCTTGAGCCGGTAGTTGAAGTCGTAGCCCTGCCGTACGGTGAGGGCCTGCTTCCAGTCTCCGGCGTGCGGACAGAGCGCATAGGAGAAGTGGTGATGCCCCCGGTCTGCGTCGGGATCCGGCCAGGTGGGCGAGCGCAAGAGCGAAAGACGCAGCACGTTGCCCTTGGCGTCATAACCGTATTTCGACTCGTTGATCAGGCTAAAGCCATGCTGCCCGTCACCCAGATCCGCCCAGCGCAGCGCCGGCACCTCGAACTTGGCATCTTCCCAACTGTTGTTTCGCGTCGTTGGCCGCTCGATGGAACCATAAGGAATTTCATACGTCGCCTTGCTGCTGGAGGCAGCCAGAGGAAACGCTGCTTTGAGCAGGATGTGGGTTTCATGCCAGTCGATGTCGTTGACCACATCGACCCGGTCGATATCGTTGTAAAGCGTGATGTCCTGGACGAACTTTGAGCTTTGCCAGGTGCGTGTCACCCGAATCACCGCTCTCAGTGAGCCCTTCTCCACCAGCTCTACGGAATCCGCCTTATCCAGTTTGGTGAATACCTGGTCGAAGTCGGCATCGATATTCCACGCGTCGTACTCTTTCGGCGTGTCCTTGAAGGCAATCAGCTCGTTGCCGCAGGCTCCCTGCGCCAGTGTTTCGAAGTTGGCCTTTTTGTCGTAGAGGCTGGTGATGCAGCCTGTTTGCGGATCCACGCTTACCTTAAGCGCGGAGTTTTCGATGGTCGTTCCGCTCGCTTTCAAATCGCTGGCAAAGGGCCGCTTGCCCGGCGCCACGTGCAGCAGCGAGTAGCCCAGCGACGGAACGTCCTTCGCCTCCACCAGCAGGTGATAGCTGTTTGTTTTTGCGTTGCTCGAAAGCACTTCCGACGGCAGTACATGATTCTGCGCGTCCAGAACCGACACTCCGTTGGGAGTCGCGGCAGGCATCTCGACATCCACCGTCATCAGATCCGAGCGCTGCCAAGCCAGAGGGTTGAAAACCAACACCGGCACTTCGCCGGCACCGCGGGTATTGATCTCCGCTTGTATCGTGTGCAACGCCCGGCTGGAGGCTTCGTTGGTTGCCCAGCGCACTTGGTCGTAGTCCCGCTGCGCATCTTTGTAGATAATTCCAATACCGGAGCCCGCCGCCAGATCGTGGAACTGGTTAAACAGCACCTTCTTCCATGCCTCGTTCAGCTCCGAGCCGGGATATGCCTGCCCATCCAGCCACGCCAGCGAGGAGTACTTCTCCGCGTTCAGCAACCACTCTTCGCTCTCGCGCATGTTGCGTTTGTGATTGGCTTGGGTGGTAAACACCCCGCGGTGGAATTCCAGGTACAGCTCGTCATCCCAGGTGGGGATACTGATTTTGCCCTCCGCCGGCGCAGGCGGGTACTGATACCCCTTGGCAATGGAATCGTAGTTCCACACTTTGGAGTCGGCGGCGATCTTGTCCTGAATATCGTTGAAGTAGCTTTGCGCGATGCCGAACTTCATCTGCGGAACAATCTTATCGGGCTCCATCCAGTGCACACCTTCGTCCAGGATCGCCCGCGTCGGCCCTCCACCGTGATCGCCCGTGCCGTACAAGTCCATCATCTCCAGCATCCCAGGCGCCTGCTGCCGCGCTGTCGCCAGATCCATGGATAGACGAACCGGATTCAAATTGTCATTGGCGTAGTCGTGGGGGAAATAGGTGAGCACACTGCTACCGTCTGGGGACTTCCACCAGAAAAGCTTGAAAGGCAGCTTGTTGGTCTCATTCCAGGTCATCTTCTGGGTGACGAAGTAGTCGACGCCCGACTTCTTGTAGATCTGCGGCAGTTGCCAGTTGTAGCCGAACGAATCGGGATTCCAGCCGATCCGCACATCGACACCATACAAGTCTTTATAGGTCCGCTTGCCAATCAGCAGCTGCCGCACCAACGACTCGCCATCGGGCATATTCAGGTCGGGCTCGACCCACATGCCTCCGACGATCTCCCAACGTCCTTCTTTGATTCGCTGTTTGATCTGCTCGTTCATCTCTGGATATTTCTCTGCCATCCACACGTTGTATTGCGTCGCCGATTGGGTGTAGGTGTACTTCGGATACTCGTCCATCAACTGCAGGGCGGTGGAGAAGGTTCGCCGGACGGCATCGACCGTCTCCGTCCACGGCCACAGCCACGCAGCATCGATGTGCGAATTACCGGTCAAATGAGCCGTTGCCTCCTTCAAGGTCGGTTTGAGCGGCTCCAGGTCGGAATGTGCCTTGCCCAGGGATGCATCGAACTTGCCTTGATCCGCGGCGTCCAGTGCCTTTAGATCGACTGCTCCTATCGCCGTCTCAAGGGTGGCTTTCTGTTGCGAAGGATCGCTCGCAAGGGACGGCACCAGCAAGGTGGAGGAGAGGAACTCAAGGCACAAATCTTCGGGATTGGGTCGAGTGGGCGAGAAATCAATGCGCAACTCCGCGCCGCCAAAGTGCTTTTTATCGACCGTGTGCAAGAGCTTGACGGCTACCAGGACTTTATCTCCCGGCTTGGCCGAATCGAAAAGCACAATGGGCTCCAGATCTTCGCCCATGGCGACGCGCCGCCCGTTGAAGTAGATGATCTGCGGCATAGGACCATTTGCGGAGGCTTGAAAATGGAACCAGATGCGGCTGCCGGTCAGGTCATAGCCGTTGAAGGTCTTGGGCACTTCGATCAAACGGCGATACCAGACTGCTTCGGTTGGACCGTCCGCTCGCGGCTTGATGATGGGCCAACTGCCGTCGTCGAGATTGACTGCCTCTCCGTGCTCCAGGTCGCCGGCATGAAAGCGCCATTCGCCGGCGGGGAGCTGCCGCAATCCGTAGAGTCTCTGGATCACTTCCTGCGAGGGAGCGGAGAGTGTTTTCACCACTTGTGCAACTTCTCGCTCGGTGTCCTGGGCTCGCACGGGGGAGAGCAGAAAGGCGACGCTGAAGAGCGCGATCGCGAGAAGCTTACAGGAGGTATGGGAGCGGGAAAGAAAGCATGAGGTGAACACGCAGCGGTCTCCGAAAAAAGTGTGCCGGCAAATGTTGCGGCCAGGCCAGGTGAACAGCAGACTCGCGCATTATATATAAAGAGAGGGTACAGGTGGAAACGATTCCATGCGGGCGAGATTGCGGGCTGCCCGGACGAAGGGCTCAGCTCAGAAGATGAGAATGGCTCTGACGAACGTCAAACGCGTGACCTGGGCCACCCACCACCACTCAGTTTGGACGTTACTCACTTCCGCAGTTTGGCTTTTTTTCGGGCTGCAATCCTGCAGCTGTGTCATTAATTGACGAACGTCGCGAATTCCAGGGCTATATTGGAGCGTTTTCTGGAGAGTCGCGCGAGCTGCCGCCGTGTCGCCGGCAGCGCATTCCACTCGTGCGAGGTTCTTTGCCAGCCCAACCACATCTTCATTTCGCTCGAATGCAGGCCGCCAAAGCGAAATCGCCGCCTGCAGGTCTCCTGATTTGGCGAGCAGTGTGCCCAGGTTTGATAGGGCGATCAGGTTCAGCGGATCCCGCTTCAGAACGTCTTGAAACAGGTCCTGAGCCTGTTTCAAGTCTCCGCGTTCCTCACTCAGGATTCCCAACGCCACCAGGGCGTCGTCGTCTCGAGACAATTCAGGCTTCAGGGCTTCCAGTCTTTCAAAGGCTTTTTGCTGCACGGCGACGTTTCCCTCAAGCAACGACTTATAGAGGGCAAGAGCGATATCGCGCTCCGCAGCCCCCGGAGAGAAGACAGCAACCAGCGTGTCACCGGGACTCGGTTTTGCGACCGCATCCGGAGCTTCTGGATATTCCAGGATGCGATGGTCGGTCCAGGCTACATGCGCAATATTCTCTGCGCCCCTTCGCGGCATGTGACAACTGACGCAATCAGGATTCTCGGGGTGGTGCGCGGTCGCAAAAGTGTTGCCGGTGTGGCAGGTGAGACACTTCTTCCGGTAAAACACTGCTTTCTCTTTGGCCCCTTCAGGCGTGTCGTGAGGATCGTGACAGCTCATACACGACATCGCGTCGCCGCTGGTTCGCTTGCATTTGCTCAAATTCAACTGCTCCACTTCGCTCACGCCGCGTTTGGTTGCAGCCTGCCCACCGTAAACAAAGTAAGCCACGTAGTCTGAGATGGAATCGCCTGGCTTAAAGTCCAGGGCCGAATGACCGGCGCGCTCTACCGGGATATCTCCTTCCAGGTGACAGCTGATGCAAATAGAATCCCGCAGATTGGCATTGAGCTTTGACGGGTTCACCACAGCCGCCTTGCCGCCGGTCGCGAGGTGAGGTTGCGTGTCTCCATGGCAACTCTCGCAGGTGATGCCGGCATGGAGAAACGGCAGCCCACGGTAACGATTGATTGTGCCGGGATCGCTGTGCTGTACCGCACTCATATGACAGCGCAGGCACTCCGCCTGCACCGGCAACCCGGGAGGCGCCTGGGTCATGGATTCGAGGCCGGGTTTTAGATCCAGACTCTGCGAAGCAGAGTAGTAGGCAATGGGAGACTCAAAGAGGTAGTCATTGAGCGCGTAGAGGTAGGTCAAGCCAAGATGCCCGGATCCCAGGAAGTCGAGTTGATGGCTGGCGGCGATCCAGGGATCGTTCGCATCCCTGTATGTCAACATCAGGTTCGGGCCTTGCAAAGACAGGGCATATCTCATCCCGGAGGCTTTGTGCTCAAAGGTCCCGGTCTTCCGTCGTTCCGCTGCGAGGCCACTGGCATTGGCCATCGGTGTCGAGAGATAGCTATGCAGTAACTCCGCGTGGCATGCGCCGCAACTCGCATCCGCGCTGCTGACCGGCGTTACTACCTGGGCGGGGACCCCACACCACGATGCCAATGCCAATGCCAGGGTTATTCGCTTATTTCGATTGACCCGGCTGGACACTGATCATTCCTTTGCCTTCCTCGACAGTGTAGATGCGATCGACCGCGGTCACCCGGATCTTTTCCACCGACCCGCCAGGCCAGTGGATCTCGATGGAATCTACCGTCTTGTCATCACCTAACCCAAAATGAACCCTGGGATCATTCGACGATGCGAAGCTGCCGCCGCTGAGCACGTCTGCGCGCTGGGTTTGGTGGGAATGTGTCAAATACACGGTGGCGCCGACCGCATCGCGCGGGCTTTTCGCTCCACCCAGCAGCCGCAACTCGATCCAGTGATGCCGGTCGGCATGCACATTGCGCAATAGGGTGGGCGGCGCATCGATGTTATTCAAGACAACATCGATCTTGCCGTCGTTAAACAGGTCTCCAAATGCGGCGCCGCGCGCCGGAATAACGACTGCGAGCCCCGTGCCTTTGACCGCCGGCACAAGCTCGAACTTCTTTCCTGAAACGTTCCTGAAGAGAAGCGGGCGCTCGGCGAAACTGGTGCCCCAGTCGTGTCGATCGACTTCCGGGTATACGTGCCCGCTGGCGATGAAAATATCCTGCCATCCGTCGTTGTCGTAGTCGATAAATCCGTCGCCCCAACTGAGAAAAGGAATCGTCGCCACGGCCAGGCCAGTGTCGCGGCTCACATCGCTGAAGGTTAGATCGCCATCGTTACGGTAGAGCACTTTGTAGTCATCGGAGAAGGTCGTATTCAAAATGTCGAGCTTGCCCGCATTTTGATAGTCCCCCAACGCAATTCCCATGCTTGCCGTCTCACGTCCCTCCCCGTTCACCGCGTAACCAGACTCAAAACTAAGATCCTCGAAAGTCCCGTCACCTTTGTTGCGGTAGAGATAGTTCGGGGTAGAGTCATCGGCTACCAGCAATTCCGGACGGCCATCCCCGTTGAGATCCGCGAAGACCGCGGTTAGCCCGAAGTAGCCCGGTGAGTCGGCCACGCCGGCCTTGATACTTAGATCAGTGAATGTGCCGTCCCCATTGTTGTGAAAGAGGTGATCATGCTCTCCTTTCAGTCCCCGAGGGCCACAGAAAACACTGACACCGCGAAACTGACAAAAGTTCGAAACCACCCGCCTGGAGCCGGCGAGGGGAGGATCATTGAAATCGTAGGCTGCGTACCCAGGAACAAAGAGATCAAGCTTGCCATCGCCGTCGTAATCACCGAACGTCGGACCCGTGGACCAGGTGCCCAGCGCGACTCCTGCTTGTTCCGCCAGATCGGTAAATGTGCCGTCATGATTGTTGTGGTAGAGCCGGTTTTTGCCCACGTTGGTGACATACAGATCCGGCCATCCATCATTGTCGTAGTCGCCTACGGCTACTCCGACTCCCCAACGATCATTGGTTACGCCTGCCTTTTCTGCGACGTTGGTAAATGTGCCATCGTGGTTGTTATGAAAGAGCGCGGCGTGCGGCGCGGGGGCCTTGCCGCTGAGCGCATCGTAGGTCATGCCATTGACCAGGTAGATATCCAGCCACCCATCATTGTCGTAATCGAGCAAACCGACGCCGCCGCCGAGGGATTCGACGATCAACGCCTTGGCCGGCGTTCCCCCGCGGTACTGCCACGCGGTGAGGCCCGCCTGGCGCGAGATATCCTCGAAGACCACAGGGCCCTGGTCCACCATTCCACCCGCGGTGATCGGCCGATGTTCGGCATCGTGTACCGGTGCGTAGGCTCCCGCGGTGCTGGCGCCGCCTTGCTGGGTGGCCATCGGCGCGGGCGGCGATTGCTGTGCGCGCATCAGTGCCGGGCAGCAAAGCAGGGCCCCGAACAAGAGGTGAGAGAAGGCTCCCGCCAGAGAGCGACCGGCGGACGAAGTTTCGCTTCTAATGCGATGTGCTCTTGATGGAGATAGCATCGCTTGCTCGTCCCGCTACTGCTTCGCTCGCTTCTCGTTCGAGGTCGGCATAGACGCGCAATTCCTGGTGCGCCTCGTCCGTCTGCCCGCTTGCTTTATAGGCCTGCGACAAAAGAAAGTGGATCGACGGTTCTTTCGGGCTTTCCTTCTCCGCCATCAGCAGATCGGATAACGCTTCCTTCTGGCGGTTCAACTTAATCAGCACCCGGGCGCGGTCGACACGCGCCTGCATCAGCTTCGGACAGCGCTCGATGGCTTGATTGAGGTCAGAGAGCGTGTCCGCGGAGGGACCGTTCGCTTCCAGAGTGGCATTCGCCAGCTTCCATCTCGCGGTGCAATTAGTAGGGTTGTTGGCCAGCTCAGATTTGAATTCGCTTTCTGCAGATTCCCATTTGCCCGTCACCCAAAAGGTGTTTCCCATGTGCTCATGCGTACCGGGCTGTTGCGGCGCCAGGTCGATCGCCTTCTTGTACTCGACCAGCGCTCCATCGTAGTTGTGCATGCTCTCGTCAATTTCGCCCGCGACCAAATGCGCAGTGACCGAATTCGGATCGATCTGATTGATCTGTCCCAGAGCGTCCTCTGAAAGCTGGAGATAGGTCTTGCCCAGTAAGTACCACGCCTGCTGGTCTTTGGGATGGCGCTCCAAGTAACTTCGCAGATAGGGGGTGGCTGCGTCATATTTTCCCAAATCGATGAGGTCATGCGCCAAGGCCATTTGCAAGTTGTCATCGTTGGGATTTGCCCGGACGGCCGCTTCCAATAATGGTTCGGCCTGCTCATGATCACCCATCTCGTGGTAGCTCATGCCTAACAATGCGGACGCAGTGGGCATGTCGGGGTTGATCTCCAATCCTTGCTTGAGAACCTCGGCCGCATGGGTGTAGTCATGTTGATTGAAATAAAGCATGCCGAGGTTGTTATAGGCAGGCGCCAGGCGGGGCGCCTGCTTGAGCATGGCGCGATACTTTTCGATCGCTGCAGCATTATCGCCGCTTTGCTGAGCGGCTTTCGCCTGCTGATAAAGTTCCTGGACCTGGGGCGTGACTTCATCGGAGGCTTGCGCCCAGGCCGCCACAGGCGAGAGAGACAGAAAGAACAGCGCAGCCAGACGAAGCCGAAATCGCGGATTCATAGCAGAGTCATTATAACGGCGCTCCTACAGCCGAGTTCGAAAAGGAAACGCCGGACTGTACCCAGTCCGGCGGGAGGCAAGTGTGCAAGCTGACGAATTACATGTATTGGAATCCGTTGCAACGCCTACACTCAGGGTCGAAGAGCCGTGGTATCCCACATCTCGCGAAAAACGAGCGAGATGCCCCGAATTTCCTGTACGCAGCTCTGGAAAGAACCGCGTGTGCGGCTCTCTTTAAGGAGAGCCGCATGAAGTGCAGGGGACCCACGAAACTCCACAGGAAATCGGGGATGTGGGGCACCCGGGAGTTTTTTCCGGGATAGAACAGAGGTTAGAATTCTATTCGGAAGCTGACTTCTCCTTGTCGATTGATGGGCTTCGTCCCGTTGTTTTGATCACCCTGCTTGATCACCTGGCCGAACGTGCCGTCGCTTGCATTGGCGTCCGGAGGATAAAACTGGGTTCGATTGAACAAGTTGAAATAGTCCACTTGCAGAATTCCTGTAAAGCGCTCGCCGAAATAGAAGCGCTTTCTGACAGTGGCGTTCTCGTTGTAGAGGCCAGGGCCACGGAGTTCGGAATAATTCCTTGTCGCATTGCCCAACACATACTGCGACGAGGTAAGCGAGAATCCCGCAGGGTTGAATATCTGGGCTACCGCTGCCTTGCCTGTGAAATAGTTCTTGGCTTTGCTGTACGACGCGGTGCTCAGCGCGACACCAGGAGTGCGATTGGGGCGCAATATGACGTTTGGACCGGAGGTAGATTTTCCAGGATAAGGATCGCCATTCTCCTCGATTTGACCCTGGTTGCAATTGCACAACGGCTGGCCTCCCTCGTAGTCGAGGATCCAGCTGACCTGCCAGCCACCTAAGAGCTGCCCAGTCAATCCTTTGTTGTTGAAGTACGTCTTTCCAGGCCCAATCGGCAGCTCGTAGGTTCCGCTCGCCTTGAGCGTGTTTGTTTCGTCTGCACCGGATACTGCCCACTCAGGCTGTTGGTTGTATTTGTTGAGAGCAGCAGCGGTGAAACTCGAAAAGCCGCTGCTGGTGTTGTCCCATAGTCTCGAAAGTGTGTAGCCGGCTAGGAATGCGAGACCATTGGTGAAACGCTTCTCCACCTCGATCTGAGCTCCCTGGTAGTAAGTCGTTCCCGACCCTTCAAAGTTGTTGAAAACGTAAGAGTACTGGGGGAAGGGGGTTAGCGACTGCCCAACCGTGGCCGAGCCGCCGAAGTCGCTTACAAAATTTGCATAGGGCAGGGTATAGCCCGCGGCCTGTGCAGTACCGTCGGCAAAGCTTAATCCCAGAGTGTTTCCCAGAGAGAAGTACTTGGGGTCAAGCTGATTGGGTGTGTTGAGCTGACTGGGAAGATGTACGACGCGGTTACCAACCCAGGCCGCGGTGACAAACATGTCATACGGTATCCGGCGTTGCACGTTCACATTCCACTGCGAGGCGTAGGGTGCGTAGCCGTCGTTCTTGCTGAAATCGTTGATTTGCGTGCCCGTACCGAGGCTGGGACTGAAGGGGGTTGGCTGGGGATTTGGGAGTTGGGTGGCGTCCCAGCTGCCGAAGGATGATTGATTCGTACCCGTGGTGCCGCGGGTGAAGGAACCAACCAGCAGATTGCCATAGTTCACGGCAACCTTACTGGTCCCATACTCATAGGCGCCGCCGTTCAGGAACGCAATGCTGAACCCGCCCTGCACGACCGTCTTGTCGTTGACCGCGTACGCAAAACCTATCCTGGGCCCGAAATGTCCCCAATGAATATCTGCCCGGTTGTAGCCTGCGCACCCGTTGCAGGTACCAAATTTTGTAGCGGCTCCCGGCAGGCCACCGGCGCCAGGATTAGCGGCCGTGGGATTAAAGAACACGATCAGGTTGTTGTTTTCAGTGAAGGGCGCCATGATGTCCCAGCGCAGGCCCAAGTTGACCGTGAGCTTGGGTGACAGTTTGATGTCGTCCTGGACGTAGGGTGCGATGTCGAAGTTGCGGAGACGTAGTTGCTGAGAGTTGGCGCGATTGACGGTATCAGGAAGACCGAGCAGGAAGCTCGCAAAAGCGCTACCGTACTGGCCAAAGTTCGGATCGTTGGGGCTCGGAGTAGAGGTAGTCTTTTGGCTGAAAGCGAATTGTCCTCCCGCCGTTTGCTCCTCGTTGTCATCCTGGTAGGAACGGCGGAATTCGCCGCCCATATTAAAGGTGTTGCGGCCTTTGGTCCACAACCAGTTGTTCACAATCGCGATACCGAGTTTGCGATTGATGGACTGTAGCCAAGACCCTTGCGTGCCCCAGGAAGTCAGCGTGTGCTGGCCGTCGAACGTAATGTAGGGTGGAATCACCCCATCCGCCACAGCAGGGAAGCTGTACTTGGTCTGGTTGAACTGGTTGTTGATCTCGCCCAGCCAGCCAAAGCCGGCAGTCATCACCAGGTTCTGAGTAAGCGTGTTGTCATAGGTCAGCAAAAAGCCGCTCCCCAAGGCTGGTTCGTACTTCATGCTGTTCAGCGGATTGGGAGCGACGACCAAAGGATGGTTGTCAAAGCTGAAGTTGCTGAAGCTGTTCCGCCATTGGCTGTAATGAAGGCTTTGCGTCGCCTTTAGTTTCTGATCGACGCTAAAGCCCCATACATGTTGAATATGAGGATTGATGAAGGGAGCGTAGCTCTTGTTGCTGTCAAGACCGCCGACGCCGCTGCCGGGCCGATCTGGATTGGGTATGGAGGGAATGAGAATCGCCGAGTTTGGGCTAATGCGACTCGGCGGAATCACGTTCAATCGCCCGTTGTATTGGAATTGTTGCCCGGTCGTTGGGTCATAAATCGGTAATAGCTGGCCTGTGCTGCCATCCACGAAATCGGTGAAGTCGCCCGTCTTTTCAAGTGCGCTCGGGACGGTGGAGACGTCGGTATCCAGGTTGTTCTGCTTGTACCACTCCTGGCTGTAGTGACCCCACGTACGGTCTTTCCCGTCGTAGACCTTGGGAATGGAGATCGGGCCGCCGACGGTGAAACCGTAGTTGTTTTCGTGGTCGGTGGGGACTTTTCCAGTACTCCAGGCGGGACCGTTAAAGAATCCAACCGAATCGAAAAAGCTGTTGCGATTGATCTCGAACAAATCGCCGTGATAGCGATTGGTTCCAGAAGCCATCTGGTAAGTCAGCGCGCCCTGGCCGAGACCGAACTGCGCGGAGAAGGTGGAGCGCTCAACGTGGAATTCCGTCACCATTTCGTAGGGCGGATTGAAGTTGGTGGTGTAGCCTTCGGTTTCCGGTTGGGGGGCTGGGATGCCGTTGTAGAGGATCTCCTCTTCAAAGTCGACGCCGCCGCCGATGCGGTGAGAGAAGGCGCTGCCGGTCGTTCCAGGCACAAGAAATTGCAGCCCGTCGATTTGCCGTCCGCGGCCCGTAACCTCTACCGGCAGCGCGGCAACCACCGCCGGCTCAATCGTGGAGCCAAGTTGTGGTTGGGTCGTATTCAGGGCGATCGCATCTGCGGTCACTTCTACTGTTTCCGATGCTGCGCCGGTGGTCAGCGTGGCGTTAACGGTGGAGGTGACGGTGACGTCGATGTTAACGCCGTTCTGCACCGACTTTTTGAAGCCGGTTGCTTCGAGGGTCACGGAATACACGCCGGGTGTCAGGCCGGTGACGGCGTAGGTGCCGGCACTGCTGGTAATGGCATGGTTCGTCACACCCGTTGCCTGGTTGGTGATGGTTACAGCCGCGTTGGGGACGACTGCGCCACTGGGATCAGTGACTGTGCCGGTGATGCCGGCGTTGGCCTGCGCATAAGCGGCATTTGTCGATGACAACGCCAAGTATAAGGTGGAAAGAACCAGACCGGTGCGCGTGAAACTGCAAAGACTGCTCCAAATGTGGGACGTCCGCATCACACTCTCCTCAAAAACAGCAATTTGCCTACTGCACCAGATGGGCCGGACAACGCGGGCCCGTGGGGGTTTCCAGGGTCAATTCAGACAATCGTTTTTTTAGTTAGTGGTATCGTTCCCATTCGCGGCAAATATAGAAAGTTTACGTTGACCCTGTCAAGCAGAATCTTGCGCCTGCTCAGAGACAATTGCGTCTTAGCCGACGCCAATTCGCCCACCTCTGCCTACCTCAGGCGCTAAAGCCCGACGCATTTTCAATCGTGTGCGGCACGACTAAAGTCGTGCCCTGATACAAAACGGAGTCTTACCGCAGCCTGTTTGCCCCTGATCCGCCGCCGCTGTGGGGCTATACTGTCACCGTTCGTTGCCGGGTATTTTCTGCAGGGCGACATGCCGCTTAAGATCACTTGGATTCGGTCACTTTCGCTGTTCTCGGTCGCATTTTTGCTTTCCGCCGGCTCAGCCTTTGCCCAGAGCGCTGGCTGTCCCGAGGTGCATGCTGGTGAGGCGACGCCGGCTGAGGCGGCTTACCGGCAAGGGAAGTACGAGGTCGCAGAGAGTCTTTATCTGCAGGCACTCCTCGGAAAACCCGACGATCTGGAACTGAATTCTGCCCTGGTTCATACCCTGCTGCATGAAAGCAGGATTGCAGACGCCTGGACCCGGGCGAACAAGGGTGCCGGCGATGCTCCACGGTCTGCCAGCGCTCTTACCGCTCTGGCGGAAGTGCAACTGCGCAAGGGGCAACCATGGCTCGCCGCGCAGACACTTGATGCCGCTGCAGCAGCGGACCCTTGCTATGCTCGCGCTCACCTGATCCGTAGCCGCATCTTTCGCATCGACTCCATGTATGCCTCGGAACGTGCCGAGTTGCAAGCCGCTTACCAGATCGATCCCGCCGACCCGGATACCCGTCGATCTTGGCTGCATACCGTCAATCCGGCCAATGACATTGTTCGTATTGAAGATTCCCTTGCTACCATGCCTAATCTGGAGCCTGAAATCCGGCAGAAGGCCACCGCTTCGGCGAACGCCATGATGTCTCTTCTTTCGGAGAATTCGCAGACTTGCCAGAGTACACCGCTAGCCGCACCCGTCACGCTCCCGCTCCTCGCCTCTCACCAGACCGTGAAACAAATCAACAGTTACAAGATCGCGGTGGAATTTCCCAAGGGAAAGGCGAGGCTCACCGTCGATACCGCAGCGTCCGGCCTTTATATCAGCCGGACACTGGCTGACAGCCTTGGTCTTCAGCACGCAGAAGGCGCACCCCCGGGCACGGTCCAGGCCGATACCATTCACCTAGGATCGCTCGAGTTTCGAAACTGTATGGTGGGAGTGAGCGATACCCCCTTTGCCCAGGGAGTAGATGGCTTCATTGGCACGGATGTCTTCGCGCCTTACTTGGTGAGCCTCAACTTTCCGCAAGAGAAACTGGGGCTCGAGCCGCTTCCTCACTACCCAGATGAGCAGAAGAGTTCTCTGCCCGGGGACCGCTACTTGGGGCCGGGTCTCGAGAGCTATACGCCGGTCTACCACAAGAGTCAGTATCTGCTTGTTCCGGTGATGATCGACAAGAAGGACCGCAGGCTTTTCGTTCTTGACACGGGAATTCGCCTCAGCACAATGACGCCGGAGGTCGCGCATTCTGTTTCCGGCACTCGTCTGAATTTCACCAACTCGGTGCCGAGCGTCTCCGGCCCACCCCTGCACATCTACCGCGACAGCTTCGATCTTCAGTTTGCCAACCTCTCGCTGGATCACAAGGACCATATCCTGGAGTTCGATCCGTCGACGGTTGAACAGAGTGCTGGGATGGAGGTGGCCGGGATGCTCGGCTTCGACATCCTGCAGTCACTCGTCATCCACATCGATTATCGAGACGGGTTGGTGCGTTTTGATTCCTCCGTCGCGGGTTTGGCTCCCCCGGTTGTTGCTTCCTCTCAGGCTGCTGGGCCAACTGCTTCGAGCAGCGATGGAAATCCCCCGGCCTGCGATCAGTATTCGAACCAGAACGGCGATCATCCACTCAACTCCTCCATTCTGGGAGGCATGGTCGTCGGGCTGGACTCAAAGCACCTCAAGGTGGGTCAGTCGATCCAGGCTAAAGTTCTTCGCGACTGGATTGCGCCCAGTTGCGCCCTTACTAAGGGAACTGCGCTTTACGGGCACGTGCTGGCGGCCACCGCTTCCAAGAGCCCAGGCGGCTCCGAACTAGCCATCGTCTTTGACCGTGGCGATTGCTCCGGTCGCCCCAAGCAGCAGCTTTCGCTCAGGATCGTCGGGGTGGTTGGAAGCGATACAGCCTATTCGGGAGTCCATAACGCCATGCCCACGGAAGTGCACGGCGGAGCCAGGTCGATCTCCAGTACCGCTGCATCCATGGGGACAGAATCGGACGCCGATATGAATGGCCTTCAATTGATCCATACTGGCGCCGTCGTCGGTGCTCCGCATCTCAAGCTGGTCCCGGAAGGCGGTCCGCAATGTAGTGCAATGCTCACCAGCGAACAACCCAGCGTCCACCTCGGCACCGATTTGAAGTTCGTCCTGACAATGCAGTCTTTGCCGGAGTAGCCGGGATTGCGCGGACGAAAGTCTGGAAGTTGTAGCCTTATCTTCGACCGAGAGAGGCGAGGTAGAGGGATCTCTGTGTCACATGCCCTTTCTTGGAAATATTTTTCGACAGAGGAGTCATGGGCCAGTGGGCCCACCTAAGGTGATGAGAATCGGCTCTGTTCAGCAACTACTCTCCCTGGAAGTACCGCCCTCCCCGTTGTCATCCCGACCGGAGCGCAGCGCAGTGGAGGGACCTGCGGTTCGGCGGCTCTTTCTTGGAAATGTTTTTCGACCGAGGAGTCATGGGCCTGGGGCCCACCTAAGAAGATGAAAATGGCGCGGGCGAATGTTGAGTGGGTGGCCCAGGTCTCGCTTTTGAGACCTGGGTTTCTCCCGCAAATGGATCTTGGC
>Ga0302325_10016691_pt1 | contig 15545 bp, 16 predicted proteins | sample Palsa_T0_2_FD_201948 | JGI IMG/M metagenome (GOLD analysis project Ga0302325, IMG submission 201948) | Peat permafrost microbial communities from Stordalen Mire near Abisko, Sweden - Palsa_T0_2 | ecosystem: Environmental > Terrestrial > Soil > Palsa > Peat permafrost | place: Sweden: Abisko...
GGACATGTCTTCGACATCCGCGTTCTCGCGGCTCCCAGATTCATTTCATCGTCGGAATGACGAAACTCGCATTTTCGCGCACACCGCCCTTGGGCCAGCGGGCCGTGACGGTCTTCACACGCGTGTAGAAGCGCACGCCTTCCGGGCCGTGCTGATTGACGTCGCCGAAAGCCGAACGCTTCCAGCCGCCAAAGGTGTGATAGGCCAGCGGCACGGGGATTGGCACATTGATTCCCACCATGCCGACCTTGACCTTGCTCGCGAATTCGCGGGCCGCGTCGCCGTCGCGGGTGAAGATCGCCACGCCGTTGCCGTATTGATGCTTCGACGGCAGCGAAACGGCCTCGTCGAAATCTTTCGCGCGTGCGATCTGCAGCACGGGGCCGAAAATTTCGTCCTGATAGGTTTTCATGTTCGGCGTGACGCGATCGAACAGCGAGCCGCCCAGATAGAAGCCGTTTTCATAGCCTTGCATCTTGAAGCCGCGCCCATCGACGACGAGATCCGCACCTTCCTTGACGCCAAGATCGATGTAATCGAGCACCTTCTTGCGATGCGCATCGGTCACCATCGGGCCATAATCCGCATCCGGATCGGTGGGCAGCGAGACGCGCAGGCTTTCGACGCGCGGTTTCAGCTTGGAGACAAGCGCATCGGCAAGTTTTTCGGTGACGGGAACGGCGACGGAAATCGCCATGCAGCGTTCGCCGGCCGAACCATAGCCCGCGCCGATCAGTTCGTTCACCACCTGGTCGAGATCGGCATCAGGCATGATGATCGCGTGGTTCTTGGCGCCGCCCATCGCCTGCACGCGCTTTCCATGTGCCGTGCCGTGCGAATAGACATAGTGGGCGATCGCCGAAGAGCCGACGAAACTCACGGCCTGGATATCGGGATCCTCGAGAATTGCGTCGACCGCTTCCTTGTCGCCGTTGACGACGTTCAGGACGCCCGCGGGCGCGCCTGCTTCCATGAACAATTCCGCGAGACGCAGCGGCACGCTCGGATCTTTTTCCGACGGCTTGCAGATGAAGGTATTGCCGCAGGCAATCGCGACGCCGAACATCCACATCGGGATCATCGCGGGGAAATTGAACGGCGTGATGCCGGCCACCACGCCCAGCGGTTGGCGCATCGAATAGATGTCGATGCCGGGACCCGCGCCTTCCGTGTATTCGCCCTTCGACAGATGCGGTATGCCGCAGGCGAATTCGATCACTTCGACTCCGCGCTGGATGTCGCCTTTCGAATCCGCGATCACCTTGCCGTGCTCCGAGGAGAGCATGTGGGCGAGCTCGTCCATGTTCTTCTCGACGAGCGCCTTGAAATTGAACATCACGCGCGCGCGGCGCTGCGGATTGACGGCAGACCATTCCGGAAATGCTTTCGCTGCCGCCTCGACCGCCGCGCGCATCTCGGCGCGGCTCGCGAGCGGCACCTTTGCCTGAACTTCGCCCGTCGCCGGATTGTAGATATCGCCGAAGCGGCCCGAGCTTCCTTTGACCGCCTTGCCGGCGATGAAATGCGTGAATTCTTTCATGGGGTGCCGTCCCTGGACGTCGTGGGGGCCGCAGCGCCCTCGCGGGGGCTGTTTAGCCAAGCGACTTCCATGCGGCAACCGGCAAATTGGCCATGCGCCGGGTTGAACAAACGAAAAGGGCCGCGCCCACGGGGATGGAACGCGACCCTTTTCGCCCGAGGAGCCGGAGTTTAGCGGTTCAGCGCGAGTTGACGACCGTCGCTGATGCGGCTGCCGGCATAGGCATCGCCCTTGGGCTTGAGCCACGCGACCAACTCGTCGCTTGACGAATAAAGCTGAAGGGTCGGACCGACGGCCTTCCAGTGTGAAATCGATGCAAGGCCGTTTTCGCAGTCGCTGGACGGCACGGCCGGGCCTGCGTTGCCGACAGTGTCGGCGGTAAAGGTGAGTGTGCAGGGAGCGTCGTTGGTGCCGATGCTGAGCTTCCACGCGCCCGTGACCGTTCCGTCAGCATGGGCCATCGCGGCCGAAGCAAAGGAGAGGCCGGCCGCCAGGATGAGGGTGCGAAGTTTGGTCATGTGAATATTTCCTTCAATGTTTCGTGTTCAGAACAATAGGAACAGTCCTTCGTTTTGTGAAGTGCGATTTTCGCATAGGCCAAATGTCTTGGAGTCAGAACTTTGTCGTGGCTGTAGAGAAAATTATTGTTTCAATTCAGATAGTTACTGATATATTTTGTTGCCGCCGCCACGCGGCGGGACCGAAAATATCACAAATATTTTTTACCTTGAGGGAGGCCTGCAGACCTGCTGGCCGCGTTCACTACCCGATCCCGACCGCCGTCGGCCCCGGTGTCGCTGTCGATTCGCGGGTCAGCCAAGGTCGCGGGAAGTTTATTTCGGGCCCGCCGAATTGGTGTCGCATTCGCTCAACGTCACCACGCAATACGGTGCTCGGTCGGAGCCGGCGCTTTGACGGCACATTGCGAGTGCCTGGTCGTTTGATGTGTCTTCTGAGTTGGCAACCGCCCAGCCGAATCCCGGCGTGCCGGCTTTTGGATCCAGCGAAATTGCGATGCATCGGTTGTCGAAATGATCGACAATCTTGCACAGGGCGCGCGTCGAATCCGGTGCGTCTTGCTGCACGCGGCATTCCTGCAACGCGCGTTCTTCGGCGCCTTCGCGGGTGCTGTAATCGTAGCCTGTACCCAATGCGACGCCTTGCACCGCCACATCGTCCGGGATTCCCGCCGCAAATGCCGACTTGGCCTCGGAAGACTGCGGCAGGAGGAGTGTGAGCGCCAGTGTGCAACTTGCCACCGCGACCAGTTGCAAATGGCGAAGCCGTCTCAGGCGACCGGGAATCCTGAGGCTCAAAGCCGCCCCCAAAATGAGTTTCTTCAAACGTATGTTAACAGCCCGGGTCGCGTGAACCAATTGACTTGCGATCTCCGCGCTGTGATGCGAAGCCTCGGTCCAGCGGAATAATTACCATATACAAGATAGTTTTAGTATACTATTGTTGTATCCGAATCCTCCGGTTCTCCGCGATCGAAATTCATCGCCGCGGCGGCTCCTTCGGATACGGGCAAGGAGAGTGTCCATGAACGCAACATCGAATCTGCGTATCAAGCCCCAATCGCCGACCTTGGGCGCAAGGATTGAGGGACTCAATCTCGCCGAGCCGCTTTCCGATGACATGGTGGCGACGATCCGGCAGGCGCTACTCGATCATGAAGTGCTCTTTTTCGAAGATCAGGAACTGACGCCCGCGCAACAGCGCAATTTCGCTGCACGATTCGGAAGACTCCACGTGCATCCGATCCGTCCGAGCGTGCCAGGCCTGCCCGAAGTGCTGGTCCTCGACAACGAGCCCGCCAGTGAAACCGACAACGGCAATTGGCGCACCGATGTGACGTTTATCGAAACCCCGCCGATGGGCTCTATCCTCTACGCCAAACAGATTCCGCCGCTTGGCGGCGATACGGTGTGGTCCAGCATGCGGGCGGCCTATAATGGACTGTCCGAGCCGCTCCGCGATTTTCTCGCGACCCTCGAGGCGGAGCACGATTTCACGCGCTCCTTTCCGCCCAATCACGTGACGGCGCACAATGTGGGAGTCGAACGCTACGCCTGGGCGCGGCGCGAGCATCCGCCAGTGGCTCATCCGGTGGTGCGCACGCATCCCGAAACCGGTCGCGACGGCTTGTTCGTCAATTCCGGCTTCACCACGCGAATTCTCGGAATTTCGCCTGCCGAAAGCGACAAGCTTCTCGAGTTGCTGAACGAACACATCCAGCGGCCCGAATATATCGTGCGCTGGAACTGGAAGCCGAACAGCCTCGCCTTCTGGGACAATCGCGTGACGCAGCACTATACGTTGAACGACTACCTGCCCCATCGCCGTGTCATGCATCGCGCGACGATCCTGGGGGACAGGCCTTTCAACCGTTCGCGCCGACCGCGGAATCTCGCAGCCGAGTGATACGAGTTGCCGTCAGTGCAGGGGCGGTCCGTGCATGTAGCTTTCAACCAGGCTGCCGGTGACCAACCGCCAACCGTCCACCAGCACGAAAAAAATCAGCTTGAACGGCAGTGAGATCACCGTCGGCGGCAGCATCATCATGCCCATCGACATCAGGATCGACGCGACTGCCATGTCGATGATCAGGAACGGCACGAAAATCAGAAATCCGATTTCGAATGCCCGCTTGAGTTCCGACAGCATGAACGCCGGAGCCAGGGTCGCGATCGCCACCTGATCGGCCGAAGCGGGCGGCTTCTCGTGCGCGAGATCGAGAAACAGCTTCAGATCCGCATCGCGCACATGCGCCAGCATGAATTTTTTGAGCGGCGCGCTTGCCTTGTCGAGCGCAACCTCTGTGGTGATCTGCTGGGCGATGAGCGGCTGGATGCCTTGCGTATAGGCATCCTTCAAGGTCGGCGTCATGACGAAGAGGGTCAGGAACATCGCAAGGCTGACGATGACGGCGTTGGGCGGGCTCGTCTGCATGCCCATCGCCGTGCGCAGTAGCGAGAGCACCACCACGATCCTGGTGAAGCAGGTCATCATGATCAGGATCGAGGGTGCGAGGCTCAGGATCGTGATCAATGCCACGATCTGCATCATGCGGTCGGTAAACATTCCGCCGCCGGACAGATCGATCGACAGCGAATTGGAGCCTGCAGCAGCGCTCGCGGGGCCCGCAGCCATCGCCACATCCGGTATCAGCAGCAGCGTCGAAAAAAGCGCAAGGACGATCGCGATTTTCTTCACGCGGAAATCTCCGCGGAGTGTTGTGGCAGAACCGAAAGACCATGTTCGGAGATGTCCGTATCGCGCAAATTCGCCGCCGCGAGCGGTGCGGAAATTCCCGTTTCGACCACGCTGGCACCTTGCGGCCCCATCAGGACGAGATGCTCGACTCCATCGCGGCGCAGCAGAAAAAGCTTGTGGCGCGGACCGACCATAAGCGTCTCGACAAGCGCAAGCCTGCGCGTCGCTGCACCCTTCACGATGCCCGGGAGTCCGAAGCGGCGCGTGCCCAAAGCGGCGGCCCCGAGTAGCCCCAGCACCAGCAGGAGCGCGCCCAGATAGCGTCCGAAATCGATGATATCCATGAAGGGGTCGCCGAGAAATCCGAGACGCACTCTGACGTCGTCAACCTTAATCGCCGGTTAAATCGCGGCAGCTTCTGCCCGGCAAAAAGGTTCGTTTGCGTTAAGCAGCGATTAAAACTTGGCGCGCAATATCGCGTCCGGTTAGGGCTAATTTTCCGTATACGGATGTGAATCCATGAATCTCCCTTCGATCCCTTTGCTCGATGTTCTGCGCGCGCGCATGTCGTGGCTCAACGAACGTCAAGGCGTTCTCGCGCAAAACGTCGCCAATGCCGATACGCCCGGCTATGTCGCGCAAGACATCAAGCCGCTCGACTTCGCCAAGGTGCTTGAGAATGCGACGTCGCCGACGCCTCTTTCGCCCGGCCTCGCAACCACCGATCCGCGCCATATTGCACTCCCCGGCACGCAGGTGCCGGGCGGATTGAATCCGGACGATCTCGAAGACAGCTCGACCAAAAACGAGGCCGTTTCGTCGGAAGAGGAAATGATCAAGGTCGCGGACACCCAGGCGCAATACCAGGCCGCGGCAAATCTTTATTCGAAGGCGGTCGACATGATGCGCACCGCCATCGGCACGCCATAGGAGCAGCGTACATGGATCTTGCAACATCGATGATGGTGGCCGCCTCGGGCATGCGCGCGCAATCGACGCGCATGCGCACCATCGCGGAAAATATCGCCAACGCGAATTCGACCTCGCCGACGCCGGGCGGCGATCCCTATCGCCGCAAAATCGCGACCATGACCAGCGAATTCGACAACGAGCTGAATGCCACAATGGTGCATGCCGGCAAACCCGTTCAGGACATGTCGGAGTTCCACCTGCAATACGATCCGGGCAATCCGAACGCCGACAAGCAGGGTTACATCAAACTCCCGAACGTGAATTCGCTGGTCGAGATCATGGATATGCGCGAAGCGCAGAAATCCTACGAGGCCAACCTCAATGTGCTCGACGCGTCGAAGACGATGATGTCGCGCACTGTCGATCTCCTGCGCCAATAGGATTCTAGAGCATGACCATCGCACCCGCCGCCGCAGCCGCCGCCTATCAGGCGCTTGCCAATATCGGAACCTCGGCGCCCGCGGCCGCGACCGGCGCTGCCGCGCCTGCCTCGAGCTTTTCCGATTTCCTGTCGGGCGCCATGAACAACGCCGTCGGCACGATGAAAGCCGGCGAACAGATCGCGACACAGCAGGTCGCCGGGCAGGCCGACATCGTCGATGTGGTCAATGCCGTCAATTCGGCCGAACTCACGCTCGATACGGTGGTTGCCGTGCGCGACAAGGTGATCGCCGCGTACCAGAACATCATGCAGATGCCGATCTGACGGCCGGGGGAAACATTCATGACGCCTGCCGATTCTATCGATTTCGCACGCGAAGCGATCTGGGTACTCCTGGAAATCGCAGCGCCCGCCATGATCGCGGGTCTCGTGGTGGGCCTTGCCATCGGACTCCTGCAGGCGCTCACCCAGATTCAGGAAATGACGCTCGTTTTCGTGCCCAAAATCATCGTGATCTTCCTGGTTCTGCTTATCTCGTTGCCCTTCGCGGGCGCCGCGATGTATGGGCTGATGACGGATATCGCCGGCCGTATCTCGGCCTATTAGCGCGATGACGGTCCATCTCGCCAATCTGTCGGGCGTCGTTCTGGTCTATGCACTCGTCTTTGCGCGCACCGGCGCGATGATCATGCTGCTGCCTTCCATCGGCGACGCGGGAATTCCCTCGCGCGTGCGCCTCGCGCTGGCGCTTGCCGTCGCCTTTGCCATGACGCCGGTCGTTGCCCACGCTTATCCGCAAGAGATGCCGCAATCGGCGATGGCGTTCGGCCTGATGCTCACGCAGGAGGTGACGGCAGGCGTTCTCGTGGGGCTCATGTCCCGCATCATCATGAGTGCACTTTCGGTCGCCGGCTCGGTCATTGCCATGCAGACGGGGCTATCCTATGCGCAATCGATCGATCCCTCGATGGGCGAGCAGGCGGCGATCGTGGGAAATTTTCTTTCGATGCTGGGCGCGGTTCTTATCTTTGCTACCGATCTGCATCATCTGGCCATCGGCGCGATCCAGGGCAGCTACACCCTGATACCGCCGGGTGCGTCGTTACCGACCGGGGACATGGCCGAGATGGCGCTGCGGCTTGTCAGCGGCGCGTTCGGATTGGGTCTCCAGCTGGCCGCGCCGTTCGTCGTGTTTGCATTTGCGGTCAATGCCGCGACCGGGATTCTCGCGCGCATGATGCCGCAATTGCAGGTCTTCTTCGTCGCCATGCCGATCAACGTTCTCGCGGGTTTCATGCTGATGATGCTCCTGATCGGCTCGATGATGACGGTGTTCCTCAATTTCTACGCCACGCAGATGGCGAATTTCGGCTGATCCATGGCCGAGGACAAATCGCAACAAACAGAACAGCCTACTCAAAGGCGGCTCGACCAGGCCGCCGACAAAGGCGACGTCGTCAAAAGCCAGGAAGTCACGACCTTCGTCGTGCTTTTGGGCGGCACGCTGTCGATTGCGATCTTCGGAAAGTCGACCGCGGAAAGCTTCACGCGCATGTTCCGCGTCTTCCTCGAACAGCCCGATCGGATGCCGGTGGATTCGAACGGCGTGATGATGTTGTTCGGCGCCACCGTCCTGCATGTGGGTCTGCTCCTGACGCCGGTCTTCGCGGTTCTTGTCGGCATGGCGCTCGCGGGCCATCTGCTTCAGACCGGATTTGTATTTTCCTCCGAACGCCTCAAGCCCAATCTGTCCAAGCTGTCTCCCTTGAGCGGCCTGAAACGTATCTTCGGACTGGAGGGCGCGAGCAACCTTGTGAAGGGCATTCTCAAGATCGCCATCGTGGGAACGGCGGTGTGGACCGCTCTGTGGCCCATGCGCGGTCAGCTGGCTTCGTTGCTGGACGAATCGACCGCCGACATGGCGGGAGACATGGTGCATCTGATCATTCGCATCATGATCGCGGCGCTGACCGTGCTCGCCGTGATCGCTGTGCTCGACTATAGCCTCCAGCGCTATCGCTTCATGCAGCGGAACCGCATGAGCAAGCAGGAAGTGAAAGACGAAATGAAGCAGACCGACGGCGATCCGGCGGTCAAGGCGAGAATCCGCAAAGTGCGGATCGAACGCTCGCGGCGCCGCATGATGGCCGCGGTTCCCGAGGCGACCGTCGTGATCACCAACCCGACTCACTATGCCGTCGCGCTCAAATACGAATCGGGCAAAATGGCCGCACCTGTCTGCGTGGCGAAGGGCATGGACGCGCTCGCGCTGCGCATCCGGGCGGTTGCAGAAGAGGCCGAGGTCCCGATCGTCGAAAACCCGCCACTGGCGCGGGCGCTCTATGCCTCGGTCGAGCTCGACGAGGCCGTCCCGCCGGAGCATTACAAAGCGGTCGCCCAGGTTATCGGCTATGTCATGCGCCTTACGGGAGCGCTGCGGCACTGATACTGTGCCGACTCGCTTCAGGAACAAGCCGTGAGTGCCGTTCGCAGTCTATCCCCGGGAACTTATGGATTGCCTGCCGGCGCCTGGCGCTGGGCAGCTCTCGGCTTCGTTTTTCTGGCGCTGATGGCGGCCGGACTGGCGGTGGCGGCACCTGAAGCGTCCCGCTGGCTGGGGCTGGTCCTGGTGGGCGGAATCGGCGCGGTCGCGTCCTTGTTCTTCTATGCGGTCTGGCCGCGCGAGCGGGGCGGCTCGCTGGAGGCTCGAAGGGTCGCGGAAGCGGCCGGGCGCGCCAATGTCGCCTGGGCGGTGACGGGCGCGGACGGCGCAGTTCTCGATTGCAACGACGCCTATCGCAGGATGGCGGGCGCGAAAGAGAACGAGCCGGCCCCTCCGCCCGAATTGGCTCTTGGCGGTGAAGCGTCCTCGGCAACGCTCTACCGACTGACCAGAAGTGCGACCGCCGGCGATGCACGCGAAGAGGTCGTGACGGCGGCGGGCGGCGACATCGCGGCCGCGGTGCACCCGCTACGCGACGGACAGACGGCATGGTGGTTCACGCCTCGGCTTTCACAGGTAGCAGAAACACCTGTCGCGGTAGCGCCGGCTCCATCCGCAACCGTCATCGCGGCGCCGGTGTCCTTTTTCAAGGATGCGCCCGTCGGTGTTGCACTGGCGGACGCCGATGGGCGGCTGCTCGAAGCCAACGCATCTTTCGCAGAATTCTTCGGGCTGACCGGTCCGCTTGCCGGCAAAGCCCTGGGCGATGTGCTCGAGGTGGCCGATCGTGCCGGCGTCGGCGAAGTGATCGCGCGCGCGGCCGCGGGCGGAAGCGAAACCGCCCCCATCGAATTGCGTCCGGCCGGGCAGGCCGATCGGATGGCGGAGCTGTATGCGCGCCCCGCCAATGGCGGCGAACCGAATCGCACGACCCTCTATCTGGTCGATGTCTCCGAGCAGAAGGCGCTCGAAACCAAATTCGCGCAGTCGCAGAAGATGCAGGCCGTGGGCCAGCTTGCGGGCGGCGTGGCGCATGATTTCAACAATCTCCTGACGGTCATCATCGGCAACAGCGAATTCCTGCTGATGCGCCACCAGGCGGCCGATCCGTCATTCAAGGAAATCAACGAGATCCACCAGAACGCATTGCGCGCCGCGACTCTGGTGGGCCAGCTGCTCGCGTTCTCGCGTAAACAGACGCTGCAGCCGCGCGTTTTAATTCTCCGCGATGTCGTGGGCGAGCTTGCGCTGATGCTGCGCCGGTTGCTGCGCGAAGGCGTCGAGCTCAAGCTCGAGCACGGGGCCGATCTGTGGCCCGTGCATGCGGACGAAACGCAGATCTCCAACGCGATCATCAATCTCGTCGTCAATGCGCGCGACGCGATGCCCAAGGGCGGCGAAGTGACGATTGCCACGGCGAACGAAACCGTGACGGAGGCTTCTGCACTCGGCACCGCGATCATGCCGGCGGGCGATTATGTGCGCATCGAAGTGCGCGATACCGGCGTCGGCATTCGCAAGGAGCATGTCGGCAAGATCTTCGATCCGTTCTTCACGACGAAGCCCGTCGGCCAGGGGACGGGGCTCGGGCTCGCAACCGTCTACGGCATCGTCAAGCAGACCGGCGGTTTCATCACGGTGGACAGCGAGGAAGGCAAAGGCACGACCTTCCGTATTTTTCTGCCACGCTATCGCGGCGAGCCGGTGGCCCAGCAAGTCGATGCCGAGCGCATAAGCCCGCGCGACATCACGGGCCAGGACACGATCCTGCTGGTGGAAGACGAGGAAGCCGTGCGCAGCTTCGCCGCGCGCGCGCTCAAGCTGCGCGGCTATCACGTGATGGAAGCGGCAGGCGGCGAAGAGGCGCTCGAAATAGTCAACACGTTTCAGGGTAAGATCGATCTCCTGATCACCGATGTGGTGATGCCCAGCATGGACGGCCCCACGCTGGTGCGCGCCGTGAAACGCCTGCGTCCCGACATGGCCGTGATCTTCATGTCCGGTTACGCGGAAGAAGCGTTCCGCCGCCACGACGAGAAGGCGGAGGATCTGCATTTCCTGCCCAAACCTTTCGGCCTCAAGCAACTGGCCGCCAAGGTGAAAGACGTCCTCTCCGGCAGCCCCGCGCCGCGGCGCGCAGGGGACAGGTGAAGCTCATTGAACTTGATGCGCGTGATTGGCGCACTGTTCTGGATTTTTACGAAGCGTTGTTGGCGGCGCTCGGCGCGCCCCGGTGGCACGGGCGAAATGTCAACGCGCTGATCGATTCGATGATTTATGGCGGCATCAATGAAGTCGATCCGCCTTACAAGATCCTGATCTCTGAAACCGCCAAGCTCCCGATCGATGTCAATGGCGAGATTGCATTTGCAATTCTTGCTGTCGGAGAAGCTCAGGGAACAGATATCGTGGTCGAGTTCCAAACCATTCCGTGAAAGCCAAGTCTAAGGATTGATCCATGAGCACTCAAACCGCCGCCTGCTCCTGCGGGCAATTGCGCGTGACATGCGAAGGCGCGCCGTTGCGCGTCTCGCTGTGCCATTGCCTGGAATGTCAGAAGCGCACCGGCAGCCTGTTCGGTGTGGCCGCGCGATTTCTGCAAGAGCGCGTGACGATCGAAGGCCGATCCACGACATACCGGCGCGGCACCGACGACGGCAATTGGGTCGATTTCCATTTCTGCCCGGCTTGCGGGTCGACCGTTTTTTGGGAACTGGAAGTGCAGCCCGGCGTGATCGCGGTCGCCGTCGGCACCTTCGCCGATCCCGATTTCCCGATGCCGGCGCGTTCGGTCTACCAAAACCGCCGCCACCGCTGGCTCGAATTGCCGGAGAAGATCGAGCGGACCTGACGTAGAAATGCGCCCCTCGAAGTACGGGTCGACGCCGCCGACGGTCCGGCGATTCCAAACCCGTCGGCCCGAGTCGGGTGCTCCCTTGGAACTTCTCGGGCCGCGACAAAGTTCCGGTTGAACAATTCTGGAACAAACACAATATAACTTTTACTTTTCAATGAGTTATGAACCATCTTGCAAACAAGAACAAAGCATGTACATTGGCCGCTCGGAGCCCCTTGGGATTTGGGGGGCGCTATGAAATAAGGAGATGAGCGGTCATGGCACAGGCGATTCTACAAGTGGTTCAGCGGGAAGAAGGAGCCGATCGGAAGCGGGCGTTGGATGCAGCCCTTTCCCAGATCGACCGCGCATTCGGCAAGGGCTCCGTGATGAAGCTCGGCCAGCGCGAGGTGGTCGAGGCCGACACGGTGTCGACCGGCTCGCTGGGCCTCGATATCGCGCTCGGCATCGGCGGGCTGCCCCGCGGTCGCGTGGTCGAAATCTATGGGCCGGAATCCTCCGGCAAGACGACGCTTGCGCTGCATGCCGTCGCCGAAGCGCAGAAGAAAGGCGGCATCGTCGCCTATATCGATGCTGAACATGCGCTCGATCCGATCTATGCGCGCAAGCTCGGCGTCGACATCGACGAAATGCTGATTTCGCAGCCGGACACAGGCGAACAGGCCCTCGAGATTACCGACACGCTGGTGCGCTCGGGGGGAGTCGACATCGTGGTGATCGATTCGGTGGCGGCCCTGACCCCCAAGGCCGAACTTGAAGGCGAAATGGGCGATCAGCTTCCGGGCCTGCAGGCCCGCCTGATGAGCCAGGCGCTGCGCAAGCTCACGGGCTCGATCTCCAAATCGAATACGCTGGTGATCTTCATCAACCAGATTCGCATGAAGATCGGCGTCATGTTCGGCAGCCCGGAAACGACCAGCGGCGGCAATGCGCTGAAGTTCTATGCCTCCGTCCGGCTAGACATTCGCCGCATCGGCTCGATCAAGGATCGCGAAGAAGTGGTGGGCAACCAGACGCGCGTGAAAGTGGTCAAGAACAAGGTGGCACCCCCCTTCAAGCAGGTCGAGTTCGACATCATGTACGGCTCCGGCATCTCCAAGACCGGCGAGCTGATCGATCTGGGTTCCAAGGCCGGCATCATCGAGAAGTCCGGCTCCTGGTATTCGTTCGACGGCAACCGCATCGGCCAGGGCCGCGAGAACGCCAAGAATTTCCTTGAGACGAACAAGGATGTGGCGGTCCGGGTCGAAGCCCAGATCCGTCAGAACGCAGGGCTGATCGGCCAGGCGCTCACGCATGCGTCGCCGGACGAAGTGGACGCGGCCGCGGAAGATTGACGTCGTTCCTGTTGGCATGGGAACGGCTCCTGAAGGGGCGTCGCTTGCGGCGCCCCTTCTCCTTTTTGGGTGCTCCGCACCCGGGGCGCTTATTTGGGATGCACTTCGGGTGCGTTCTACCGGCTTCTCGTTCTGGACAGCAAATCCGCCCCAAGGCTACAAGCGCGTATGAAAAACCTGAACGACATCCGCGCGACCTTTCTCGACTTCTTCAAGGCCCGGGGCCATGAAGTCGTGGCCTCTTCGCCGCTCGTGCCCCGCAACGATCCCTCGTTGCTCTTCACCAATGCGGGGATGGTGCAGTTCAAGAACGTCTTCACCGGCCAGGAAAAGCGGCCCTATGTGCGCGCAACGTCGGCACAGCGATGCGTGCGCGCGGGCGGCAAGCACAACGATCTCGACAATGTGGGCTATACGGCACGCCATCTGACCCTGTTCGAGATGCTGGGCAATTTCTCGTTCGGCGATTATTTCAAGGCGGACGCAATTCAATTCGCCTGGGAATTGCTGACGAAGGGTTTCGGCCTGCCCAGGGAACGCTTGTGGGCAACCGTCTATGTCGACGACGACGAAGCGTTCGATCTCTGGAAGAAGATTGCAGGTCTCCCCGAATCGAAAATCATCCGTATCCCCACCTCGGCAAATTTCTGGTCGATGGGCGATACCGGCCCGTGCGGGCCGTGCTCCGAAATCTTCTTCGATCATGGCGACAAGGTTCCGGGCGGACCGCCGGGTTCACCGGACGAAGACGGCGACCGTTACGTCGAATTCTGGAATCTCGTGTTCATGCAATTCGATCAGGCGGCTGGCGGCGGGCGCACGCCATTGCCAAAGCCCTCGATCGATACCGGCATGGGGCTCGAACGCATCAGCACGATTCTGCAGGGCGTTCAAAGCGTTTTCGAAACCGATCTGTTCCGCCATCTGATCGCGGCGTCTGCGGATGCAAGCGGTGTGTCGGTCGACGGCGATCAGGCCGCCAGTCATCGCATCATCGCCGATCATCTGCGCGCCTCGTCGTTTCTGATCACGGACGGCGTGATGCCGTCCAACGAAGGCCGCGGCTATGTGTTGCGCCGGATTATGCGCCGCGCGATGCGCCATGCGCATCTGCTCGGCACGAAAGACCCGCTGATGTATCGGCTCGTGCCCGCGCTCGTGGCCGAAATGGGCGCGGCCTATCCGGAACTTAAACGTGCCGAGGCGCTTGTCAGCGAGACCCTCAAGCTCGAAGAGGTTCGCTTCCGCGATACGCTCGCGCGTGGGCTCAAGCTGCTCGATGAAGCGACCGCGAATTTGCGCAAAGGCGACCGGCTCGCGGGCGATGTCGCATTCAAGCTCTACGACACCTTCGGTTTTCCGCTCGATCTGACGGAAGACGCGTTGCGCGCGCGCGGCATTGCGGTCGATACCGACGGTTTCAACACCGCCATGGCGCATCAGCGTGCGGAAGCGCGCCGCGCCTGGGCGGGGTCCGGCGAAGCGACAACGGACACGCTGTGGTTTTCAATCCGCGAAGAATTGGGCGCCACGGAATTTCTCGGCTACGACACCGAAGAAGCCGAAGGCACGACCTTGGCCATCGTGAAAGACGGAGTGCGGGTCGATTCCGCGAAGGCCGGCGAGACGGTCCGTATCCTCACCAACCAGACTCCTTTCTACGCGGAATCGGGCGGCCAGGCAGGCGACCAGGGCACGATGTCCGCAAAGAGCGCCGAAGGCAACGTGATCGACACCGAAAAGAAACTCGGCACGCTGCATGTGCATGTTGTCGAGATCGCGCGCGGCAGTTTTGCGGTGGGTGACGCGGTCGAATTGAAAGTGGACGGCGAGCGCAGGCGGGCGACGCGCGCCAACCATTCCGCCACGCATCTGCTGCACGGCGCGCTCAAGCGCGTGCTCGGTCCGCATGTCTCGCAGAAAGGCTCGCTTGTCGCACCTGATCGCCTGCGCTTCGATTTCAGCCATCCCAAGGCGGTCACGCCGGAAGAACTCGAGCGCATCGAGACGCAGGTCAATGCCATCGTGCGGCAGAACTCCGACGTCTCCACGCGACTGATGCCGACGGACCAGGCAATCGAAGCGGGTGCGGAAGCGTTATTCGGCGAGAAATACGGCGATGAAGTGCGCGTCCTCACCATGGGCGACGATCCCGCGGCCGCCAGGCCGTTCTCCGTCGAGTTGTGCGGTGGCACCCATGTGCGCCGCCTGGGCGACATCGGGCTCTTCACGATTCTATCCGAAAGTGCCGTCGCATCCGGCGTGCGCCGCATCGATGCGCTGACCAGCGAAGGCGCACGCCGCCATCTTGCGCAACAGGCCGACCTCGCGCGCGAAGCGGCGAATGTGCTGAAGACGAGTCCCGCGGAGTTGCCCCAGCGCGTGGCACAGCTGGCCGACGAACGGCGCAGGCTCGAGCGCGAGTTGATCGATGCGCGCCGCGCCCTGGCGCTGGCCGGGCCTGCACGCAGCGACGAAGGCGACGCGTCACGCGAAGTCGGCGGAAAAAAAATCGTGTTCCGTGTGGTTGAAGGCGTCGCCGCAAAGGACCTCAAGAGCCTCGCAGACGACGCGAAGAGCAAAATCGGGTCCGGCGTGGTCGCGTTCGTGGCCGTCGCTGACGGCAAAGCCTCGCTCGTCGTCGGCGTCACCGACGATCTGAAGGATCACATCAATGCCGTCGATCTCGTGCGCATTGGCGCCGAAGCGTTGGGCGGCAAAGGCGGAGGCGGCCGTCCCGATCTAGCGCAAGCGGGCGGCCCCGACGGCTCCAAAGCCGCCGAAGCGCTCAAGGCGAT
>Ga0302325_10016694_pt1 | contig 15544 bp, 13 predicted proteins | sample Palsa_T0_2_FD_201948 | JGI IMG/M metagenome (GOLD analysis project Ga0302325, IMG submission 201948) | Peat permafrost microbial communities from Stordalen Mire near Abisko, Sweden - Palsa_T0_2 | ecosystem: Environmental > Terrestrial > Soil > Palsa > Peat permafrost | place: Sweden: Abisko...
CGCCAAGCTCAACGCCTCCGAGATCGACAGCGTGATCCTCGTGGGCGGGATGACGCGGATGCCCGCCGTGCAACGAACGGTCAAGCAGTTCTTCGGCAAAGACCCCCACAAGGGCGTCAACCCGGATGAGGTGGTAGCGGCCGGCGCGGCGCTCCAAGCGGCGGCGCTGGGCGACGACAAGGTCGAGGTCCTGCTCCTGGACGTGACCCCCCTGTCGATGGGCGTGGAGACGGGCGGCGGCGTGTTCACCGTCTTGATTCCGCGCAACACGACGATCCCCACCGAGCGAGGCGAAACCTTCACGACGAGCGTCGACAACCAGTCGTTCGTGCCCGTTCACATCCTGCAGGGCGAGCGCAAGATGGCGGCCGACAACCGGAGCCTGGCGCGGTTCGAGCTGAGCGGGATCCCGCCGGCGCCGCGTGGCGTGCCGAAGATCCAGGTTACGTTCCGTATCGACGCCGACGGCATCGTCAGCGTCGAGGCCAGGGATCTGGGCACGGGCAAGGCCACGAATGTCAAGGTCAAGGCGACGAGCGGGCTGTCACAGCAGGAGATCGACAACCTCGTCACCGACGCGGATCGCTTCAAGTACACCGACGAGCTACGCCGCGCGCTCGCCGAAGTGCGCAATCAGGCCGAGACGCTGCTCTACACGACCGACGCGGCGCTCGAAGGGTACGCGGATCTCGTCGAAACCAAGACGCTCGACGAGACGCGCGCCCTCGCCACGTCGCTGCGCGGGCTGCTCGCGGGGCAAAGCGATCTGAATCAGATCCGCGACGCCTACCAGAAGCTCGAGGCGATGACGTTCTCGATCGCCGAAAAGCTATACGGCGGACAGCAAGAAACCCCGAGCTGACCGCCCGGGCTCGCCGGGCTACTGGATCAGGTCTTTGAGGGCCTTGAGCGCCGTGGCGCGGACCTTCTTCTGCGCAGGCTTGCCCTTGATGGTGATCGGCTGCTTGGTGAAGGGGTTGACGCCCGGGCGGTCTTTGGTGGCCGGCTTCTTGATCGCGCGAAGCTTGAGGAGGCCCGGGACCACGAACTCGCCGTTCGGCTTCCGGAGCTCCTTCTTGATCAGCTCAGTGAGGCCGTCGAACACGCGGCCGACGCTCTTCTTGTCGAGCTCCGTGAACTCCGCGAGCTCGGCAACGACCTGAGCCTTCGTCAAACGCTTTGCAGACATTTCGGCATCCTCCACGACGAATCGCTCGCTTGAGTAGCACTCCGTTTTCGCGTCCTGCAAGCGGAAAGCAGCCTATTTCGTGATTTCTTTGCCTCTCGCGCGCGCAGAAGGACGCGATGCGTACGCGCAGAGACGGGCGGTTTCACGCCGCATTTTGCGGTCTTTTGCGGGGGTGTCGTGGTCCCACCCGACGAGGTGAAGGAGCCCGTGGGCGAGGAGCATCGTGAGCTCGGAGGTGAGATCGACGTTGCGTGATCGCGCCTGGCGCAGGGCCGTCGGGACACTGACGATGACGTCGCCAAGCAGCGCGCCCGCGCCGTCCGCAAACGCACCCTCCAGCTGCGAGAAGGCCAGGACGTCGGTGGGCTTGTCCTGGTCGCGATATGCGCGATTGAGCTCCTGGATGCGGTCGTCGCCGGTCAGGACGATCGAGAGCTCGCGACGCTGAAGGCTCAGGGCCTCGAGCATCGCCCGCGCGCGCCGCAGAACGACGGCGCGCGGCACGGCACCACGCGCCGGGGGCTCGACGGTGAGCCGAACGGTCATGGCGCCATCGTACCCTCGCCCGGTGTAGAGGCGCCCCGTAGACCGGCGGACGCCGCGCGGTATGCTGCGCTCCGATGCCCGCCGACCCTCCGAGCCAGCGACTGCTGCGCCTCCTCCGCCGCACCTCGAAGAACAGTCGCGCGGCGGTCACGCGGTCGCCCATCGACGACGGCGCGCTCTGGAGCGCCCACGAGCGCGCCCTGGTCCGCGCGCGCGACGCGGGATCGGCCGCGCAGCGCATCGGGGGCACGGCCGGTCGATACCGCGTCACCGTCGACACGCTGGCCGATCGGGTCCACACGGCGGCGTTGCGCTCGTCGGAGCTGCAGGCCGCGTTCGCGCGCATCGTCGACGCCTTCGATCGTCTGGGCCTGGTTGCCTTGAACGCGGGCCTCGAAGGCGCGCGCCTCGGCGAGGCCGAGGGGCGACAGCTCGCGCTCGTGAGCGACGAGGTCCGGGCGCAGTCGCTCCGGGGCGCCGACGTGGCGCGCGAGCTCGTCACGGGCGTGGGCAGCCTGGCGACGGAGCTGACGCAGATTGAGGCGAGCCTCGGGCAAGCGCAGGTCGTCATCGCCGAGCTGACGCAGGACGCCGCGCGCGCGGCGGGCGCGGCGAGCGACTCGGAGTCGGCGCTGCTCGACATGGGCGAGCGGGTCAAGAAGACAACCGGGTCCGATCCAGAGGCCGTGCGAGCGCTGGCCGACGCGAGCGAGCGGGCGCGCGCGCTCATGACGGCGCTCGCGTCGCTGAGCGGCAAGGTCCCGCGGGCCCTGCTGGTGACGGCGCTGCGGCCGGTGCTCGACCCGGTGGTGCGCCTGCTCATCGACGACGACGAACCGACCGAAGGCGGCGAGCCGACGGAGCGCGGCTGACGCCATGACCGGCGTCGACCCCGAGCTCCGGCGCCTACTGGTCCAGGAGCTCGAGCGCTACCTCCCCGCCCTCGAGGGGTCGACGGTCGACTCGGTGGAAGTGCAGCGCGCGGTGCACGCGTTGAAGGGGAGCGCGGGGCTCGCCGGGCACCGCGAGCTCGCGGATGCCCTGGAGCGCACGCATCGCCGCATGCGCGAAGGCGAAGAGGCAGCCTTGAAGGACGCTGCGTCGCTCGTCCGGACGGCGATCGCGCGCCTGTCCGCGGGCGAGAGCGCGATGACCGATCGCTGGCCCGTACCGCCCGACGACCTCGCGCGCCTCCCGGTCGACGCTCTAGTGGCGGCGCAGTACGCGGCCGAAGTCGCCGACCGGCTCGCGCGCATCGACGACGCGCTGGTGCCCGGGTGCGACCCGGTCGACGCCGTTCGCGCAATCTACCGGCACGTGCACACGATGAAGGGCGCTGGGAGCGCCGTCGGCGACGAGCCGATGACGTGGTTCTGCCACGGCCTCGAAGAGGTGCTGCGCGGCGCCGACTCGACCGACGGTGCGCTCGCCGCTCTGCAAGAAGTGGCCAAGTGGCGCGGCGTGCTCGGGGCTCTGCTCGAGGACCCGGGCGCGACGCTCGCGACACTCCGCGCCGAGCGGCGGACCGGGAGCGACTCGCGACCGCCGGTCTCGGGGCCGCCCAAGAGCGTGGGATCCGAGCCCCCGCGCAGCACCGGCTTCGACGAGGCCACGGCGACCATCCGCGTCGCCGCCGCCGACGTCGACCGCCTGCTCGAAGGTCTGGACGTCATCGACCGTGCGCGCGAGCGGATCGCGGCCAGGGCCGGGCGAGGCGGAGCGGCCGTCGTGACGCTTCGCCGCTTGCGCGGGTCTCTCGTCGAAGCGATGCGGCTCATCGGCCCTCCCCGGCCCTGGGGCGCCCCCGCGGCGGCGCTGCACCGCATCGAGCACGTGGCCAGCGCGCTCGGCGCGTTCGGCGAAGAGATCGACGCGGCGTCCAGCCGGCTGGGCGCCATGGACCATGTGCTCCGCGAACAGGTGGCCGACGCGAAGAAACAGCTCTCGGCGATGCGTCAGACGACCGTCGGCCGCATGTTCGGACGGCTCACCACGGCGATCGAGTCCGAAGCACGCCGGCGCGGCTGCGCGGTCATCGTGCGTACGCGCGGCGCCGAAGAGACGATCGACCGCCGGATTGCCGAACAGCTGGTCGAGCCGTGCCTGCAGCTCGTGCGCAATGCCGTGGCGCACGGTATCGAGGCACCCGGCGTCCGCGCGTCGCTCGGCAAGCCCGCGAGCGGCACGATCGCCCTCGGCGCGCGCAAGATGGGCAGCCGCCTGAGCATTACGATCGAAGACGACGGGGCTGGCGTCGACGTCGCGCAGGTGCGGGCAAGGGCGCTGGCCGAAGGGCTCGTCGCATCCGCCATCGCCGAGGCCGCGGACGACGACACTCTTCTCTCGCTCCTGTTTCTGCCGGGCTTCTCCACCCGCGAGACGAGCGATCTGCTCGCCGGCCGCGGTATCGGCCTCGAGATCGCCCGCGCCGGGATCCAGCGTCTGCGGGGCGCGGTGCGGCTCTCCAGCCGCGCGGGCAAGGGCTTTCGCGCCCGCATCGACATCCCGATCGGCAGCGGCCTGGTGACGGTGCTCTGGGTGACCGCCGGCAAGAACGAGTTCGCGCTCCCCGCGGCCACCGCCCGACGCGTGAGGATGCGAAACGACTCCGAGGTGGTGATCGCGCCGCACTTGCTCGAGTGCGTCGGCGGCGCGCGCGAAGGGGCTGCGCGCTACATCATCGATCTCGAGCTCGAATCGGACGAAGCGCGCGAGGCCCCCGCTGCCGTCGGCGTCGACGCCGTGGGCCACACCGAGGAGCTCCTCGTGAGGCCCTTGGGCGCGCTCGTCGCGAGCCTGGGCCCCTTTGCCGGCGCCATCGTCCGCGGCGACGGTTCCTTGCGTTTCGCCATCGACCCCTGGGCCGTGGCCCCCCGCGCACGGGCCCTGTCCGCCGCGGCGTCGATCCCCTCGCCTGCGCCCAGCCGGGTGTGAGGGCCACGCGCTATGATCGCTCCAGCGCGGATGCCCGTTCGGATCGAGCGAATGAACGCGGACGACGTGGCTGCGGTAGCCGCGATCGAAGGGCCGACGCGGCTGACGGAGGAGCAGCTACGGGGAGAGCTCGAGAGGCCGTGGGCGCGGCTCTGGGTGGCGAGCGAGGCAGGGTACGGAGTGGTCGCGTTCGCGGTCGCTTGGCACGTGACCGACGAGATCCACCTGCTCAACGTGGCTACGCGGGCAGACCGGCAGCGCCGTGGGATCGCGCGCGGGTTGCTGGGCGGGCTCCTCGACTACGCGCGCGAGGTTCGGGCGCGGCACGTCCTGCTCGAGGTGCGCCGGTCCAACGTCGCCGCGATCGGTCTCTATCGGCAGCTGGGCTTCTTCGCGATGGGGGTCCGCGCGCGCTACTACCCGGACGACGAAGACGCGGTCGAGATGGTGCTCGCGTTCGACGCCGAGGGCGCGATCGTGCCGGGGTCCGACGAGGTGCGCCTGCACGGATGAGCGCTCGCCCGCGCGCGGAGTCTGCGTGCGACCGTGATCTGCCGCCGCCGGGTGTTAGCCTGCGGAGAGGTCGATGAGGCGCGCCTGGCTTTTCTCTCGTGTGGCGTGTGTGGCCCTCGCGTCGGCCTTTCCGGCACCGGCCCGCGCCCAGCCCACGCCGCCGGCTCCGGCGGCTGCTGCGGGCCCGCTAGCGGCGGGAGTCGCGGCGGCCAACCGCGCCGACTACGCGGCCGCGGAGAAGGCGCTCGCATCGGTGCAGGGGGCCGACCGCGCTCAGGCCCTGGCCGCGCTGGGCCGCGTGATGCTCGAACAAGGCCACTTTGCCGAGGCCGAGCGCGATGCCATTGCGGCGCAGTCGGGGGCCACGGAAGACGTGCGCCTCGGCGCGCTCGCGCTGCGCGGCGAGATCCTCGCGGCGCAAGGCAAGGTCGACGAGGCGATCCGCCTTCTCACGCCAGGCGCTGGCGGCACGGGCGTCGGGGCGCGGCGCGTCCGGCTCGAGCTCGGCGAGCTGCTCATCCGGGCCGGTCGACGCGCCGACGCCGAGCCTCTCTTGCTCAAGTTCGCCGACGAATACGGCAGCGACGCCATCTCGTCGGCCGACGCCGAGGGTCTGGCGATGGTCGGCCGCGCGATGCACCTGCTGCGCCACCCGAAGGACGCCAACACCGCGTATAACGAGAGCGAGCGCGCCGAAGTCAGCACGTCGGGGGGCGCACTGCACGGCAGCGCCCGGGTGCAGACGCTCCTGTGGCGCGCGGACCTTTACATCGACAAGTACGACCCGGGGCACGCCGAGCAGGTGCTCACCGAGGCGCTCAAGATCGCGCCGCACGACGCCGACGCGAACGTGGCGCTGGCGCGGGTGAAGCTGCAGGAGGCGCTCGACTTCGACGCGGCCGAGAAGCTGGCGCGCCAGGTGCTTGCGGTGAACCCCAGGCACGTGGGGGCGTTCGCGATCCGCGCCGGCATCGCGCTCCGCGACATGGACCTCCCCGCGGCCAACGCCGCCATCGACGCGGGCCTCGGGATCGATCCCAACGACCTCGAGCTCCTCAGCCTGCGCGCCGCCGCGCGCTTCCTCGCCGACGATCGGGCCGGGTTCGAGGGGGCGAAGCGCGACGTATTCGCGCGCAACAAGGAGTACAGCGAGGCGTACACGACGATCGCCGAGTTCGCCGACTGGGAGCACCGCTACGACGACGTCGTGGCGATGATGAAAGACGCCGTCGCGCTCGACCCGCACGACAGCAAGGCGTGGGCGCAGCTCGGGTTGACGCAGACGCGCGCGGGCGACGAGACCGACGGCGTGCAGTCGCTCGAGCAGGCGTGGAAGGGCGATCACTTCAACGTCCGCGTGTACAATACCCTCGAGCTTCTCTACGGCCGGTGGATCCCGCAGAGCTACGAAAGCGGGCAGGAGGGCATCTTCCGCATCCGGTACCCCAAAGACGAGAAGGCGATCCTCGAGCGCTACGTCCCGCGCATGCTCGGCGAGGCGTGGGGCGCGATGAAGATGCACTACATGTTCGCGCCCGAAGCGCCCGTCGCGATCGAGATGTACTTGAACCGCGAGCACTTCAGCGTGCGCACGAGCGGGCTGGCGAACATCGGCATCGAAGGCGTGTGCTTCGGGCACGTCGTCGCGGCGATGAGCCCGAGGAGCGAGCCGTTCAACTGGGGCAACGTGCTGTGGCACGAGCTCGCCCACGTCTTCGCGATCCAGCTCTCCAGATACCACGTGCCTCGCTGGTTCACCGAAGGGCTCTCCGAGTACGAGACGATGATCCGCCGGCCCGAGTGGCACCGCGAGCTCGACCCCGAGCTTTACATGGCGCTCAAGCGCAAGTCGCTCCCGGGCGCGCTCGCGATGAACACCGCCTTCACGCACGCGGAGGGCGATCTCGACGTCACCGTCGCCTACTACGCCGCCAGCCAGATGCTGGCGTTCACCGCCGAGGAGTTCGGATTCGCGCGCATCACGCGGGCCCTCGAGGCGTGGGGCGAGGGCAAGACGACGGCCCAGGTCATCAAGGACGCGTTCGGTGTGACGCCCGACGACTACGACGCACGGTACCGTGCGTGGGAGGCCAAGCGGCTCGCCCGCTACGACGGGCAGTACCTCTTCGACGTCCGCGTCGGGTCCGAGCAAGACGCGCGCGCCGCGGTGGCCGCGACGCCGCAGGATGCCTCGGCCCAGGTCGCGTACGCGCTGGCCCTCTTGCACGCGAAGAAGCCCGACGAAGCGAAGCAGGCGATCGACGAGGCGCTGCACCTCAACCCGGCCAACCTCGACGCCCACTACGTCGCGTACAAGCTGGCGTCGCTCGCTCACGACGTCGACGGCGAAGAGAAGCACCTGCGCGCGCTGCGCGTCGCGGGCGGCGACGGGTACACGATCGAGATGGCGCTCGCGGGTGTGGCCGACGCGCGGCACGACGCAGCCCTCTCGCGCGCAGCGCTCGAGTCGGCGCACCGCTTCGACCCGAGCCAGGCCGATCCGCAGCGCGCGCTCTACGACATGGACGTCGCGGAGAAGCGCGACGGGGCCGCCCTCGACGCGCTGCGCGAAATCGCGCGTCTCGATCAGCACGACCGGCGCGCCTACAAGCTTTTGCTGGGCACCCTGGTCGACGGGGCGCAGTGGGCCGAGGCCAAGCGCGTCGGCGAGTCGGCGATCTATGTGGATGTGGAGAGCGCGCAGGCGCACGTGGACTACGCGCGGGCGCTGGCGGCGACCGGCGAGCACGAGGCCGCCGCGTTCGAGCTGGAGAGCGCGCTGCTCTGCGAGCAGAAGCCGCCCGAGCGGGCGACCACGCTCACGTTGCTGGCGGTCGAACGGCTCGCCCTTGGCGACGCCGCCGGCGCCCGGGCCCGCCGCGACGAAGCGCTGAAGATCGACCCGGACAACGCCGCTGCGAAACGGCTCAAGATCAACTAGCCATCAGTAACCAGCGGCGAGAGAGCCGTCGCGGCGAGGCTCGGCGCCGCCGACCCAGAGGCCCGCGGCGCGACCGATCGCGGGCGCGTCGGCGATGTGGTCGATCTCCTTCGTCGCGTGGCCCATCGCCTCGAGGGCCTTGCGGACGTCCTCGGGCAAACTTCGCGGCTCGAGCATGAGGACGTCGGGCGCGTCTTGCTGGTGAAAGCGGGGCGCTCGCACCGCGTCGGCCGGATCCATGCCGAAATCGACGAGGTTAGAGAGCTCTTCGAACACTGCGGTGATGATCGTCGGCCCGCCTGCCGCGCCGAGCACGGCGTCCACGTCGCCCCCCGCGCCGAGCACGATCGTGGGCGACATCGACGAGAGCATCCGCTTGCCAGGGGCGATGGCGTTCACCTCGCCCTGCGCGAGGCCGTAAAAGTTGGCCGTGCCGGGGACGGTCGCGAAGTCGTCCATCTCGTCGTTGAGGACGAAGCCCGCGCCCGGCACCGTGACTCCGCTGCCGAACCAATTGTTCACCGTCGTCGTTATCGCGACGGCGTTCCCGTCGGCGTCGACGAACGACAGGTGCGTCGTGTGCGTGCCACCGGCGCCGGCGCCCACCTTTGGAAAGAGCACCTGCGTGGGCGTCGCGTGGTCTTTGTCGATCGTCGCGCGCTGCTCCTTGGCCCACGCCTCGGAAAGCAGCTCGGCCGAAGGGTTCGTCACGAAGTCGGGGTCCCCGAGCTTGGCGTTGCGGGCGGCGAACGCGCGACGCATCGCCTCGGCCGTCACGTGAACTTGCGCGGCTGAGTGCCACCCGAGCGCGCGCAGGTCCCACGACGAAAGCAGGTGCGCAATCATCGCCACCGTGAGCCCGCCCGACGATGGCGGCGGCATCCCGATGACCTTTCGGCCCCGGTACTCGAACTCGATCGGGTCCCGCCACTTGGGGCGGTACGCCGCGAGGTCTTTGGCGGTGACGATGCCGCCGTTGGCCTTCATCCCGTCGGCGATGGCGGCGGCGACGGGGCCCTCGTAAAAGCCTGGCGGGCCCCTCTCGGCGATCCGCCGCAGCACACCCGCCAGATCCGGATTGCGAAACTGGGAGCCGATGACGGGCAGCGCACCGTTCGGAAGAAACAGACGCGCCGAGGAGGGATCGTGCGCGAGCCGACCGCGAACCGGACCCAAGTCGACCGTCTTGACGAACGCGGCATCGACGGGAAACCCCGTGTCGGCGAGCGCGATCGCGGGGGCGAGCAGTTCGGCCCACGTCTTGTTCTTGGATCCGAGCGTGTGCCAGGCCTCCCAGAGGCCCGCGACGCTTCCCGGCACGCCGGCCGAGCGCCATCCTTCGCGCGAATCGCGCGTGGGCTTCCCGTCGGCCCCGAGATACATGTCGCGCGTCGCCGCGGCGGGCGCCGTCTCCCGAAAATCGAGCGCGTACGACTTGCCCGTGACGCGGGCCACGAGAAAGCCCCCTCCCCCGATGTTGCCTGCGGTGGGGAAGACGACGGCGAGCGCGAAGGCTGCGGCGACGGCCGCGTCGACCGCGTTGCCACCCGCGGAGAGAACATCCGCCCCGGCTTTGGTAGCGAGGGCGGCGTCGGAGACGGCCATGGCGCGGGAAGCGTGAGGAGCCGGAGCCCCCTGGGGATACGGCCAGTCGAGGGGGAAGGCAGGCGCCGCTGGCGCCGGCGTCGCAACGGCGACAGCGGGCGCTGCGGTTGCGGACGCGACGGCGGGAGTGGGTGCAAGCGCAGGTGCGGGGGCCGAGGGGCCGCCGCAGGCAAGGGACAGCGTGAGGGCGAGGAGGCGCAGCCTCGTGAGCGTGCGGCGTGCCATCGAACAGGGGTCTAGTGCGTGACGGGGCTTGCCGCGAGTGGGGCGTGTCCGATTCTTTTCCGGATGGCGTCGGGACCGGACGTCGACGGATCGAGAGCCAGCGCGCAGGCGAATCCGCACCCCTCGCCGTTTTGGGCCATCCCAACATTACCGAGAAGCATGCCGGAAACACCGGCTCCACAATGAGGCAATCCGCCCGCCGTTATTTATAAATGGTGAATTGACGCGTACGCATGTGGAGATGGTAGGGTCGCGGCCGACTCCCAAAAAATCATGGATTGGGGCCATAGTGAACAATCGCTCGATCGTCGCCCTCACGTTGGTCCTCGTCTCTGGCGCCTGGGGCTGCGGCAGCAGCTCGTCTCCCAAGAATACGAACACCGTCACGTTCACGATGGTCTATTCGGACATTATTTCGACGACTTGCTTACCTTGTCACGCCCCCGGCATGGTGGGGGACAGCGCGGGCGCGCTGGACATGAGCACGCAAGCGATGGCGTACTCGAATCTTCAAAAAGACGCTTCCGGATCGGATTGCAAGGCGAGTGGGCTCGCGCTGGTGGTGCCCGGCAATGCGGCCATGAGCCTGCTGGCCGAGAAGGTCGAGAGCGCGATGCCCCCGTGTGGAAGTCAGATGCCTTTCGAATGCGGCACGGCCTCCACGCCCTGCCTCACGGCGGCCCAGATTCAGGAGATCGTGGACTGGATCAACGGCGGCGCAGAGGACGACTGAAATAAATGAATGCTTCAAGCGTAATCTCATGGTTGAGGCTGCACGTGCGGATTCTCACTGCGGCCGGGTTGCCGGCCATGGCCGTGTGTGCGGCGCTGACGCTCTGCAGCCGCACCGCGGTCGCGCAGGCGCCGCCGGAAGAGCCGCCGCCACCACCACCGCCGTCACCGGAGACGCAGCCGCCGGCAGCCGCGCCGGTGCGCTATTCCGTTCCGTTCCAATTGAGGCCGGTCACCGCCCAGACGTCCGTCCGCACCGACACGTCGTTCGGCGCTTATCAGAACACGCTCGCGCAAAGCGGGTTCGCCGTGGTCTCCGAGCTCACCGGGACGTGGCGTGTCCCGGGCACCGAGAGCGGGCCACGAACGGGACTGGTACCGCTCGTCAAGTTCACCGTCGTCAACGACTCACCCCCGGGTACGGCGACGGGCGGATTCGACTTCGTGAATCCGCTCGTGGGAGCGTCGTACGCCTTCCTTCTGGGCTCGAGCTTTCGAGCCAGCGCGTTCCTCGGCGTGACCATTCCGGTCGGCATGGGCGGAGGCAACACACCGAGCAAGGGAGAGCTCGACGCGCGCACCGTCGGCCCGGTGATCCGGGCGGGCATGGATAACCCTCTCTTTGCCGTCAACGATCTCTCCGTGATCCCCGGGTTCGACCTCGCCTACGTCGACCACGGGTTCACGCTCCAACTCGAGGCCACGCTGTGCCAGCTCGAGCGCGTTCGGGGAGCCGAGCAGCAGTTCGAGGCGTCCAAGACGGCCTTCGTCAGCGGCGCTCACGCGGGATACTTCCTGACGGACTTCTTGTCCCTCGGCGCCGAGTTCCACTTTCAGTGGTGGCTCAATCCGCCGTTCGCCGTGCAGAATCACAAGCCGAACACGTCGTACGACCTCACGTCTCTGTCGGTCGGGCCCCGCTTCTTCTTCCAGCTCGGGCCCGCCGTGTCGATCCGCCCGGGCGTCGCGTACACGCGCGGCTTCGACCCGCCGATGACGCCGAAGTCGTTCAACGACAACATCGTGCAGCTCGATATCCCCGTGGTCTTCTGAGCGTGCGTTGCCCATAGCGCGAACCGATTTGGCTCCTGCCGCACACCGTGTAGAGGTCGGCATGGCTTCCGCCATCCGTTGCAGCCGGCGCGCGGCGATGGCTGGGCTACTCTCCCTCGTCGCGTGCTCCAAGCGGGCTTCGCGCGGAGGTAGTCACATGGTGATCGGGGTATCCACGCTGCGGATCAGTCTGCCCGTGTTCGTCGCGGAGCAGCATGGCCTGTTCGCAAAGCACGGCATCGACGCTGAAGTGCGTCGCTTCGACACGGCCCAGCCGCTGGCGGACGAGCTCGGGGCGGGTCGGATCGACGCCGGCGGCTATGTCGCCTTTCCCATTCTCTTCGGGCCGGGGGCTCCTCCACCCAAGGTGAAGATCCTCACCGCCATCGTCGAGGACGCCGCGCATCCGCTCTCGTATCTGCTCGTCAAGAAGGGGAGCGGGCTGCGCGGCGTGGCGGCGCTCCGTGGGCGTCGCATCGGGATCTTGCCCACCGCGGCCTACCGCCGCTGGCTCGAGGCGATCCTGCTCCACGATGGCCTCCGGCCGCAGGACGTGAGCATCGTCCCCCTCGCGCCGTCTCTCGAGGCGGACGCGCTCGCGGGCGGCGGCGTGGATGCGCTGTTCAGCGGCGATCCCATGGCCACCGCCGCGATTGCGCGGGGCATCGCCGAGCCGGCGACCGACACGCCGGACGTGCCCCGCGTGCTCGGCGACCCGTTCCTCTTCGGTACGTTCGCCGTCACCGAGGACTTCGCGCAGAAGAACCCCGAGCGCACGCGGGCGCTCGCCGCCGCGCTCGACGAGGCCATCACCCTGATCAGCGCCGACCCAGCGGTCGGGACTGGCGCGATGAAACCGTACGTACGCGAGAGCGAGCGACCCTTCGTCGATCGGTACCCGGCCGCGCGGTACCTCCGCTCCGGAGAGATCAGCGCCGCGCAGCTCGACCGGGCCCTCGAGCTCGCCGGTACCGACGCGCGGGCTGCGACCGTCGCCCTCCCGTGATCGTCGCGGCGCTCGATCGGGTCCGCGTGCCAGGGCGCGATCACCCGATGCTGCGGGAGGCGAGCCTCAGCCTGCGCGCCGGGGATCGCGTGGCCTTGGTCGGGCCCAATGGCGCTGGCAAGAGCACGCTCGTGCGCGTGCTGCTGGGGCTTACGCGTCCGGTGGGCGGCACCGTGCTGCGTGCTGCGGGAGCCATCGGCTACGTACCGCAGGGCTACGCGGAGAGCCTCTTCCCTTGGTTCTCGGTGCTCCGCAACGTGGCGATGCCTGGACTCGTGGCGCGCCGCGAAGACGCCGACAGCGCGGCGCGCGCGTTGCTAGGCCGGATCCTCCCGGGGGTCGATCCTCTCCGCCGCGCGGGGCGCCTCTCGGGCGGCGAGAAACAGGCGACGGCGCTGGCCCGCGCGCTGGCGTCGCCGGGGGAGCTCGTGATCGCCGACGAGCCATTCTCGGCGCTCGGGGCGTCGAGCCGCGAGCGCTTGCGCCGCGTCCTGCGCGAGGAGCTCGGCGGCCGCGCCCTGCTGCTCGTGACCCACGACGCAGGCGATGTGGCGGACCTCTGCGATCGCACCGTGCACATCGACGACGGCCGGACCGCCGAGGCCTCGGCATGAGCGGGGCCCGCCCCGCACCCTCCCGCGCCGCCGCCCTCCTGACGCTCGCCGGCGCGATCGGCGCATGGTGGGCTGTCGCGATGATTCATGTGGCGGGGCGCCCCCTCGTCGCCACGCCTGCGGCCACACTCGGCGCGCTCTCGCGCACGGCCCCGACGCTGGCGCGCGATCTGGGGGCGACTGCAGCCCGCGCCGGCGTGGGGCTTGCGGCGGGCGTCGCCGCTGGGCTCGTCATCGGAGCGCTGGCGGCGGTCCTGGCGCGCCGCGCTCCCGTGCTCGAGGGCATGCTCGATTTCGCGCGCAGCGTCCCGCCGGTGCTGATCCTGCCCGTCTGCCTCCTCGCGTTCGGCTACAGCGAGCTCGCGCGGCTGGCGACGGTCGCTTTCGGCTGCGCGTGGACGATCTCGCTGGCCGTCATGACGGCCGCCTCGGTCCCCTGGTCGGCGCGACGCGAGATGCTCGACGTGGCGGGGGCGACGCCGCGGCAAGCCCTTGCGTGGACACAGCCCTGGGAGTCGCTCGGCGTCCTCGTGGTGGGGCTGCGCGCAAGCGCCTCCACGGCGGTGATCGTTGCGGTGGTGACCGAGATGCTCGTCGGCGCCGAGCACGGCCTCGGTGCTCGGGTGATCGCGGCACAAATCGGGGGCGACGCGGAGGGGCTCACGCTCGACGTGATCGCCGCCGGCGCCCTGGGGTATCTGGTCAACCTCGGGCTCCGAGGCCTCGAGCGGTGGGCGCGACGGTTCGAGACGTGACCCGTGGTGGTGGCTCGACGGCACAACGTCACGTCGTTCCGTCAGTCTGTCAGTCGCCGAAGGCCCGGCGTGCCGCCGGCCGCGCGAGCAAGCGGTCCACGTAGCCGGAGAGCACGTCGCGGCCGTCCAGCAGGCCGACGCGCCGCGCCCAATTCAGGTTCGAGCCGACGATGACGTCGACCGTGGAGAACGACGCTCCGAGCATGTGCTCGCCCACGGAGAGCGCCTGCGTGAGCACCTCTGCGGCCTCGTCGAAGCGCGCGCGAGCCTTGTCGCGCTCGGCCTCCGGAACCTCTCCGCTATGCTGCGACCAGCGCGAGATCGCGGGCTCGATCCTCGATGGGCAGAAGAGGAGCCACTGGTAGTACAGAGCCCGGAGCGGCGACGACACCGGCGGCGCGAGGCCCCGCTCCGGGCACCTGTCGGCGAGGTACATGCAGATGGCGATCGATTCGAAAACGGTGACGTCACCGTCGACGAGCGCGGGCACCTCACCGAGCGGGTGGATGCGGAGGTAGCCCGGCTCCCGGTTCTCCTTGGCGGCGAGATCGACGGTGACGATCTCGTAGGGGACGCCCAGCTCCTCGAGCATCCAGCGCGGGCGGGTCGAGCGGGTCCTCGGGGTGAAGTAGAGCTTCATGTGCGGATCTTGTAGCCTCTGGCGAGCAGCGCAATCGCCAAGGTCGAGGTAACGACCGCCCCGGCGAGGGCCAGCGCGAGGCTGCGGCCGGGGGACACGGCCGAGCCGCCGAAGAAGCCGCGGCGCACACCGTCGACGAGGTAAAAGCACGGGTTCATCAGCGATACCGTGCGCCAGGGCTCGGGCAGCGTGTCGACCCGGTAGAACACGCCGCTCAGGAACGAGAGCGGCACGACGACGAAGCTCTGGAAGCCCGCGAGCTCTTCGAAGCGGGTGGCCCAGAGCGCGGCGATGAGGCCGAGCGCGCCGAGGAGCACGCCGCCCAGCAGGGCGAAGGCGATGATGACGGCGGGTTCATGTGCGGGGAGATGCACGAAGAGCGCCGCGCCCGCGACGATGCCGGCCCCGATCACCAGCCCGCGCAGCGCCGCCGCGGCTGTGAACGCGGCGAAGATCTCGAAAGGCGAGAGGGGGCTGAGGAGCACGAAGACGAGGTTCCCGTTGAGCTTGGACTGCATGAGGCTCGACGAGCTGTTGCTGAACGCATTCTGCAGAAGGCTCATCATGGCAAGACCCGGGACCAGGAAGGCCAGGTTGCCGACCCCTGGCTGGATCTCCGCCCCGCGCGACAGCATCTGCGCGAACACGATCACGTAGAGCAGCGCGGTGATGACGGGTGCCACCACCGTCTGGAGCGCCACCGCCTTGAAGCGCAGCACCTCTTTGCGAAAGAGGGTGTACGGCGCGCGCAGGCTCACGTCGTCCCCGCGCGGACGACGTCCATCACAGCG